>Ga0310691_10000116_pt1 | contig 158275 bp, 285 predicted proteins | sample 176DNAGHGlowgp2_FD_203887 | JGI IMG/M metagenome (GOLD analysis project Ga0310691, IMG submission 203887) | Sheep rumen microbial communities from Palmerston North, Manawatu-Wanganui, New Zealand - 1766 DNA GHGlow gp2 (v2) (version 2) | ecosystem: Host-associated > Mammals > Digestive system...
GGTAAGTACAATATGATAATGCAAATGTCAGAAGTACTTGTGGAAGCTGGAATTAATTATCATACATATATTGAAATAATTTCTAATTATAAAAAATATTACAATAAGTATGTTGGTTCAAACTAAGACATTCTATAATGCGGTAATTGATGGTGATTTATTTTTCACTATTTATGATTACCTTCGTTTCAACCCATCAGCAGCTTTGAATGATTATAAAATTCGGACTACTAACGATTTTGATAATCTTTCATTAGAAGATTGGGGAGATCTTGCTGAAGATGCAATTTTTTGGTTAGAGCATTACCAATTACCTGAAGTAAAGATGCTTGATGATATTGCCCCTTCTATGGACACCTGGGGAACTCTTTATTATCAAACAGTAAATTATATAAGTATTAAAGAGGTTGGGCAACCTACATTACACAGCCGCGACCTGAATGGCATTGTAAAGGCATGCATCAATTGTATTGAATATCTTAAGGAAAAAAGATTTGAGATTCGTGAAGTAACTGATGAAGATTTGAAAAATATATGATTCAATTTGAGTTAAAAGATTTAGAAACTGGTAAGGAATACATTGTTGCCTATCATAAAGGAGAGCGATGGATTCCTTGTGTTGTTAAAGTAGTTAAGGAATATACTGTAAGATTTGTTCGTCCTAAAACCCAAACACATTCTCCTTTAGAGTTTGATAAGGAATATTCTATTAAAGATTTTTATCATGAACATAGAGGAATAGATTTGTTTGGTAATAAATTTAGGATGTTAAATACATTTGAAACATTTGGTATTGCCCAAGCTTGGTGTGATTTTGAAAAGGCTATTTGTGATTTTAAGGATGAAAACCCATTTTAAATATGTGTAAATTTTGTGATTCTCTAAAAGAAAAATCATTAGTTTCTTACAACAATCGTAAGAATATGGATATTTATTGTGGACAATATCAAGGAGTCAATGTATATGGTACAGTCTACATGAAAGGTAATATGCTATCTATAGGATGCAGTGGTTCATATAGGTCACGTTTTGATTGTTATTATGAAGATGAAGGCCTTGAATGTGATAATGAAAATGCATATGATTCAAAGAATAGTTATATTCATATTCAATATTGTCCATTTTGTGGCCGAAAATTAGAAGACCATACTTATGAAAAGCAAAAGACAAATGATGATCTTAAAAAATTAAAAGAAAAACTTAAATGGCTAGAACAAGATTTAAGGGATTATAGTCTTGTTGTTGTTTGTGATTGGTTTTGTAATAAAAGGATATTGCATAATGTGGAAATATGGCCAGGAAAATTGGGAGACAGAACGGAATATGATTATATTGAATATAAAAATGATTCACCTTTGACATTTAACCAAATTTCTGAAAAATTTCCTAAAGTATCTTTAAAAGTATATTATGGACGTCCACAAAAAGACTGGAATAAATATATTAGAGCAAAATTGCCATTATTTACATTTAATACAAAAATAAAGTCTAATGGATATTATTCCGGTGAATATTCATCATGTGATTATGTATTAACTGATGAAATGTATTTTAAATTGGTTGAATTAGGATATATTAAACATAATAAAGAGAAATATGATGATTTGAAAAAAGAACAAGAAATTATTACGAAAGATATAATAAATGTTAAAAAGAATATTAAAAAACTTGAACATTATTTGAAAACTCTTAAATAATAATTAATTTTTTTCTATATTGTATTATTAAAATAAAAAAGATAATAATGGAATTTATAAAGAAAAATTGGAAGATGATTCTCATTGCATTACTTGTTGTATTTAGTTTGAATAAATGCACAGTAGCATGCAACAGAGATACAAAGATTAATAAGCAACAAACTGAACTTGTACAAAAAGATTCTATTATCAAAGTACAAGCTGATTCGTTGAATATTTTAAAGATTCGTTGGGATGATGCACAAACTAATAAAAATGATTTGGTAGGTGTAGCATTAAATACTAAACAAGAACTTGTAAATCAAGTTAATCAATTGACTAATGATAACAATATCCTTTCACAAAAAGTTAATCAATTGACTTCTGAAGTAAATAATCTTAAAAAAGAAAATAAACGATTAAAGGAACAATTAAATAATAAGTAATGGCAAAACAAGGTTCAATAGAGCAATTTGGTATTATAACAGAAAATCTTTCTAATTCAATGTTTAGGGTTGAATTAGATAATGGTATTGAAATATTGTGTCATATATCAGGGAAGATTCGTATTAATAATATTAGATTGATGACAGGTGATAAAGTAAAAGTTGAGATGAGTCCTTATGATTTGAGTAAAGGAAGAATTGTTACAAGATTGAAATGATTGAGTTAAATAAGATATATAATCAAGATTGTATTTATGGAATGGAACAGATTGATGACCATTCCATAGATTGTATATTAACTGACCCACCATATGCTACAACCAATTGCACATGGGAGACTGAAGTAGATTTAGATGCACTTTGGAGTAAATGGAAACGTATTCTTAAACCAAATGGTGTTGTTTTAATTTGTGGTTCAGAACCATTTTCATCAAAAGTCCGCCTATCTAATCTTGAGTGGTATAAATATGATTTGTATTGGGTTAAAGAAAAACCAGTCAATTTTTTCCAACTTAAGAGACGTTTTGGGAAGACTACTGAGAATATAATGGTTTTTTATAAAGGACAACCAACATATAACCCTCAAATGGTTAAGTATGATGGTAAGAAAGTTACAAACTCAACTAAAAAATCACATACATCAGTCACAACTGGTATTTCAAAATCTACTATAACACCATATAATGATACTGGATATCGCTATCCTACAGACATATTACGTATAAATAGAGAAAAGCTTGGTTCAACAATACACGAAACCCAAAAACCATTAGGGTTAGCAAAGCTTCTTATAAATACTTTCACTAATGAAGGTGATATAGTATTAGATTGTTTTTCGGGAAGTGGAACTTTTGCATTGGCAAGTTCTATATTAAATAGAAATTATATAGCATTTGAAAGGGATAAAGAAATATTTGATAAATCAATTAAAAGAATAGAAGAATATGAAAGTTAAAGATTTAATGGGATTAAATCCAGAAGCAGAAATTAGAGTTGGTTTTGTCAATACAGGTATGTTATACACTGGTAAAATTAGTTATGGGTGGGATGCCGGTGGAGATTGTGAGCCAGGAATAGATACCAAAGCAACAGCTAAAGAAGTTTGCATATTTCTTGGTGATACATCTGAAAATATAGGAAAAGCATAATTATGGGAGAAATGCCGGATTTCCATTATCTTCAAGCTATAGAAGAATCCAATCGACGAATTGGTTTATATTATGATTATAGATTGAATAGATATGTCAAAAATAAAAATATATCCTTGGTAATATGAAAATTGAATTAAAACCAATTGTTGACCAATTAACAGAAGCTATTGGACTTATGGAAGGTTATAAAGTTTCTGCAATGATTGATGATGATCATGATGATAAACTTGTAGGTTGGATGATTGTTAAAGTATTAGAAGATGGTACTATATTACCTCAATCAACTGATAGATTTAGTAGTATTAAAGAATTAATTGAAGCATATAAATGAAAATAACAATTGATACAAAAAATGGTGAAGTAAAAGTAAATGGTAAGTTACTTAAAGAAGCACCTGAACATTATAAACAAATTGCTGAATATACTTTAAGGTTAGCATATCAAGATAATTATCCTCTTTCTGATTATGAAGAGGATTGTATGTGGATGTCATATAGATATTGTATTGGTAGACATACAATAGCTTCACATATGCATGCTAATGAAATCTGGAAGAATTGTAAAGGTCGTATGTCTAAAGAACGTCAATTGTTTACAGCTTTTGATATCAATAGAGAAATTGAAAGCTCATTGATGTTTATGAAGCCATACTTTCATTTTCCATCAACTTCTCTTAATAAAATTTATACACCAGCTGTAGATATTGTTTGTCAGTTCTTGGAAGATTATGATATTAAATCAATTGAAGATTTTATTAAATATCGTGATGTACATGTTATATTAACTGATAATGAAAGAGGTTACAAGTTTGAAACCGTAACTTGGGAAGAATGGCTTAGACCTAGACTTTTAAAATTAATGCAAAGATTTTATAATAATGATGCACTATCAGAAGATTATGCATGGAAACATTATCTATCTTGGGTTAATAATGAAGATGATTATGGGGCATTAGGGAATCAAATATCAGAATTAATAAAAGATATGCCAAGAGCTGACCATTATTATTTTCATGATTTTGAAGATTTGTTTGTTTGGAATGATTTAGTACATTGTTTTGATTATGAACATTATCATAAATCAATTCTTGTAGATGGATCAGAAGTTGAATGGTTCTGGGCTTGGACTAATAATTTAGAAAAACACGATGATGGGTATTATTACAGATCTTTTGGTTATCACCAAATAAGAGTTCCTGTAAATGAATGGAATGGTAATTGTAATAAATATATACCAAATGAATCTATTAAGAAAGATTTATATTAATGAGAAATAAAAAGATACATAATCCATTTGCACGATGATAAAATTTAGTGATTTAAAAGACGGGAGTTATATTTGGGTAGTTTGGAATCTTAATTGGGATAAATCTGTACCTTCAGAATATAAATTTTATCCATGGGAATTTGAAATAAGAAAAAGTTTAGTTCTAAAAAACCAATTAAATGTACCTGAAACATATGATCGTGGTGATAGATGGGAATCAGATATTGTAACTATTTCTACAAATTATTTAACTATTTTCTTTAATAATATTGAATATAGAAGAAGTTATGATGAATTCTATAACAATAAAGGTCAAATGACTTTTACACCACCTTATAATAAAATTGGCCCACATATTGAAGTATTTACAGAAGAGCAAGATGCTAAAGATTATGTAATTGCTAGATGTGAAAGCCGAATGAAAAGTATAGAAGAGCAAATGAAAGAATTGGAATTTGAAAAAAGTTTATTAGAAAAATCTATAAATAAATTATAAAGAATATGGCAAAAGATGATATATTAGGAGGAATGGGAGTATCAAGAGGACCTATGGTTGATCCTACAAAATATCCTCGTATTACTTGTGATAAATGTGGACATCATGTTTTTAGAAGTGCAGTAATTATATACAATATTCCTGGAATAGCAGTAGGTAATGGTACTGAAGATATACCTTATCCTGTTCCGGTATATGTATGTGATAAATGTGGAGAAATTATCAAGACTGTTCGTGATGAACTTGATAAGATTGAAGCAGAAAAAGAAAAGAATAAAGAAGCAACTAAAGGTAGTTCATTAATACTTTAATATGGAAATAAAATTATTTAATAGAGATGGTGCTAATTTAAGATTGGTATCAGAAGATGAAAAACTTTGGCAATTCAAAGTTGATTTGGATCATCAATATATATTTGATTATATGAGATATGAGTTTGCAGAAGATAATAAGACAATTCAAATGATTGATCCTTCTGGTGGCCCATATTTAACTATAGGAACAAAGCTTAATAATGATTATGTTATTGATGCCTTTGTTGAAGTAGATGATATTTTATATATTCATACTAACAAAATAGAATAATCATATTATATTTGAAATTTTTCCAATAATTTCTATATTATATATGTAATAAATAACATAGATATGGGAATTATTGGATTTATTGGAATTATCTTTTTAGGAATTTTTGGATTTGTATTCTTTGGTATTCTTGGTTGGATAATCAAAATACTAGGATATGTATTTGAATTTCTATTAGATGGATGTTTCCATTCTATGGGATGTTTAGTTGTCATTATATTTATAATTCTGTTAATGATGATTTTATAATATTATTATATAAAATTAATTGAGTATGAGAAAACGTATAGTGATTGGTGATCCTCATGGCCGATGGGGATTTGTCAAGCAGGCATATGATAAAGAGCAACCAGATGAAGTGATTATTTTGGGTGATTATTTTGATTCATTTCATATTCACCCAGAAGATCAAAGAGATTGTTATGATAATATAATTAATCTTCGTAAAGAGCATATTAAGAAAAAGAAAGGTAATAAGTTTATAATGCTTATTGGTAATCATGATATGCATTATATGGATGAGAATTTTGGCCGTTGTTCTGGTTGGAATGCTTATACTTGTTCTTTAGCAATGTTTAGGCTTTGTAGAGATTGGGATGCTGAAATTTTGAAAATGTGCTATGTTGATGAGCTTAATTCTACTATTTATTCTCATGCTGGTATTTCTCAAGCTTGGTTTGATACTTGGTGTCAAAAGAGTTTAGGAAATATTAATACATTAGCAACTAAAGCATTTGTATTTACATACCGAGAAGGAGGTGATTCTTATGGGAGTTCTATTTATAGTTCACCATTGTGGTTGCGTCCTGAAGGATTGAAAAAATCCCCATTAGTAGAATATGTAGACGATGATGGTGAAGTGTATTGTTGGAATCAAGTATTTGGTCATACAGAACCTGATACTCCTATGAGGTGGGAACAAAATAATGGAATATTCTATGGAATTGATTGTATTTATAAGCATTATCTAGTTCAGGAAATCGGAGATGATGGAATAATTACAAAAACATATCTTGGGAATATACAAGAATAAAAAATGGAGCTCTAAAGAGCTCCATTTATATTTTAAATCAAATTGCTTATCAATTAAGCAAGTTTTACTCCAATTTCTAATGTATAGTTATTAGATGAAGATGGAGCTGTCTTTTCATACAAGCTTACTGTTGCTGTAACATTAGATGATGAGTTTGCAGTAAATGCCTTAGAACCGCTTTGACCAGCAATTGTTAATGTACCATTATTAACTGTAGGCATAGCTGGTGCAACAGGTGTCTTAAATACAACAGTACTTCCACCACCAGTTAACTTATAATAAGTATTATATTCTAATTGTGTACCACCACCTGTTGTAGTAGCATCTTTAGCTAATGATACACCATGTGGCATTGTCATAGTTCTGTTGGTAACAGTTATTTGACCATTAGTAGCTTGGGCAACTTGTGGAATTACAAATGTACTTTGACTTGATAATGTTGCATCAGCAGTAGGACCACCACTTGCAGCAGTATATTTTGGTGCAGCTGGCATGGTGAATATGAATGAAGTACCACCGGCATTCAATGCATATTTAGTTCCAAATGCTAATGTAAGTGCATTAGTACCAGTTGAAGTAGCAATTGTAGTTGTGTGAGTGTGGTTACCGGCAGCAGCTGTAGTAGCTGTAGTACCAATAGATGGTGCGAATGTAGATGGTTTACCACTAAGAGTTGACCATGTTGTAGCAGCAGGCATAGTCATTGTTCTATTTGTTACAGTTACTTGACCACCAGCAGCTTGTGATACTTGTGGAACAGTAAATGTACCACCATGTGTTAAAGTTGCATTAGCAGTAGGACCACCAGAAGCAGTAGTAAATTTAACAGCAACTGGTTTACCACCACTGAAATAAACAGGATTAGTTGAACTACCTCCATTAGTTGTTAATGCAATAGCGGAATTAGCTGAATCACCATTGAATTTATTAAATAATGAGTCAAGTACAGAATCTGCTAAACCATTATTATCTTGTCCAATTTTTGTTAATTCATTATAGATAGTTCCAACTTTGTGCATCATGCTTTGGAAACCTGTGTCAGCATAAGAGTTCAAATTATCCAAATCCCCAACAAGACCATCAAAATTATCTTGTAATTCTTGAATTGCTAAACGGGCAGTATCATCCCAAAGTTCATAAGTTTTACTATTAACAGACAATTGTGATAATCTTGGATGTGCAGAATTTTTTAATTGATTAACGTTTATAGCCATAAATTATTAAATCAGTTTTTTTATTTTATTAATAATGTATATGAAGATAAATAAGATATCTCATCATAATTATTTAATTGTAATTCTATATTATTTTGGTGTAAAATATTTTGCTCTAAATTTTCTATTCTATTTGAATGATCCAATGTTTGGGTAGAAAGAGCATCTAATCTTGTATTTTGTGAATCATTAACAGTTTTTAAATTTTCAATATCCGTATCTATATTATTATTGATATGGTCACTAATTGCATTTAATTTAATAGAATGTGTTTTGTATTTTTTAGAGACCTTTTCAATAAATTCTTGTAAAATTAGAAAATGATTAGTTATTTGGTCATTCATATTAAATTAATTCATATTTATATATAAAAATAAAATTATTTTTAATCAAAATACAACAATATTTATGAACAAGAACATATTTGATTTAATGGATTTTGGGAAATTATTTGAGAATTTAGATACATCAATGTTTAAACTCAATAATGAAGTTATTGATCTTGCTTCTAAAGAAGGTTTAGATAAGTTTAATAAGAAACTTGATGAACTTGAAGAGAATGAGTTTGGTAAACTTTTCTTAGAGCATATTACTGGTAAAAAGATTTATGAACTTAGAGACTTAGCAAAGAATTATTATGATATTAATAATCCTAAAGATGTTAAAGTTGATGAGTCATTAAAAGAAGTAAAGCAAGATTTAAAAGAACTTCCTAAAAAAGAATTCGATAGACCATCAAAGCATATTGATATAAATGTTGGTTTACAAATTCATAAATTAGTTCAAGAATATATTGATACTAAAATCAAACCTTATGCAAAAGGTATTATGAGTGAAAAGTCAATTAATGATGCTTATGCTGGTTTATATGAATTTGCTTGTTGGATTTATAATAAACCATCAAATAAAAAATAAGTATTATGGGATCTGATGCTTAAAAAAGATGATTTACAAAAGAAATTAAAAGAAGCATTTTCTGGTATTATTCCTCAAGCAATAGAAACTTGCATGAAGAATAATCAAAAGACTAAATCTAAAAAAGGTGATAAAGATGCTGAAGAATTTGCTAAATCTTTTGATGAAATAGTATCTGACCAATTAGCAACTGCAATTTCATCTGCTATTGATTATTATATTAAGAATGCAGATATAACAGGGACTATCATTACAAATGGTGGTCCCACTACTCAAGTAGCCCAAATATCACCTCCACCTACACCTATAGTAGGTGGAAAAATTCCAAATACTTTTGGTATAAATTAAAGAAAAAATTTATTTTTAAATAGAAGATTTGAAATAACAACGTTTGACAATTCTATTTTAAATTAAATTAACAGAAAGATTAAAATTGTTTAAAAACAATTTAATCACATTTGACAAAAATATTTTTACATTTATTATGACAACAGAAAATGACATTTTAGGATTTGACCCACAAAGTTTGTCAGTATTTAATCAAGACGAAGCACCTAAATCACAAGGTAATTCATTAATTTACAAAACTAAACCAGCTGATTCTAGATCAGAAGATAAGGTTTATCGTGCTACTATTAAGGTAGTTTATAATCCATTCGATCCAAAGCATTCAATCCTTGATCAACAATCTTATGCACTTCAAGATTCTGAAGGTTGGCTTACTGTAGTTAGTTCATTGACTACTGGTGATACTTCTTGTCCTATTTTTAAGGCATGGAAGAAATGTCACTTTGCAGAAAAGAATTCTACTCTTTGGAAGCAAGCTGCATCTGCAGAAGATGGCGGTAAAGCATTATTTGATAAGAGATTTGCACGTTATTGTGTAGTTCAAATTTTGGAAGATAATAATCAACCTAATTTGGTAGGCAAGTTTATGCTTTGGAAACTTCCTAAGTCTGTAATGGATATTATCATGGCTAAGATGAATCCTTCACCAGAATCTAAGAAACCAGCTATTCCTGTAATGGACTTCTTGTTTGGTCGTTCAATTGATATTGAAGTAACTCCGGGCCCAGGTAATCCAGGTGATGAGCGTTATGCCCGTGAAACTAAGTATATGGCTGAACTTTCTGAAGATGTAGTAAGTTGTATAAATCCTGATGGAAGCCCACTTCTTAATGATGAAGAGCAAAAAATTCTTGACCATTATGTTGAAGCCATGAAGGAAGTTTGGAAGGAAAAGGATCCAGAAGTACGTGCTACAAAGAAAGCTGCTGTTGATAATGATCCTAATACTGCCGCACTTGGTAAGATTTATAATAGTAAAGTAATTCCTACTATTAAGTCAGTATGTCCTAACCTTATTGAAGAACTTGGTTACAAGCCATGGTCAGATAATGTTAAAGCCCGTGTACAAAAGTGGATTGATATTGTATTAGCAGGTAATGATCCAAAGACTGTTGATGCTGCTCCTGCAGCTGCTGCAACTGTTGGAACAACTACAGAAACTCAAGCACAAGCTCCAGCTTCTACAGCTACCGTAACAACTGCTCCTACAGAATCAGAAGTAGATCCAACTAGTGATCTCCCATTCTAATTGTAGATAATTAATTTTTAATATAAAAGACAGTTCATTTGAACTGTCTTTTTTTATTTATCTATATTTATATAAAATTAACTTTAATAATATGGAAAGCAAAGTTAGTGAATATTTATGTCACAAAAATTTAAATGAACAAATAAATTTAGATAATTTTCTAATGGAAAATAAAGAAATGCGTACAGGTATGATTATGGATGCGGTTAATCAAACCGACACTCAAAAGCAAGCTAAAGAAAATTTAGATGCCGCTGTTGGAGTAAAACAAGAGCAATTGTTAGAAGCTATGGCAAGATATAAAGCAGCTCATACACCTAAAATTAAGGAATATAAAATAGGTCGTAATGATCCTTGCCCTTGTGGCAGTGGAAAGAAGTATAAGAATTGCTGCTTATCATCAGGTAAATATGAAAATTATAAGTTAGTTAAGTAATATGAAATACACATTTGACGTTACAACTCGTGAAAACGAGAATATAATTAAATTAGATGTTAGTTATGGTTCTTTATCTAATAATGTTACTCGTACGGTTACATTTGTAGGTGGAGAAGATCATGATGATCCAGCTTTAGATGAACTTTTAACTAATTGCATAGATAATATGCGTTTAACTGTTAAAGAACGTGAAGAAGCAATCTATAATGCCGGAGTATTTAAATGGTATATTCAACAATATGGAATAAATACTCAAAAAAAGGAAACAGAAAATGTCATGATTGTTGAAAATAATGACTCAAGTGTAATACCACAAGAATTAGTATAATGTTAAGTTTATTTGAGCAATTAAAAGAATATCCTGAAGAATTCATCAAAGCATTGGATATAGTCAAATACAAGAATTTCGAAATATTTTTTACTGATGCATTAAAACGATTTAATGTCGTTGAAGATTATAATAAAATGTCACCTGAAGAAAGAAATGGTGCTTATGAATTATTTAAAAGAGTATATGTCTATGGATTTTATAATGGTGTAAGTTTTACACTTAATCCAGATAAATATTTTGATGAAACAGTAAAAGATTATCCAAATGACACCGATCCTAGAAAAGACTTGTAAATGCATTAAAGAATGTATATTTGATGGTTATGAATTTCATAAAGGAAGAGAATATCAAGTAGATATTTATCCATTATTTAATAAAATATATAATAATGGTGGGTGGGATGACTACATATTCTTTGAAGATAATAATGAAAATAAATTTAACGAATATTTCAAGTTAATAGAATGATTAAAGATATTGAAGTATTAAATGAGATAAAGGCAATTAGGAAGAAAACTGAATTATTAGCTAATCCTTTATATAATGATTTTTGTGGTTCTCATTTTTGGGGAGATATCGATAAGAGATTAGAACAAATTGAAAACGATATTGAAAAAGATTTAAAAGCATTTAATTTTTTAAAATAAAAATGGAGGTCTTAGACCTCCATTTATTTATTTCATTTTTTTCTTCATATCTTCAATCATTTTTTCAACTTCTTTACAATATTCATCTACATCATTAAATTTTTCTTTAGCAGATGATTTGTCAAAGTTCCATTTATCAAAGTCCTTTTCATCAAAATCTTCACCTTTATCTTTTGCTCTTTGTTTTGCTCTTTCAGTTGCTTTATCACCTTTTGCTTTATATTTGAATGCATCATAGAATGATTCATAAGCATGTGAACAATAAGATAAAAGTCGACCAACATCAAAGTATTCATCCATATTTTCAGGATTAGACATAATCTTTTCCATTGTGGCAATAGCTTCAGCATGAACTTTATTGATTCTTTCCATCAATTGTTTTGGATCTCCTTCAAGTTTCTTTGCTTTCATTTCTTTTACCATTGCTTGATAACGGGCTTTTTGTTCTTTAAGCATCTTCTTAAGAGATTCTTCATCATAATTAATTATACCTTTTTGTGAAGCAATACGTGTGTCATGAAGTTTGGTGTATTCTGCTTTCATATTATCAGTAATTTGAAGTACATAAACATCTAAACCACTAATTACCGTCATTGCTTCCTCAAACTTAAGAGATCTTTCACCATATTTATATTTTGTTGCTGTTTTTTCTGTAACGGCATCTCTATTACCATATTTTGATTTGAATCCAAAAACTCTTACATCACCAGGAGTATTTGAATATCCTTTAATGAACATTACTACATTTTGAGTACCTGGTTCGCAACAAATAAAATTAGCTTGGTTTTTCTTTGAATAGCAATCCTTAAGTATTTTACTAAAAGTTTTGTCATCGGCACTAACTGATTTATATAGTTCAAAATCATCATCTTTAATTTCATTCCATTTAAGACCTTGTAAACCAGTTTTTTGATCACCATAACGTTGATGGAGTGTTATTGGGCCAAATATTGATGCAAATGATTTTGCCGTTTTACTTGGAGTACCAGAATAACCGTTATCTTTATAATGTTGTTCTGTTTTTCTATCATGTTCAGCATTATCCTTTTCTGCATCTTGAATAGCTTTAGCAAGAGCTTTTAAAATAGAAGCTTTAAAACTTTCATTAATTTGAAGAACTTCTTCTCCTTCAAGTATAGCATATTCTTCTAAGACTTGTTTCATATACACAGCCTTATTCAATGATTCATATAAACTTTGCATATTTATAAAAATTATATTTAATTTTATTTATTAAAAATAATTATTTTCAAAACAATAAAATTGAATTTTTACATATAATTTCTATATTATATTTGTAAAAACAAAGAGTATAGATATGGCACAAATTTATCCTTATTATGTAGTAGCTCGTATTGATGCAGGTCAAATGGTAAAAATCTTTCATGATAAGAAGTTTAATTCTTACATGGCAGCTGTAGATGCTATGAATAGAAAATATGAGTCATTAAGAAAGGTTTATAACAGAAATCTAATGGAGGATTCTCAAATTGTTATTTTAGAATATACTAAACAATATCAAGGAAAAATTTGTACAATATATAGCTTTAATAAACGAATTCAAATAAGTGATCCAGAGGAGGCAATATGATAATTAAAACGGCACATGGTAGACGTAGTGGAATCCATGCTAAAGAACATATAAAATATAAACCATTCGGGATTTATATTACTAGACCAGAAATTCCACCATTTGGTAGAGGTAAATATATGAAAGGAATTTATTATCTTAATTTTAGGTGGAAACTTAAGATATTTCAAATAATGTTTAATTTTAATAAATGAATAAGCCAATTAGAAATATACTTTGTTATTCTCATTATGATTTTGATAATATAATGAGAGATCACTGTTGGACAGATAAACTTCCTGAAGGGGTTTCTGCAATATCAATATGTTCTCCAAATGAGGGTGATCTAGCAGAACATTGGTTTAAGAAAGAGCATAAAGATGGATTAACTAGTTCAAGAGTATTTAATCTTGATATTGATGATTTAAGTCCATTTTGGTTTGAAAATCATGAAAGTAAATGTTATGATGATGCTTTAGATTTATTTAATGATGGAAAAATTAAAGAGTCAAACAGATATTTCAACTATCTCTATATATCTGGTCCAAACAGAGAATGGGTGGATATTGTACATGCTCTTGACTATGAAGAAGCATTTGACCTCGCAAAATGGATTGATTTTAGAATCAAACATGATGAAACAATTTATATACACTGCGCAGTCGGGGCTTCAAGAAGTCAAGGTGTTGTAAGATATATTGTTGATACTTATAAATATGATTATGATATTAGATTGAATCCAAACAATCCTAATAATACATATAATCCACATGTATTGATGATGTTGAAACGTGCATATATGAATAGTGATTTTTATTCTTGTATAACACGTGATGATGAACATGATTATTTGAATTATACAGAACCAATGAAGTTTAATAAAGATATTAAAATCAATTTAGTATGACAGATATAAAAGCAATTGCAGAAGAATTAGTTAATCTAACAGCACAAGAAGTAAATGAACTTGCTATGGTTATGAAACATGATATGGATATACCAGCAGTTCGTTATGAAGAACCCAAATATAGAGATAATAAAAATCTTACACCAAAGCAATATGGTCAAATGAAAAATTATAAACACAATAAAAGATAATAATATGACTAATAAAGAATTGATGATTGCCTATAAAGTTATTTCTAAAATGATGAAAGAAAATACAAGAGCAAGTTATAACAATTCATTTGTAACTGTAAAGAATTGTTTAGCTAATAAAATTTGTGAGCAATTAGAAGATGGCCAGCAATTTTAATAAGGAATAACTAATACGAAAATCCTAATTATATTAAAGTAGTCGAAAGAAGAGATTAATTTCTCTTCTTTTGTTCTATATTATATTATAAATAAATATTTAGAATATGGAACAGAAAGATTATTTAATCATTTATCATAGAGAAGATAATGATGGTGTATTTTCTGCTGCTATTATAGAAGATTATATCATTAATTCTCTTGGTAAAAACCTCGAAGATTTAGTATTTTTAGGTGCAGATTATAATATGCTTAATGGTTTTATTAAGGATAGTTATAATACTCCTGAGCAATTACATAAAGATTTTAAGCATATTGTCATGACTGACATTTCATTTAATGATACCAAGTTCATGAAGAAACTTTATAAAGAGTTTGGTTCTGATTTTATATGGATTGACCATCATGCACCTATAATTCAAGAATCTATTAAGATGAATTTTGATGAGATTCCTGGAGTACGTGATACACAACGTTCAGCTATTCTTAATGCTTGGAAATTTTTATATGATCCATTTGATGAAGCTTACAAAGAAAAGAAAGTACCTGAATTACTTCGAATTTTGTCAGGTTGGGATTCTTGGTCATATGAAAGAGAAGGTTACACTAATGATTATGTAAGAAATATTAATAAAGCTGTAACTATCAAGTATCATTTGTCATTAAGTGAAGCTCGTAAAATTGTACATGATTTGGTTAATGTATATGTTAAGAATGAGCCTTCCGGTAATATGTCAGGAGTTTTTAAGGATGGACCACTTATTGAACAACTTCATGAATATGGAAAACAACTTAATGATTATGATGATATAACTAATAGAAGTATTATTGAAATATCAGGAGATAAATCTTGGGAATTAGTCATTCATGATAAAGATTTAGACGAGACAAAAGTTCGTAAGTGTTGTGCAATATTCCATCAAGGTGCTACCAATTCATTAATGTTCAAATCATTACGTAATACTGATATTAGAAATGGTATAGTGTTTAAGCATAACCCAAGTGGTACATGGACAATATCATTATATAATATTAATGATGATGATTGGTTCCACTGTGGAGAATATTGTAAAGAAACTTATGGTGGTGGAGGACATAAAGGAGCTGCTGGTTGTCAAGTTTCCGAATCACAATTTATTAAGATTCTTAAAGCTAAGAAGATATAAGAATAATTAAAATATGTTAAATAAAGGTTGATTTCAAAGTCAACCTTTTTCTATTTTAAATTGATTATCTAATCACAAAAATTTTAACAATTATTTACGAAATATTATTAAATTTTAATTAAATAATATATGGATTTAAAATCTATGTATTGAATATTTTTATATACTATCCTATTAAAATGATAGAATTTGACAAAAATATTAACGAATATGAATGATTATAATTAAACGAGATGGTACTCCCCAAGAATATTCTTTCTTGAAAATCGCGGATGCCGTACATAAAGCGTTTGCTTCGGTAGACCAAGATGTTCCAGATAAGTTTCTTGAGCAAGTAAAAGATTCAGTAGAAAAGCTAATTATCAAGAACAATGGTAATGGTACAGGTATAGAAGAAATTCAAGATTGCATTCAAAATGAGCTTATTAAGCGTAATAAGTTTGAAGTTGTAGAATCATTTATTGCATATCGTAAAGAACGTGAACGTATTCGTTTGGAAAATACCGATTTGATTAAACAAATTGAAGAAAAGCTTTATGCAACAAATGTACAAAACCAAAATGCTAATTTAGATGAAGACTCTTTTGGTGGTCGTTTAGGAGAAACTTCAGGTGTTGTCGCTAAAGATAGAGCTCTTAAGAAGATGTCTAAAATTGGTCGTAAGAATCATGAAGGAAATATGGTTTATATCCATGACTTAGACCATTGGTTAGTAGGTGATCACAACTGCTTGTCATATCCATTTGATAGTAAACTTAAAGATGGTGTTGTTACAAGACAAACTGATGTTAGAACAGCCGGTTCAATTAATACTGCTATGCAACTTGTTGCTGTTAATTTCCAATTACAATCATTACAACAATTTGGTGGTGTTGCCGCTACACATATTGACTGGTCTATGGTACCTTACGTCCGTAAATCATATAGAAAACACTATATCTTTGATTGGATTAAGAAACAACCAGAATTTTCAGATCTTGATATTTTAGGTTTAACATATGAAGAGCTTAAACACTGGGTTGAAAATATGATTACTAAGTTTTATTTAACTACAAAACTTAAGGATGAAGATTTTACATTTGCTAATAAGAATCTTGATAATCAATTACGTCAAGAATCATTATTAGATACAAAACAAGAAACATACCAAGCGGTTGAAGGTATGTATCATAATTTAAATACTCTTCAATCACGTTCAGGTAATCAACTTCCATTTACTTCTATAAATTATGGTACTTGTACAGAATTAGAAGGACGTATGGTAACTAAAGCCCTTCTTGAAGTTTCTATAGAAGGACTTGGTAAACATGGTGTAACATCAATATTCCCTTGTGGAATTTTTCAAATTAAAAAAGGAGTTAATTTCAAACCAGGTGATCCGAACTATGATTTGAAGCGTCTTGCATTGAAATCAACAACTATGCGTATTTATCCTAACTATGCTAATTGTGATTGGTCAAATCAAGTAAATTGGTTTAATGCTGATAGAAAACAAAAACAAGAATATATTGAGTCATTATCTGATCATGATTATGTACAATTGACAAGTGCTATTGAAGATGAACCAAAAATATGTTTTGATAAAGTTGGTTTATATGTTGATGATAGTAAACGAATTCGTGTAGATATGACAGAACGTCCTATTGAATATTTCTCTACAATGGGTTGTCGTACTGTAAATGGTCTTGATATTAATGCATTTGATAATTTCAAGAGAAACGTACAATGCATTATGGATGGTAGATATGATGATATAGATGATGTGTTCTCAAGTGTTATTAAAGATGGTCGTGGTAATATTTGTCCTACAACAATTATTATGCCAACACTTGCAGCTATGACTCGTAAGAAACTTGAAAAGAAATGGGAAGATTCTGGTGCTGAATATGTTAAAGGACCTGAATATGAAGAAATGATGTTCTCTGAATTTATGAAACTTCTCGACAAGAAGATTCATGAGGCTAAAGATATGTTACTTGAACGTTTCAATCATATTTGTTCACAATCACCAAAATCTGCTCGTTATATGTATGAAAATCATACTATGGCTGGATATCATGAAGAAGAAGGAATTATTTCAGCTCTTAAGCATGGTACAATTGTTATTGGTCAATTAGGTATGGCCGAAACTCTTCAACTTTTATTTGGTTATGATCATACTACAAATAAAGGAATGGAATATGCTAAGAAGATTGAACAATTATTCTTAGATAGAACCTCAGAATTCAAAAAAGAATATAAACTCAATTTTGGTGTTTATTATACTCCTGCTGAATCATTATGCCATACAGCTATGAAGAAATTCCGTAAAGCATTCCCTCAATATTGTCTTGAAAATGTAACATATTACATTAAGAAAGATGGTGAAAAGAAAGAGAAAGAATATTTTACAAACTCTATTCATGTACCAGTTTATTATGAATGTGATCCATTTAAGAAGATTGATATTGAAAGTCAATTGACAACTTATTCAAATGCCGGTTGTATTACTTATGTAGAGTTACCAAGTATATCATTCAATAATATAGATGGTGTTGAAAAAATAGTTGATTATGCTATTGAACATGATATCCCTTATTTTGCATTGAATTTCCCTCTTAATAGATGTGCAAGATGTGGTGAACCTATTTATGATTCTGATTTAGAAGAATGTCCAAAATGTGGTTGCAAGAAAATAATTAGATTAGGTCGTGTAACTGGTTATCTTTCTACAACAGTTGAACATTTTAATAAAGGTAAACAAGATGAATTTTATGATAGAGTAAAACACATGAAATAATTTATCTATTTTATATTTATGAGTAGATCTATTGTTTCAAGAAGACATAAAAATGCTGTTATCATGAAATTATGGGGTGGAGACTCCGATAAAAAAGATAAACAAAAAGCAAATAGATCTTTTAGACGTCTATCTCGTATGGACGCTAAAAGATCTACTTTATTAGAAGAAGATGCATTTAAGTATTATGATATGAAAGAAATATCAGATACATGGTCATTTAGATCTGATGGTTTATCTCATTACTGGGATATATCGAATTATGATAAAGAAGAATTTAATAGGTTAAAAAGCAAATGATAGTATATAATAAGAAAACAAATAAACTTGAAGCTTCCGGTCCTGGAGGATATAATGGTTTACCATTTGATAATGGTTGCGGAGGTATAGTTATTTGTTTTATTTTACTAATTTTAATGTTGATAGGAATAAAATATAATTTAATTTAGCATGCTTAGAATAGTAGATATAACTGCACCAGATATAAATAATGGAAATGGATTAAGAGTAACTTTATGGGTTGCTGGATGTAATCATAGATGTAAAGGATGTCATAATGCTTGGACATGGAAATATGAACAAGGTAGAGTTTTTTCTGAAGAGCAAAATAAGATATTTGAAGAACTATCAGAATGGTTAGATAGAGATTATATAGAAGGATTAACATTATCTGGTGGAGATCCGTTGGCTCAAGATAACGATGGTCTTTGTGAACTTTATTCAATCATTAAATGGTTTAAAGAAAAATACCCTACAAAAAATATTTGGCTTTATACTGGATATACTAAAGAAGAAATTGATAGTATGAATGATTATATCTTACATAAAATAGTTGATTCTATCAATGTTTTAGTAGATGGTCCTTATATAGAAGAAAAAAGAGATATCGCCCATACTCCATTTAGAGGAAGTACTAATCAAAGGTTAATTTACATAAATAATCAAAAATAATTTATTTTTAAATAGATAAATTGAATTATATTAAAAATATGTTATGATTATTAAATCGAAAATTCCTATTTTTATAGTAGTAGATACACATACACCAGAGATTAAGAAGTTGAATGTTGCATTATTACCTTATGCATTTTATTATGTAAAAATATTGCAAACTCTTGAAAGAGTTGTTATTATAGCAGAAGATGATGAGGTATTGGAATATGCGCAAAAATTAGGATTTAAGTATACTTATAAAACAAAGAACCAAAGTACTAAATATACTTTAAGATATACAGGTATATATAATCATATGATGGAATTTCCGACAGATTATGATTGGTTTATCGCTCTTAGATTAGACCAACCATTTAAATCTGAAAATCTTATTTTAGATGCTATTCGTGGAATAAAATGGGATTTGGATTTTATAGTATCTACTTCTAAAATGACTGATAGAGAAAGATTGTTTATTAATGAAGATAATAAATTTATACAATTGATAAATAATTCTAATAGAAATTTTGAAGAATGTGTGGTTACTGATATGGTGGATCTTTCAGTACTTTGTATTAAAACTGAATTTTTTAAAAAGTGTGTAGAATCAAATGATTTCTATGGAACTCTTTGGACCGGTAAATTTGAAACAATTAAAAATGATTCAATGTTTATACAAATTTTAGGGCACCATCACACAGAAAGATTTGAGAAGGTACACGATATATTTATGGAGGTACAAAAACTCCCAAAATTTGGAGAATAAATAATTTGATTATTATATCATAAAGCCTTACATAAATTTTATGTAAGGTTTTTCTATTTTAAAATTTAGATAAATTATATTAAATATGGAAAATATACATACAATTGTTATTCCGGATATACATGGCAGAAAATTCTGGAAAGATATATTAACAAAATATAATAAAGAAGATTACCAAAATTTACCAATTGTATTTTTGGGTGATTATGTTGACCCTTATGATTTTGAAGGAATTTCTAAAGAAGATGCCATAATTAATTTCCAAGAAATAATCGATGTGGCTAAAAATGATAATCGTATTCATTTGTTAATAGGTAATCATGATATGCATTATTGGTATGATGCCCAATATAAATGTAGAGTAGATACAAGAAATTATAATGAAATTAAAGATATGTTCTTGCAAAACTTTACTTTATTTAATGTGGCATATGAAGAAATAATTGATGGTGAAAAATTTCTTTATACTCATGCTGGTATGACTAAACAATGGTTAGACCATTTGCATCTTATTGGTAAAATATCTGTAGAAAATAATAAGAAATTTAGAATTGATCACTTTGGTAATAAAGTAAAACAACTATCAGATGAACAATTACCATTTGCAAAGATGCTCAAATCAATGACACCTGATGCAGATAAATTAAACAAAATGAAAGATAATTTTCAAGGTCAAGCAAATCTTTGGATGGCATCATGGGCTCGTGGTGGAGAACATCAAATGGGTAGTTGTATTTGGGAAGATTTATCAGAATGGAAATTTGGCGGAACAGAAATTCCTGGTATTTGGCAAGTATTTGGCCATTCAAGATGGTCTAAACCTAATCCAGATGATGCTTATATAGATTTTGATAGAAAATTTGCATGTGTTGATACAGCTTCTGGATGGATTATTACAAATAACAAAGAATTTATTAAGATACAATAATTAACAGATTTTAACACTATTATATACAGAGAGCACACAGGTTAATTTAATTCAATATGATAATAAGATATTGATAATCTAAAAATAAATTAACCTGTGTGCTTTTATTTTTTTCTAAATTTTTTTATATAATATTTGAAAAATTTTGATTTGTTTCTATATTATATATGTAAAACAAATAAATATCAAATATGGTTAAGAATTTTTATTACCGTTTCATTTTGGTTCTCACAATTGTTTTTGGAACTCTTTTTATTGGTAGCGTTCCTGAGATGATGAAGACTTCAAACTGGGTCACACTTGCCTTTGTTTTTTTTGGTCTTTATTTTCTTACTTACAAGGAGTTTGGCAAACTTTCCAATGAGCGTCGTAATGAAATCCTTTACTTGGATTTTTTCAAGAAGATTGGATGTGATTTTTCAAAGGAGTAATTAACTTAATCATATAAATATCTATGACTTACAATCCTAATAAAGTTTACATTGTTTTTGATGGTACCTCACATTATGGAGTATGGGGATGTGATGTAGAGATGGAAATTGCATCCAATGATGTAGAGGTAGTTAAAGGTCCTTATTCCGATTGGGATGATTTTGTAGAAGACGAGATTACAAAACTCAATGATGAGGCTTATGGAACCCACATGTATAGATAATATAAAGTAAAATTATAATAAAGTAATAATATATGAATACAAAGAACAATCTTCGAGTTAGACTTTTCCACCCAGGAACAATTGGTTTTGAATTTTATTGTGCATTGTTCAGAACTTCTAAGGATTCTGATGGTCATGTAAGAATGTATTGCAATTTCGATTGGGAGAAAGAAGATGGTCAAGGAGATTATGATCGTGAATTTGGTGCACCAGATGCAGTTAGGATGTTCCTTTTTCAGGTTAGAATGAACAATGATGATGTTGAAAAGAGATTTAATTTTGATAAGCCTTATATTAAGGCCGGTCAGTTCTCTAAGAATGGTGTTTATATTGATAATATTGAAACTCTAAATATTGAAGTTACAAATTAATATGAAAAAGTGCGTAATTAGAAATTCTGGTGAAGGAAATAATAAGATTTATAAGGAATTGACTGATGAGCAATTTAATTTTCTTGATAGTCTTTTTGATGAAATCAATAATTCTCCATATGGTGAATGCTATGCACCTTATATAAGTATTTGGGAAGCAGAAAGTGATGAACTTAAAATGTTTGAGAACAATGACAATTAAGCAAGCAATTTTGAATGAGAAGGAGTATAATAACATAACTCCTCGTATACTCCCAAGTGTAGAATTTCGCGCACCAGTTAGAAATTATAAAGAGTTTTATACTCAAGAGCAAATTGATTATCTTTGGGATCATGGAATGCTTGAGGAATATCAAAAGTGTGGTGCCACATGGGAACGTCCTTGGATGGGTGAGTATTGGGAGTTCACCGATAAAGGCAAACGTTGGAGAATCTGGTATACAACTGACTTATGGACTTTGATTAAGATTTATGTTCTTCGAGTATATTGGTTCAAATACAAGTGGCAGAAACTATGTATAAAGTTTGGTCATCATTATGATTGGCAAGATTATGAAGGAGTAAGTCTTGATGAAATTTAATCATAATAGAGAAAATGATTAGCATTAAATATGAAGAAAATAAAGAATTGGTTTAAGAAGCTATTTGTTAAAGATATTACACAAAAGAATATTAATGATGATATTCCTGATATCGATTTCGGAGAAGTATTTAAAATGAAATTTTAATTTAATAATACATTGAATTTTTTTAATAATATTCTATATTTATAATGTAACAAAATTCAATTTATATGGAATACAAAAATATTAAAAAATTCAAGAATAACGAAAATGTTATATTAGCTTGGAAAGATGATGAAAATAAATTCTGGCCATATAATGTAATAGTTATCAAGAATAACAATAAAGTTGAGTTTATAGACCCAGACGAAAGAACAAGTATTTCATATAAAGAATTTAAGCATACCAATGATGATGGACTTTTTATGATGGTTTTTGATTCTGTTTCAGAATGCCAAGATTGGTGTGATAGACAGAATCTAAATGATTCTGAATATTTAGAAATAGATGGTTCTGATTCTAGGACAGGAGAAATGTGGAATAATATTTTTAATTTTTAATATAATATGTATAGAGAAAGTTTAAACATGATGGAGGCCTCAATTAAGGCTCGTATTAGTGAAAATATTAAAAAGTATGGTAAGAATTTTCCATGGAAGGCTTGGTTGCCTTCAAATGTAGAGAAAATCGAAAATGATGCTGAAGTAAAATATTATTGCAAAGGTGATCCGAAGACAGTATTCTCCGGTCGTTTCTGTGCGGTATCAGGTTTTATTTATGCAATTGTGAATGGCAAGTATTCTATTCTTGCTAATCTTCGTGGCCCTGGTACTCCTGATTATCAAGGATGTTGGAATGCTCCTTGTGGATTCCTTGAGTGTTTTGAAGATTCAAAGGAAGGTATTCAGCGAGAGATCTATGAGGAGTGCAAGTTTATCGTTCGTAAGGAAGATTTAAAGGTTGTTCATGTTGAGACCAATCCAGCTGAATGTAATAATGGTAATGTGACAATTCGTCATAAAGCATTCCTCGGTAAGATTGTTCCTATGTATCTTAAGTCTTCTGAAGGTGGAGAAGAGAATGAGGTAGATGGAATTAAGTGGATTCCTGTTGAGGAGTTTGATAATTATAAGTGGGCATTCAACCATGCTAAGACCACTAAGCTTTATGCACCAGGTAAGATTAAGCGCTGGTTAATTGAGTTCTGGTATAACAATTTCGGTAGTTATAACAAGAATTATACAGATGACATGTATATAAATGATTGATTATGGAAAGTACAAAAGGAGTTATTAGAGTAACTAAGTTGGCTGAACATTATAATGGATATGATGAAATCTATTATTTTACTGATGTAGCAATTGATGTGGATTCTCATCTTATGGCTCGAATTTCAGGTAATGTTTTTGATGCCATGAAATTTATTTGGAATACCCCAAATGAAGATGAACAGATGAGAATTAATTCATTGATAAATTTTGTTAAAACTTGTTTTAAGCCTTCAAAGAAATTTAAAATTGAATTTGTACCTTTGACAATTATTTATTAAATATATAATCAAATGAATGTTACGATTGATAGATAATATTTTCGAATTTATTGGTTGTTTTATTTGGAATATAAGATATAGAATATTACATGAGTAAAACATATAATGACAAATATGATTTTCAGAAAATCATTGAGAATGAAGAGACAAATTATTGGGATGCCCATTTGTTAGCAACTCGGCATCCTAATAAAAGAAAACGTGCATCTTTGAATCGTGAATTTCATAAAGTTAACTTAGGATCTCCTGCTAAATGGAAAAATAGATATGGTGAAGTTTATGATAAATCATCACGTATGCATTTAGCAGCTTCAGAAATTGCTATGAAACGTAGAAGGAGATTAAATCATGATGCACAAGACGAAATTAATAGAGAACTAAATAATATGTAAATATGAGTCAATTGTCAATTAATTTTGCTTATAAGTCAGGAACTAATGGATATTGGAATTTAGATGGTTGTGATAAGATAATTAAGTCTTTTAAAAAGAAAGATTATTCTTATCCGATTCCATCTGAACATAGTATAATTAAATTAAATGTAAATGATAAATGGAATCATTATTTAGTTACAGATGTTAATTATATTTATGGTGATGATAATGATGAGAAATGTGATAATGTTTATGTATATATATACTTAATATATCTACCATAATATGAATAAGGTTTTTAAATTAGTATATAAGTCAGGTCCTCATGGTGATGAATGTTCATCTTATGAGGTGAAATTCTTTGGTCAACAAACATTACAAGATTTATTGAATGCACTTGATGAACGTGAATGGGGTTTGGTAAAAGTTAGAATTCCTAATCCAGAAACATTTAATCTTCCTTATGCAACTGAAAGGGAGAAATATATGGATCTCACAATTGAATATAAACATGGAAAAATAATTACACCAAGGGAGAAATATGCTTATTTATTGGATAAAGTAATTGACAATAATTATAGTAATTTTGCTAATGGTGGGTGGAGTCTCATGAATTATTGGATAAAAGTAAATATTTAATTATGAAAAAAATTATATTTATAATTTTATTGTTTATATTTATAGGTTGTAATAATACTAATTTAGATCCTAATTTAGTATATAGTGGTCATGACTGGGTTGTTAAAAAACTTAACGATACTGTAGTAATTTGTATTCCTACACAAGGTGATTTACTTGGGCGTCAACCAAATAAACCGTATGCAATTAATATTAAAGATTTTTCACAATCAGAATTTAGAAAATAATATGAAATTATTTAAGAAAATTGTAACATTAGAACCTATTGATATTAATGAACTTGATAATGTTCTTATAAAAATAGCTGTACCAATTATAGAACGAAACAGAAACAATAATTGGGAAGATGACAACTTCGATGATATTCTAAACGCTTTTGAAGAAGAATATAAGTTAGAAGATGAAGAAAATGATTTTTTGTATAATAAAATTCGTAAACTAATTAAAACAATATAATATGAAAGCTAAAGATGCTGCTAAACTATTAACCACCCTTAGTGAGATTTATCCTGATTTAGATATTACATTTGCTAACAATAAGGTTCCAGTAAATGTAGTTCAATATGATGCAAAAAGTAATTCAATAAATATTAGATAATATGTTACCACTTGATGAATTATTTCATTTGAATAGCCGATTGACTAAAGATAGGCAATTCTCAAAATGGCAATGGAAAGAGATTATCGATTTAGCTTTTACAGCTGGAAGAGATATGTGTTTTAATTGGGGTGTTGAACATTTTTATGTAGGTCTATTAGGTTTTGATTATGAAGATTGTGAAGATTTGGTAACAGATATTCAAAATGGTGACGGTAAAGCCATAGATAGATTTGTAATGGATATTGTAAACTATTTTAATAGCAAATAATAATGAGTAGAGCAATTTTTCTCGGTAGTTTTAATCCTCCACATAAAGGACATGTTGATTGTATTCAGAGTGTTGTTGACTCTGGTATAATGAAAGAATTGAATATTGATAAGATTCATGTAATACCTTGTTGGCAAAACCCAAACAAGAATAAATTTACTGTACCATTTATTAAGCGTTATCAAATGGTATGGTATATGTTTGGTGATTTGATTCGTGATGGTATTGTTTGTCCTGATGATATTGAAAATCATATTTACCCAAATTATACTTGTACATTGATTGATTACTTTAATACTGGTAGAGATGCTTATATCAATAAGAATTTTGAAGGTTTTTGGTGGATTATAACTATTGAGACTATAAAAGAACTTATGGAACAGAAGTGGAAATGTTCTAAAGAGCTTTTATATGATAATAACTTTATTGTTGTTGGCAAAGATGAAGAAGAATGGAATAATTTACTTAATCAGTTTGTAGATTATAAATCAATAATTTGTGCTAAATTTGTAAAATTAAATAGTACACATGATTTTCATTCAACCAAACTTCGTGAAAAAATAAAGAATGGTGAATCTATTGAAGATGAAACTTGTTTTTGGGTAAATGATTATATTAAAGAAATGAATTTATATAAAGAATAATATGGCTTGGTATTGTTGGATATATCTTTTTGTTATTTTAACATTTTTTGGTTATCTTTATAATCGAATTATTTTTTGGATCGGTGCATTTATTTGGGAATGGTCATCAAATGTTATTTATGGTGATGGGTATTGGTTTGATGAAGGCACTACAATTAAATCTATAATAGAGGATATTAGATATAAAGATGGAGTGTTTCATACTTCATATTATCCAGAAGAAAATGATAGTTATGTTACAGTTTCACAAGTAAGATGGATAGCAGGAATCAATATATTAACTGCTTCAGTAGTATTTGTATTTAATATTATTGGTTTTTTAGTTGCATTAGCATGTATCTTTGGTAGATTTATAGGATTAATTATATGGGGTCAATGGATTTGTATAGGTCAATATATTTATAAATTTATAAAAATATGTATTAAATATATTGTATCATTCTTGGTAAAGATTAAAGTTGTTTCATTTTTAGTATCATTATATAAAGTTACAATAAACATTCGTGATAAAATACTTAATTTTGAAATTGCGTGATTATGGAAAATATTTGGGGAATTTCTTATTTAGTTGCTGGATTTATTGTTGCAATATGGATTTGGTGTAAAGATTACAAACATGATTATAAATTGGCTAAAAGTCAAAATGATGTTGAAGATGGAATGGCTGTTATCTTTATGATAATGTTATTTTTATTTTGGCCATTATTTTTAGTACATAAATTATTTAAAAAGATTTTTTAACTTTCTATATTTAATTATATTATTATTACATATATGAAGAATTACAATAACATATCAAGACGAAGAAACCGTAATATAACTATTATGGGTGATATGGAAGTGTAAAAAAGAAGCAAAACATAATTGATATAAATGTATGCTGGTAACATATCACTCAAGATATTTTACCAGTAATTTTTTTGAATTTTTTATAAGAGATCTTTGAAATATTTTAATTATTTTCTATATTATATTTGTAAAATAAACATAAATTATGGGAATAAATAGAAAAATCAAACGAGGAACTTTAGGTCACCGAGATGATCCTTTGGTTATAGAATACCAGAATAAGTATAAGATTGGTAAAGGTCTTGTATTTGCCGCTTTAAGAGCTTTTGGTGATTCTAAATATACTCATGAGTTTTGTGAATTTATTGTTGAATGGCAAAAAACAAATAAAACTTCCGGTATCAGTTTTACCTATCTTGTAGAAGAGTTTGAAGGAACTGGTCATGGAGTAGTTATTGAAAATAAATTGAATGCTGAATAACGTTTTACTATATAATATTATGTTTTACCTTTGAATAGTAAAATGCCCCGGTAGTTCAACGGATAGAACAGGAGTCTTCTAAACTTCTGATTTGGGTTCGATTCCCAACTGGGGTACAATTTGATAAACTAACACATTTGGCCCAGTAGCTCAATGGATTAGAGCACTTGTCTACGAAGCATGGGGTTGTAGGTTCGAGTCCTACCTGGGTCACAAATAGTTGGGATGTAGGCTTGGAAGCAGCCATCATCTAAGGAACAAAAAGATATGATTAAAGTAAGTGGTTTAATAAACTCCGATGGTATGAATTTGGAAACGCGTCACCTTAATTGGGAACTGTCGGAAACGATTTTATCAATGAAATAACATTTGCGTAACAGCGCACCAACTATTTAATGCCCCGCTAGTTCAATGGATAGAATAAGTGACTACGGATCATTTGATGAGCGTTCGAATCGTTCGTGGGGTACAAATTGAGAATGCCAAAATATTCTTGTAGTTTAATGGTAAAACGCTTGGGATCGATCATTGAAGAAATACGAGTTCGAATCTCGCGCAGGATAAAGTAGGTTACTTGCAAGGTTCTCAATACTCCCATTGGAATAGTAAGTGTACAATTTCTATCTAATGGCCAAGTTAAATGGTTGTATGTATTGGGGTTGGTGCATACGTAAAATTAATTGATGTAAATCATACAGCAACCACCATGGCCGTGTGGCTCGAAATGAATTAGGCACCTCTCTTCTAAAGAGGATGATGCGGGTTTGAATCCTGTCACGGTCACAAAAACTAATACCTTAGTACGATCAATAAATTGGAATACTACGTAGTTAGCTAATCTTATAACGATACATAATAAAGAGTATTAAGCGGAGTATTTTGGGTGAAGAATCGGAATTCCCAATATTAGTTTATTTATGGGGATGTAGCTCAGAACTTGGACAGAGCGCGATAAAACGAATGTCGTGGTGGAAAATGTCTTGAAGGAGAAATCCAGGAGTTAAGTTTGCGGAAGCACCGAAAATGATAGGAATATTAAGTAGGGAAGCGCGTTTTATGTACCACCTTAAACATAGCGTGGGTTCGAATCCCATCATCCCTACATATGCTCTCATAGTTCAAAGGAAAGAATACGAGTTTCCTAAACTTGAGATGTAGGTTCGAATCCTACTGGGAGTACTGATTTATTAACTTAAAATTTGATAATATATGTCTGATAAAGATTTTTGGACTGAAGTTTATTTGCATGCTGTAAAAGAATGTATCACTAAACATTGTGGAGATATAGATACATTAGAAAAATTTGAAGCTCAAAATGTAGATATTGATGAACATTTCGAATGTCATTGTGGATATCTTGCAGATATGGCATTAGAACATTTTAAAGAAAAAATGAAAGAATTTGCAGAAGATTCTAAAAAAGATATAAAGAAAAAGGAAGAAACTAAGAAAAGAAATAAAGAATCATTCAGATAAGAAGTGGCAGAAATGCCACTTTTATTTTTTTAAATATTTCTATATAATATTTGAAAAAATGAAATTATTTTCTATATTATATATGTAAATTAAATATAATAATGATGGTTACTTACGAAAAAACTTACAACGGTACAATAATGACCAAGAAAGATGGCTCACAGATTCAGAAGTATTTTAAGTTTCTTCCTGAAGATGTTGATAAGTTTATTGTCATCAAATGGAAGTATGAAGAGCACATGTTTTGGGGAAATATCCTAGGAACTAGACTTCGTGTTGGTAATCATGATCTGAATCCTATGAGTGATGATGAACTCTATGGAGTATATAAAATTGAATGGCATTCTGATTGGCAGAAGAATGAAAACAATATGAGATACAAGGTCAAACTTACTCCAGTAGGTGATTTTGGAGCATGGTGCCCTAATCGTTCTTGGTATACTTCAGATATGGAAAGCCATATCAATAAGACTTACAATCTATTTGAAGAGACTCCTATGTTCGATAAATTTCAGGAAGCTGTAGAGTTTGCTATTAAAAAGAATGAAGAACTTTATCCTGATACTCGTTCGGATTTCAAAAAAATGTTTGATAAAATTTTCAATAATAAGTAATATGAGCAAGACGGTAAAATTTGAAATTAAAGGAGTTGATATTACAAATATCCAGATTGGTAATATAGTCAATATGGATTCATATTCTAAAAATTCATTTGATAATAATATTTGGGAATTTATTGATTGTAGTTGGGATAAAAATCGTGATTATGAAGTAATTGATATAACTAACATTGGTGAAAAATATATTAAATTGACACTTAGGAGAACTGTTCCTTATAAGGGTCGTGATGGTAAAAATTCTTATTATCCTAAGAAACGTATCATCTTTGACAAGGATGGAGTATCAAAAACTCAGTATTGTTCTTCATCACCTGGATCATCCTGGAAAAAAGTAATTACAATTATTAAGTAATTTTATCATAATATGAAAAGAATTTTTGATATTATTTTTGGGTTTATGTGTGCAACTACTTTCATTATTGTAGGATTTCCCCAAGGTTCATTTACGTTTGATAATTTTAGATATTGGGTAGGAGCGGCATTTGGTATAGGTTTAGCTTATTGTATTGGTGCTTGGAATAAACAGAGAATTGATAAGCTTGAAGAGGAAATAGAAGATCTTAAAAACAACAAGTAATATGACAAATATTAAAGAGTACATGGAAGGTAAGGAGTTCTTTAAATGGAACCCATTTTTGAAAGGTTACATGTCTAATGAAGAGCGTAAGATGCCTATTCAATGGAGCAATACCCATTTTTATTTCTTTTGCAAGCATGCTGATCTTTTAGGAGCTCCTCTTGAGGTAAGAGTAATTTCAAAATACAAGTTTACTGATTACCAAAAAGAATTCATGCGAGCATTCATGCAATTTGTATTTGAATGGAAAAATGAAGTATGGGATCACCTAAATGGGTATTCAGGTATTGACTGCATTGAGTTTGAATTTGACGAGAATATTGATATTAAGTTTTTTGGTGGTTTTCGTATGGATTGAGGTAATATTTAATTATTACCTCAATTTTATATTATATTGAATTTTTAGATAAAGTTTCTATATTTATAATATAAAACAAATATAGATATGACAAATAAAATCAACGTTCAGATTTGGGAAACTAAGCCACTTACTAATGATGATGTTTTATATCAGCTTCATGAAGGAGGTACTAAGATGGTTATTGGTAATAAGAAAATGACTTCTCAAATCTCTTGGGCTCCTGATAATATGATTGAAATTATTACTATTAAGAATGGTAAGGAGTTCAATCATTTCTTTAATAAGTTCGAAGAGATGGAGACAATCAATTGGATTCGTAGAACATATCCAACTGAAGATTTTTATTTAGGTTATTTTGAAGATTAAATATGAATATCGTAAAATCATTTGAAGCGGCATTTAAGCGTGCTAAAGAAAAGAATTGGGATTATATCTATGTTCTTGTAGATATTCATGGCACGATCTTTCACCCATCTTATTATAATAAAGAAGCATATCAATATTATCCTTGGGCCCAGGAGGCATTGCAAATGCTTACAGCAGATTCAAGAATTAAATTGATTCTTTGGAGTTCATCGTATCAGGAAGAAGCAGGTTTTTATATCATGCACATGCAAAAGGATTCTATTAAGTTTGATTATTATAATGAGAATCCTGAAGTAACAAATACCGATTTACAATGTTTTGATAGTAAATTGTATTTTAATGTAGGTATTGATGATAAATTTGGTTTTGAACCACTAGAAGATTGGAAACTAATATTTGATTATTTAAGACAAAATCATGAATAAAACTAAAATATGTACATTAGATTTACCAGAAGATAATAGAAAATATCCTGGACAACAATGTCAGAATGACAAAATTAATTATAAGTTCCGTCAGCTACATAAACATATTATAAATGATATTATTACATTTTGTAATGCATATCATATCAGTATTGATGAAATACATATTGATGCTGATGGTTTAGCTGGTTCTATTGAATGTGGGTCTTGGCAAGCATGTACTGATTCATCTTTTGTATTAAATAAATTTACAGATGAATATAAAGATGTTATATCAATGAAGAAAATAGTTTCTCAAGAAGAATATAATAGAATAAAATTAGAACAAGAACCCTATTTATTTAGTATATAATATGGATTATAATTTCGAAAATTTAGAGGAGGCAAATATTTTTTCAGCAAAAGTAGCTCGTGCAATGACAGATAAAGCTCGTGAGGAAGATATGTCATGTTTGAAGCCTATTATGGAGAAAATCCAAAAGAATGCACGAATGAAAGATTATCATTGCTATATTAGTGCAACAACTCCTGATTATGTATTAGAAAAATTAAGGAGATTAGGATATACAGTTCAGTTAATTAAAGGAGATCCAAGAGATCCACGAGAAACTGATACTATAAAAATATGTTGGAAATGATTAATGGTTCATTATGTAGATGAATGTAAATTTAGAGAAGCTTTACAGCAATTATGGAATTATGATTCATTAGAATTATTTTTTAAAATAGTGATTGTACCAGAAGGATTTGATGAAAATAATAAAAGATATAAAATCACTTTTGGTAACAATCATTATCCATTTAAGGGGTGTGAATTGACAAGTTGGCAAAGATCATATATCAATAAAAATAGAGGATATGATTTTATGCGAACTTGTTACTATTTAAATAAAGAAGAAGAATTTGAAATTATAAATCGTCTAAGGAGAGCAGAAAAATATTTAGAAGAAGTACAATTATTATTTCAAGCTTTTAAAAGACAAATCGAAAAATTATATTCAATACAAGGCTTAGATGATTTTAATAAAGAGTGTGATGTATTAATTTGGATAGATACAGATGAAGTTACAAAAGTAGCACAAGATTATATTGATTCTTGTCCTTATATATTATTGCATACAGATTGGGTAGAGGGCGGATATAAATTACAAGACAAAAAATAATTATGAGAGGAAAAGTAAAATTATATTGTGGATGTTTTAATCATTATGCAACTATTTGGTTAGATGAAATTAAATCTATGGAACAAAATGGTGCATATTGGTTTATTGAAATGAAAGATGGTAACATATGGGAAGATGCAACTAATGCAGTTATTACATATGATGAAAATAAAAAAATAGGATATTTTATTGAAAATGAAAATTAATGAAAAAAGATTTTTAAAAGAAAGTGATAAAACAGGGCGTTTTATCGTAAAATCAAAAATAACAGGAAAGAAATATTTTGTAGAACCTATTGGTAATACACATGCTGCTGATTGGGGAGATTTAGATCCTGCAACAAAAAAGATGACAGGATCTTATGGAGAACGTTATGAAGGATGCGTATCAGAAAAGGATTCTCTTATAACTGAAGCAAATGGATTTGAAAAAATTGAATTATTAGGTCCTGGTGTTTCACCATTATCAGAAATTGATAGAAGAGATAGAGAATATCAAAAACAAATGGGTTTATAATATGACAACAAAAGAACAAGTAGATAAAGCATGGGAAGAATATCGTGATTTTAGATATAAAGAATTTGGTGGACCTGGAAATGGATGTGATGACTATAGAGATTGCTCACCAGAAGTTTCAGCTAAAATGAATAAATTATATAAAATAGCTATAAATTTGCAAAAAGAATATGAAGAAGGACAACATTTACGTTGATAATGATGTTTGGAAATTCAAAATTGATTTAAAAAATAATTATGTAGAAAAAACTATTTATACCAAACCATTACCTGATTTTCCTATTGGTGAATATAAATCAGAAGAACAAGTTCAAAAATTTTATGATGATCAAGAAAATTTAGTTCAAGAAAAATATTTTACAAAAGAACGTATTCAAGAACTAAAAGATTATTTTTGCAAATTAATTCAAGAAGATGAAAATCCATTTTATATTTGTTGTGTAGATAAAGATGGTGGATATAATGTTACAAAAGATCAATTATTTAGTTTAGATTAATATTATGGAAGAGAATCCACAAGAAATTTATATAGTATGTGATAATAAGTATGGACATTATACTATTCATTTTGATGAACCTAAATTTGACGAAAAATCTGGAATATTTAGATCTCTTAATGGACAATGGACAGATGTGCCTGATTTAAGATGGTGGTTAGATAGTTTAGAGCCAGGACATTATTTAAAATTTAAATTAGAAAAGTATGTGTAAGGAATATATTATATATGAATCTGAATTACCTTGGTGGTTTTTCTGGTTACATCCATCGGATAATGGCATATTTGAACATTATGGTGAGGTTTGTTATGGTGGAATTCCTCCAAAAAGGTATTGGAAATATATTAAAAACAGATATCCAGAATTAGATAAAGAATAATTATTTAGTTTAGATTAAATATGAAAGAAGAATTTTTAGATTTATATAATAAATGGCATTCATCATATATATTTAGTGCTTTTGGTTCATCTGATCCAAGAGCTAAAAGATATTATGATGCTTTAATTGAATGGTGCAAGAATCACCATGATGAAACATTACAATATGTTAGAGAACTATTATTAGAAGAACCTAGTGATGTAGTTCGAGTGTTAGATGATTTATATACAAAAGAATATAATTTTGAAGTTAAAGGTTATTGTCCTTTAGATGTTTATTGTAATTTTTGGTTGAATATCACTACACCAGGATTTGAGAAAGGTGGAATTATGGTAGATTATTATAAAGGTTATAATGAATATAAAGATTATATGAAAAAGAATTATATTTCATGGAGACCTAATTTAGAAGATGATCCAAATGTCACTATTGAAGAATATATACAAGGAAAAAGAAATAATAAGAATATAAAAAGAAAGTGGCATGAATTTCCTTTGTCAATATTAAAAGATGAAGAACTTGAAACTCTTTATAATGAAGGACATATTGGTGATATGACTAAGTATATTGCTGAATTGCATCATTTTTATAATCAAGTTGAAGAAGAGATTAAATGTAGGAAATTAAAGAAAAATGAAAGCAAAAGCAAATAAATATTATAAATTAAATTCTAATTATTCATATTTTTGTGTAACTATACAAAGATTTGTAAAATTTTTAGGTTTAGTTGTAGTCAAAGCTGAAAATGCCGGAATATTAGATCCAACTCATTATGGATATTTAGTTGATACAAGTAATCCATTTGGGCCGGATTATGATTCAAAATTATGTGAAATTACATTTACTGATGCCGATATTATTGATGAATATCAATTAAAAGATATGCCTTTAATGTATATGGATTTCACTCAAAAATAATTTAGTATGATAGGAAAGATTTTAGATAATATAATAGGACTTATTATATATACAATAATGTTCTTTGGGATATTAAGGATTGGTTTTAATTCAGAAATGATTCCTACTAATCAATGTTTTTCAATATCTTTTATATTAGCATTCTTTGCTGGAGAAATAAATAATCTTGAAAGAGTAATAAGAGAACTTTTTGATAAGAATTATATGAAATAATTTGTTGGTAAAACTATTTTATTTTTATATATAAGAGTTCTTTTATTTATTGGGGTCATTTTGGTATTTGATTGGTAAGTTGAATATTGAAATCATGCAGGAGCGTTGAATCCTTAAATTTGACAAAACAATAAATGCTAATGATGAATTAGTTGACGAAGCTTGGCTTGACAGCTGGGAGTATCGTATGGCTGCTTAATCCCTCAGGGATACCATTTTACAGAGTTAGGTTATAAATAAGCATAGCCGGCGCAGTGGGAACCTACGGGTCGGGCAACAGAAGTCCCACACAAGAGTTTTCTACATGAATCTTTAACTTAATAAAGAACAATGAACCTCCTTTCTGTGGTTGTCGAACCCAAATAATCGACTAAGCATGTTAATTAAAAGTTTCAATAGGATAGTTATTAAGACGTCGGTTCGAATCCGACTGGCTCCACGATTTGGCAGGTGGAATAGACACCATGTTTAGCAAGTGAACTGGAATCACAAGGGTTTGATGTAATCATGTTACCTAACAAGGGGATCCATTAAAAGACTGAATGGTTATCAGAAATTCGTTTTTTAAGAGATTTTGCGACGTTAACAAAAAGCTTAGTTTTGCTAATATTTCTTTAAAAATTAGCCGGGTGAAGAAGATGGCGTAAACAATTTCTATAGAGGCAAATAAGTACATAAATACTAGTTAAATTTATTTGTATCGAGAGGGCTTAATCAACCCTCTTTTTTATTTTTAAAAAAGATAATATATAGATATGAATTGTGCAATAATAGCATGTCTTAAGAGAGAAGAATTATATGTCAGAGAATGGTTAGATTGGCATATAAGTATAGGTGTAGATCATTTTTATCTATGTGACAATAATGATAAAGATTATGAACCTAAATTACAAGATATTATTAAAGATTATATAGATCAAGGAATAGTTGAAGTATTTGATTATTCTGGAGTACATCCTATTCAACCAATTTGTTATACTGATATTTATGATAAATATGGTGATTTATATGATTGGTGGATGATAATTGATATAGATGAATTTTTAACTATACCAATTACGAATAATGATTTGAAGGATTTTTTGAGTTTACCATACATAGAAGATAAATATAATATTGCTTTAATGTGGAGAAACTATGGTGATAATGATTTGTTAGAATATGATGGTAGAGGATGTTTAGAAAGATTTACTAAACCAGCAACTTCATTTAAAGGTGGTAAATATCGAGTTATAAATGGTGTATCTAATATAACTAAATCATTATTTAGAAATAAACAAACTATTTACGATAAATTTAAAGTAATACCAAGAATATATTCACAACATAATGTTTTTAACAATAAAAAAGAAATTCATATTCCAAGATTTGATGTAATTAATCAATCTATAGGGCAATCTTCTGATGTTTTCCATAAAATTAGAATAATGAAAGATTGTTATAAATTAAATGGATTTTGGAAAAAATATTCTAATCAAATTTATAATGTATGTTATTTGAAACATTTTATAACAAAAACTTTACAAGAATATATAGGAAAAATAGATAGAGGTTATACATTAAAAATTGAAAGTCATGAAAAATTTCCTTATGATTTGGGAAAATTTTTTAGTATATCACAAGAAACAGATGAAAAAGATAAATATCTTTTTGAACATTATAATATAAAAAGAGGAAAATATATAGATAAATGAAATGTGCCATAATAGCATGTCTTAAGAGAGAAGAATTATATGTCAGAGAATGGTTAGATTGGCATATAAGTATAGGTGTAGATCATTTTTATCTATGTGATAATAATGATAAAGATTATGAACCTAAATTAAAAGATGTTGTAAAGGATTATATAGAACGAGGAATAGTTGAAGTATTTGATTATTCTGGAGTACATCCTATTCAACCAATTTGCTATACTGATATTTATGACAAATATGGTGATTTATATGATTGGTGGATGGTAATTGATATAGATGAATTTTTAACTATACCAATTACTAATAATGATTTGAAGGGTTTTTTAAGTTTACCATATATAGAAGATAAATATAATATTGCTTTAATGTGGAGAAACTATGGTGATAATGATTTGTTAGAATATGATGGTAGAGGATGTTTAGAAAGATTTACCAAACTGGCGACATCATTTAAAGATGACCAATATAGAATTATAAATGGAGTTTCTAATGTAACTAAATCATTATTTAGAAATAAAAAAACTATTTATAATAAATTCGGAATAATACCAAGAATATATTATCAACATAATGTATTTGATAACAAAAGAGATAATCCTAAAGATCCTATTAATTTTATACCTCGACATGATGTACATGGATTTCCTGTAGGTAAAAAAACTAAAGTATTTAATTCTAATATAATGATATATAATGATAAATTAACAGGATTTTGGAAATATTATTCTAATAGAATTTATAATCAATGTTATTTGAAACATTTTATAACAAAAACTTTACAAGAATATATGTGGAAAATAGATAGAGGTGATACATTAATAATTAAAGATAATTCAAAATATCCATATAATTTTGGACATTTCTTTGCCATATCACAAGAAACGGATGAAAAGGATAAATATCTATATGAACATTATAGAATAAAAAGAGGAAAATATAAAAACAAATAATATTAAAATTTTAAGCTAGGAATTTGAAATTCCTAGCTTTTTTTCTATATTATATTTGTAAAACAAAATAATTATTATGAGAGATAAAAAAAGACCCCAGTACATTGAGAAGCAACTTAAGGAGATTAATGATTATTTTCGTAATGTTCGTTTGAAGTTTGATAGCAAATACGATGATAGTCTTTTCTGTTGGTTTACTCAGTATCTTCTTTCTCATGGTTGGTATCGTGGTTTTAATATGCATTATGATAAAGAGGTAGAATATTCAGATGGTACTACCAAGGTAATTAGAGCTTTGGCAGGTCCTGACTATGAAAAGAAAGATTATTATATTCAAATTTGGTAATTATTATGATGTTAAAAATATCTGAAGGTTCAAAGAAAAGATGCCGCTCTCAGTTCCCAATAAAAAGAATTGGCAAGATTATTAATAGCGCAGTTCTTCTCTTAGATTTGACTCCAGTAGAAATTGTTATTTCAGAATGTATTTATGATTCAGATAATCCAAATCTTTATAATGTACTTCTTTATTTGATTAGAGAAAACTGTAAAGACGAAAATATAATTAACGAACTTAAATCATTTAATTATATTTATAAAGATGAAGATTAAATATTTAGAATCTAATAATAAATACTATATTCAAGCATTCAACGAAGATGATATGTGGTTAAGCACAGTCATTATTGATATTGAATGTGATGAATTTCCAAGGTATAAAGAATATTGTAATGGAAATAAATTAGCTAAGATTATAAGAGTTGAAACTAACCCAAATTATGTAGGTAAAGGATATGCATCTAAACTTATAAAGTTGGCCCTTAATAAATTCAAAACTTACAATATAGTTTTATTATGTAGTCCTTGTAAAAGATGGGAAGATACTGATACTTTAAAAACTGCCAAAGATTTACAAATATTCTATTCAAAATTTGGTTTTGTAAGAACCAATGAACTTTTACCTACAATGATTTATAAAGCAAATATTTAATATGAAATTTATTAGTTTTAAGAAATATAAAGAATATCTTGAATCATTTGGATATGTTCAGGAAAAAAATGCAAGTGAATATTATAATTTAGGTTTTATAACATATTTCTTTTCAAAGCCTGATGAAAAACTTAAGTATACTGTAAACGTATATACTAATAAAGATTTTAAACCAACAGATAAAGTAATGTCCATTGCCCATGGGTATGGAAGCCCTTATCTTGGTTGGAATTCAGTTAAAGTAGATATGCGTAGAAAATTTTGGAAAGATTTATGTTGATATTTTTCTAATATAATTTGAATTTTTTAAAATAGTTTCTATATTATAATTGTAAAACAGAAACAAAATGAATAAATCAAATTTTTCAAACAAACAAATTAAAAAGTTTTTTAGCACCTTTGGAGCAGAGTTTACAACTAGGATAAATAAGGCTGGTAATCTAGTTGTAGTAAATGTTGTTAATCCTAAAGGTGCTGGTGAGTTTTATGTACTTCATGCTTATGAGAATGGAACTTTTCTTTGGAGACGCCATTATACAACATATTGGGGTTCAAAGTCAATGTGTCCATTAAATATGAAGAATCGCAATCAAACAACACCTCATAAGTGTTGGAGATATTGGGATTATGAGAAGCATTGTTTCTTTAATTCTTTTGAGGAAGCTATGGATTATATCAAGATGTATTTCAAGAAGTATAGAAACATTAAATTAAATTAATTATGTGGTTTGTAAATTGTTTAATTTATTGGTTAATTGGGTTTTTAACTATTTATTTAATGGCTGATAAATCCGAATCAACAGAAAATTCTGCATGGGTTGTAATATATGCATTTGGTTCATTTTTTTGGCCTATTGTAATAAGTGTATATATTTTTACATATTTGTCTAATAAAATAAATAAAATATATTATGGAAGAACTAATTATTGTAGATAGACAACATGATTTTTCTAGTCCTACAGGAACTCTTTATGTTCAAGGTAGTGATGAGACAAAAGTAGCAATTATCAATTATATTAATAAGAATGCTAAAAACATTGTAGCAGCTATTTGTACTGTGGATTGGCATAGTCCTAATCATTGTTCATTCAAAAGAAATGGTGGGGAATGGCCGGCACATTGTCAACAATTTAGTGTTGGTGCAGGTATTGATACCGATATTTATAATGCACTTATTTTAAACAATATTCCTATTAAGGTATTTAAGAAGGGTAATGTTGATTCAACTGAGGAATATGGTGCATTTGAGAATATTCATGTTTCTCATAATTCTAATGAGGAAGGAGATATTGATGTTATTGTCAATAATGCCGCTTTGAATAATGCCCTTCCTCTTGATTGCTTTACACTTACTGTTTGTGGGACTGCAGGTGATTATTGTGTAAAAGAGACAATTAAAAATCTTATCAATTTCAAATGTGTAGAACTCAATGTTCAAGTTATGCTTGATGGAATTGCTTCTATTGACGATGGTACAACTATTCGTAATTTCGTAAAGGAAAATAATTTGAAGACTGTATGAGTACATGCTTTGATTTGACAATTACAATTCCTAATAGTTATCTTGACTATAGAAAAATTGTTTACAAACCAAAAAGAAAGAAGAAGAAATAAAACTACGTTTCAATGTAACGTAGTGTAATTGAAATAAAGTATAACATGTGATATATTATATACAAAAAGTTAACTTAATGTATCATATAATAAACATTAAACAATTTAGTAACTAATAAAAAAATTTAACAATATGATTTATTCAATTCTTGACACCGATCTTTATAAGTTTACTACTAGTTATGCTTACATGAAGTTGTTTCCAAACGCTGAGTGTACTTTCACTTTTAAGGATCGAAATAAGGTAAAACGTACTCCTGAGTTCTTGAAGAAGTTCAAGGAACAGCTTAAGAAGTATGAGTTGGTTCATCTTACAATGGAGGAGTTCAATTGGCTTATAAGCAATAAGTCTATTGATTTTATGCCTATTCACTATTGGGAGTGGCTTATGTCTTTCCGATTTGATATGAGCAAGATGAAGATCTATCTTGATGAGGAAGGTGTACTTTGTGTAGATGTTACCGATAAGTGCTATAAGGCTTCTCTTTATGAAATTCCTGTCTTGTTCTCTATTCCTGAAGTAAACAATGCTGGAAAGCCTATTAATTGGGAGCGTACAATGGATAAGCTTGCTGTAAAAGTTGCAATTGCAAATAAGGAAGGAATGCTTTTCTCAGAATTTGGAACTCGTCGTCGTTTCAGTTATGAGGTTCAGGACCGAGTAATTGCATATCTTAAGGAGCATGCAAAGACATGCGTAGGTACTTCAAACATGCATTTCGCAATGAAGTACGATATGAAGCCAATTGGTACTCACCCTCATGAGTGGTTTATGTTCCACGGTGCTCAGTATGGTTACAAGGCAGCCAATTATATGGCTCTTGAAAATTGGGTGAATGTATATGATGGAGACCTTGGTATTGCTCTTTCTGACACTTACACATCTGATGTTTTCTTCCGTAGTTTCTCTTTGAAGCAGGCTAAGTTGTTTGATGGTGTTCGTCAGGATTCTGGAGATGAATATGAATTTACCGATAAGACAATTAATTTCTATAAATCAAAAGGAATTGATTATCATAACAAGACAATTGTATTCTCTAATGCATTGGACTTCCCTAAGGCTATTAAGATTTTGAAATATTGTCGAGAGAAGGGAATTAAGGCAAGTTTCGGTATTGGAACAAATCTTACTTGTGATGTATATGCTCCTGATGGAACTAAGTATGATGCAGAGAATATTGTAATGAAGATGTCTCGTTGCCGAATGACACCTACCCAGCCTTGGTATGTAACTATTAAGATTAGTGATGACCTCGGTAAGCATATGGGAGATAATAAGGAGTTCGAGCATGCTTGTTATGAGCTTGAAATCGTAATACCAATAGTATAAGAAATAAATATATAAAGCCAACATGTGATATAAATCAAGTCTACTTACATGTTGGCTTCTTTTACTACTAACCATATTAAATTTATAAGTATTATGATAATTAATTGTCCAAAATGTCACAAAGAAACAGAATTTCTAATTGGTGATGCTATTGATGAACTTGGAGAAGTTTTTAAATGTCAACATTGTGGTTGGCCTTTTAGATATGTAAAAGAAAATGAAGTACGCTAGTTATTCAAATAATCCTATTATATTAAAATCAAAATATTTTAGAATTGATTCATGGCAAGTAGATCCTCGAACAAAAAAACCTTTAAAGACTAAAGCAGAATTGTTCAAGGATCTGCTTCCTGGTGATTTTTTACTTTTTTCTACTAAACTTGAATCTCTTGGTGGTTCATATACTTGCAATTTTAAAGTTGAAGCTTTTAGAAATGGAGAAAAAATAGGAGAAACTACAAAATCTCAAAATTCAATATCCAATTTAATAGGTTCATATTTTGAATTATCAGAATGTTTATAATTTCATATAATATTTGAATTTTTTATATTTGTTTCTATATTATATATGTAAAATATAAATTAATATGGCAAGTTTAGACGGAAAAAATCATCACATTGAGTTGAAATCAAAAGTTTTAAAAGTAACTGGGTTTGTAATAAAAGAAAATGGCAAGCCATTTAAAATTACATCAAATAATAATTGGAAAAATGTTCTTCCAAATGATGTAATAGTTTTAAGTTTTATTTTTGAAACAGGATTTTTGGGATATTCAAATTTTTATAAGCCTAAAATGGATGTAACTGTGTATCGTAATGATGAAGTTCTTTTTACAGAAAATACATATTTGACATCTATATCATCGATGATTAGTCATTTTGAATTAGAAGAAATTAATTAATAAAAAGAATAAAATATGGATTACGCAAAAGTTTTTGAGACAATGGTTAGTGAGACACAGAAGTATCTTGAGAATAATAACCTTTTCGCTATGATTCTTGGTATTTCTGGTGGTTTGGATTCTACTGTAACTGCGGCAATTTGTCATGAGGTTGAGAAACGAAATCCTGAGTTGAAGTTCTATGGTGTATCTCTTCCTTGCTCATCTAATACAATTGATGAGAATAATTCTGCAAATGCTTGTATGAAGGCATTTTGTAAGAAAGATCAGTATTGGACTGAGAATCTTCAGAAGGAGTATCTACTTATGAAAGCTACTTGTTCACAGCGCCATTCACCAACGACAATTGGGCAGGGAAATATCAAAGCTCGTCTTCGTATGATTTATCTTTATGACCTTGCAAATTATACTAAAGGTCTTGTTATGGACACTGATAATCTTACTGAGCATTATCTTGGATTCTTCACCATTCATGGGGATGTTGCTGATTTTAATCCAATTGGTGGACTTTGGAAACATGAAGTATATGAGCTTGCAAAATACATTCGTGATAAGTATGAGAATGATATGAAGCATTATCCTATGAGTCCTGATTCATTTGACATTATCGATGATATCAATGCTATAGACGATTTCAAGAACAAAATTGCCGCTCTTGATGCCGCACTTGGTATTCGTCCTACTGATGGAAATGGTGTAAATGACCTCGGTGATATGGGTCAGATTGCTCCAGCATTTGCACATGATAAGAATGTAGATGCTTATACTAAGGTTGATGACATCATTAAGACATATCTTTATGCAATCACTCAGTTCCCTGATGAGCGTGATAAGATGATTCAGGCACTTCGTGATAAGTATGATGTAGATAATGACCAGGTAACTTATAAGACTGTTGATGGTGTTATCAATCGAATTAAGTGGACTGAATACAAGCGTAAAGGACTTCCTGTAGTTATTCCGAACGAGAAATATATTACCAAATTTGTTTAATTTTTATATTATATTTGAATTTTTTATAATTATATCTATATTGTAATTGTAAAACAAATAAATATAAAGATATGAATACAATTCCAGTTTCAATGGTCAATGAGGTGATGGGAGTTCAGAAATCTGATAATTCAAACCTCTATGTAGGACTTGCAGGTACAATGTTTGTAGGTTCTGATCGTTATGCAGTTGTAATTACAGAGGTAATTTCTCCCAAAGAAGTTCGAGTTGCAAACATGATAGATGAGGATTACAACTCAAATATCATGATCGATGGAAATACTATGGAATATATCGCTCCACATAATATGATAAAGTATGCCCGAGTAAATGCCGAAGGTACTTCTTTTATAGCCACTGGTGATATTTATAAGCTTCGTAAGAATGGACGTTGGGTTGAGAAGGGACATGGTCTTTGGGAAACTGGAGCAGTTCATTTTGGTCATGCAGATGAGTACAGAGATCCGAGTTTTTAATATAATTTGATTATGAAAGCAAGAGTAATTGAAACAGGAGAAATAATTGAAGTTAAGTCTCTTTATTCACCAATATATTCTCGACTTGATTGTAATGGAAAAATTATAGAGGAATATGATGAAGATGAACTTGAATTTATTCCTAATCCTAACAGACCTAAAATGGTATCAATAGATGAGGTTTGTGATTATCTTAAAAGTTTAACATATCAAGAATATCCTGGTGGCCCAATAGTTCGCATGATTAGTGATGAATATATTGAAGAATTTAAGAAAAGAATTTGAATAATGGGAAAGAAATTCAATGACATTAAGCCAGGTACTATTTGTACGATGACTCATAATAAATCAATAGTATTTCGTATTACTCATGTAAATGATCAAGGAATGCCATTTGCTAAGCATTCATATTATCATTATGCTAATACAACTGGTGAATATGAATTTCAGATAGATGACAAACCGGTATGCATGGCTTACACCACAGAATATGAAGAAGCAAGTAAAGAACAGAAAGAAAGATTTATAAAGATGGAGAAAAAGGAAGTTTATTTCACTAAATTCAAAAATGCTTTACATAAGAGAATTGTAGAGTTTGAATATAAGAAAAAGAATGGAGAAATACGAATTGCCCATGGTACTTTAAATATTGATCTTATGGGTGAGAATAATGCACCTAAAGGTAATGCCGAATATGTACCTGATAACACAATTCGATATTTTGATACTGATGTTAATGGTTGGCGTTCATTTATTATAGAAAACTTTATAGATTGGATAGATTAATTATGATGTACGAGCACATTAAAGAAAATTTTATTAACAGGTTTTTGAATCCACGTTATCGTTGGGCCACTGTAATAAGTAAGAATTCTATTATTTGTAATATTGGTGAAAACTGTCCTTTCCCAGTTAAATCAATTGAGAACGGAAATAAGATTCTAATTGACCTTGGTGATAATATAGTAATCGATATCAATTTAGTTTGGGAAGATAAGATTATTGCTAATGACAAGAATATTGTTCATTATAGGTTAATTAGCTTTGAATAATTTTTTGTTTGTTGTTTATAAATAGGAGGTTAAAGATAATCTCCTATTTTTCTATATTATTATGTAAGTGTAATTAAATTTATAATAATGTATAATAAATATTTTCTTAAAGATTTATTGATGACTCATACTCCTTCCGGATATGAGAATTTATTTTTGCAAAAACCAACAGAAACTTTATTTGAATATATTCATAATGATTTTGGGATTGATGCTTTGAAAAATGTTATCTTCCACAAAGGATCAAAAGCAGAAAATGCTACACCATTTATGATATCAGCTCATTATGATGAAATAGCTTTACAAGTTTCGGCAATTACAAAAAGTGGATTACTTAAGGTTATTAATCTTGGTGGATTAGACTTAAAAACAATTGAAGGTTCATATGTTGAAGTAATTATCGATGAGATGGATGAATGGGGAAATCCAAAGACAATTAAAGGTATTATTGGTAAAAAACCTATTCATAAAGAATCAAAAGAAGATCGTGAAAAAACCGATCCTTATGAGAAAATTATTATCGATGTAGGTTGTAATTCAAGACAAGAAGTATCTGATTTAGGTATACATATTGGTTGTCCTATTGTATTTAAAAAGGAATGTCAATTGGAATTTGGCAAAGATGAAAAGCATATTGTTGGTAATGCATTGGATGACAAGATAGGTATTTATGCAGTTTCACAAGCATTTTTAGAGATTGATGAACAACTTCTTATTGATAAGAATATAGCTTTATATCTTGTTTGGTGTAGTCAAGAAGAAGTTGGATTACGTGGGGCAAAAACGGTAACACAATCAATAAATCCAGCTATTTCTATTGATGTTGATGTTTGTTTCGATAATTCTTATTACAAGTCAAAAGATAATGAGAACGAAATCAAAATAGGAAAAGGAGTTGTTATAACTTATGGTCCTCATTGTGATTGGAAATTAGTTAAGATAATTAGAGATGCTGCTAATAAATATGCATTATCTTACCAAGAAGAAGTAACAAAAGTTGGTGGAAATAATTGTGATGCTATTCAATTACATACATCAAATTGCTCAACCGCCCATTTAGGTATACCATGTAGAAATATGCATACTCAAGTTGAGATGTGCCATTGGGATGATGTTGAATCATGCATAGATTTGATAAAAATATTAATTAGTGATAACTAAATGAAAAGTTTTATAGCTATTCATCTTAAAGATAAAGATTTAAATCGAACAATAAATACAGTTAAAGGTTCTATTAAAACAAATTCAGAATATCCATATCTTTATATTTATATTACAGATTGCAAGAATATTAGCTTGCAATTATTAAATAATTATAAAAAATATGAAGATGTTCTTGAATTTATATTAGAAGGAGATAGAGCTACATTTGATAAACCTTATTTTGAATGTGGAGAATCTTGGTCTGATAATAAACCTGATTCTGTAAAAACTGTTAAAGGTAGAATACCAGAATGTGTTTTCTATTTATTTGAAAATAATAAATGGTATTATAGAGATTCTAAATTTGATAGTGGTTATTATAAAGAATTGAAATACTAATGGTTGATGATATATTAGAGTTACTTTATAAAAAGCTAATGGTAGAGCCTTCTCCTAATTTATTAGCTATGATTTGTGCTTTTCAATCAATACGAGGATTAGAAGGTATTCCAATAGCTAATGAAATATGGTATGATAATTATACAGCAGCTCTTGATTATTATCGATATATAGATAAACGGATTCAAAATATAATAATGTTGAAAAAAGATAAAAATAGAAAAATTTTAGATTGATTATTCTATATAATATATATGAAAGAAGATAATTATTTACAATCATCAGAAGGAAAGATCTACAAAATAATGGACACCCATTTGCTTCAACTTTCTCCTTGGAAAGATGGAGAAAGTCGTCGTATTTATGAGTATGATGATTCTGATATGCATGTAATTACATACCAAAATGCATGTATGATTGTAAATAAGCAATTTGCTGAAACCGATGAAGAATGGGAGCATAATGGAAAGAAATATAAAGCAAGAGCATTAATAAATAAAAATATTGATGAACATACTGCTATGATTTCTATGTTACCTTCTCATTATATCAAAGAATCTTCAAAAGTATTAAAGACTTTACCAAATGAAAATTCTATTACTATATCTGATAACAAAGGTAATGAATTTAAAATGGTAAAACATAAAGGTAAAATATATTATTGTTTAGTAGTTAATCAATATTTACCAAAGGTACAACTTTATAATACATTCGGTGATTTTTGTCAAATGGTTAATATCAAGAATGTAAAACCAATTTTTAATGAAACTGATAAGAGATTTATGTAATGGATAATAATAGTTTTAATATATTTATAAGAAGTATACTTGCCGGTATTTGTATAGGTTTAGGTGGAGCAATATTTATCAAACTAGGTGGAGTTGTAGGTGCATGTATGTTTGCATTTGGATTACTTACTGTAGTTCATTTTAAATTACCACTTTATACTGGAACAGCTGGTTTTATTCAACTTAATAAATATGAAGAATATGAAAAAATGTTATTCATTTTATTAGGAAATATTCTTGGTTGTATTTTATTAAGTTATATGAATATAAAAGGAATTGATGGAACTGCAATTATCCAATCAAGATTAGATACATCTTATTCACAATGCTTATTAAATGCAATCGGGTGTGGTTTGATAATGACATTAATTGTAAAAGGTGGCAGAGATAAAAATTTACTATTAATTCTTTTTGGAATTCCTTTATTTATTCTTTTAGGATTTTATCATAGTATTGCTGATGCATTTTATATGATGGTTGTTCCTGGAGAATTAAGGACATTATTTTTTGGAAGATATTGGACTATTGTTTTAGGTAATTTTATTGGGTGTAATATACCACGATTATTAAATTATGAAAATACATAATAAAGAATATAGAATCATTAAAAAAGTATATGGGGATGGGCATGAAGAATATCATGCAGAAGAACGTATACTAAATCTATTTTTATTTGGGATTTGGAAAGATTATGTTTATGGAATAAGTGATTATGGTTATGGATCTATAGTTTATAAATATCGTTTTCCAACATATGATAAATGTTTAGATTACTTAATTGAAAATATCGAATATAATCTAAAACTTAAGAATGATAAAAAAGTAATTAGTATTAACATATTTAAATAAAAAATTATGAACGGAATTATTGGAGCTATTGTAGGTAATAGTGTTGGTCAGTCTTATGAAATTATTAAGACCCGTGATTACAATTTTAATATGATTTATGATAAGGGTAATGCAGCTGATGATTCAGTAGCTATTCTTGCTGTAGCTGATTGGCTTATGTCAACAAAGCATACTAAAGATGAGCTTATTGATAAGTTGCATTTCTGGTGTAATAAGTTCAATTATGGAATGTATAATTATGGAAATGCCGTAAAATTTAAGGATTGGATACGTAATAAGGAACGTGAGCCATATAATTCTTATGGTAATGGTTCTGCAATGCGCGTTATTCCTGTTGGATTTTATGCTAAAAATATTGATGAATGTCTTGAATTAGCTAAGGCATCTGCTGAGATTACACATAATCATCCTGAAGGAATTAAGGGAGCTCAAGCTATTGCAGCTGCTATATTTTTTATTCGCCAAGGTAAATCAAAGAGAGCTATTAAGAAATATGTTGAAGAGACATTTGGTTATAATTTAACTAAGTCTTATGATGCATTAAAGAGAACACATAAATTTGAATGCACATGCCAAAATTCTGTTCCTGCTGCTTTAATTTGTTGGTTAGAATCTAAATCATTTGAAGATGCTATTCGTAAAGCTATTTCTCTTGGAGGAGATGCTGATACCGAAGGAGCTATTGCTGGAGCATTAGCAGCTGCTGATCCAAAGACACCAGTTGATGATGATTTGGTTCATGATGTAATTAGATTCTTTAGTATAGATTTTCTTGATTTATTGAATAAGTGGCATAAAAATGTAGAAAAGATTTATGAGTAGAATTAGTCAAGCAATTTGTGTATGTTATGATGATGATTTTTCTCCATTAAAAGAAAAATGGGAACGAGGATTTAGAATTGTTGATATGAAGCCTGTTGGTGCATATGATGAAACTTGTAAAAATTGGGATGAATCAACAAGAAGAAAAATTAAATCATGTTGTTGGTTTTTAATGGAAAAAGAAATTGATGATCCTAAACTACAAACAAAACCTTTAATTAAAAATGATGAAATAAAATCATCAATTATAACAGAATTAAATAAATAAAATATAAAATGAAAGATACAAGTAATTTAACAAAAAATCAATATATTAATGAAACAATAAAACTCATCAATGATTTATTTGTTATCCAAAATGAAGATGATGAAAGTGTAATTTCTGAATGGTTAGATGTTTTTTATAAACATGCCAGACAAAGAGGATATGATGATGGGTATTGTCATGGATTAGGTGAAGGATGTGATTATGATGGTCGTATGTATGAGGAAGTAGCCTATGAATGGGATGAAGAGAATGATGAGCCTGGTGAAAAAATAGATTATAAATGGGATTTAAAATAAGTTAAAATATTTTGAATTTTTTATATCAAATTAACTATATAATTTTATTATTAAATACAAGGTAGAAATATTTCTATCTTGAGCAACTAAAAATATTAACATAATAATTATGAGCAACAAAGTTTTTGGAATTGACCTGGGAACAGGTTTTAGTGCTTGTGCCATTATTGAAGGTGGCAAGCCAGAAGTAATCGCTAATGGTGAAGGACATCGTACCACTCCTTCAGTAGTTTTTATTAAAGGCGATGAACGTAAAGTCGGTGATGCGGCTAAACGTGGTATGGTAATGAATCCTAAGAACACAGTATCATTTGTAAAGCGTTTTATGGGTGCTGATTGGAATGATGCTGATGTACAAAAAATGCTTACTATGGTAACTTATGATGTTGTCAATAAGAATGGTAAGCCTTATATTAAGATTGACAACAAAGAATATTCTCCAGAAGAAATTTCCTCTTATATTCTTGCTGAAATGGCTAAAGTAGCTTCTGACTATTATGGTGAGGAAGTTAAGAAGGTTGTTATTACAGTTCCTGCATGGTTTAATGATGTTCAACGTAAAGCTACTAAGTTAGCTGGTGAACTTGCTGGTCTTGAAGTACTTCGTATTATAAATGAACCTACAGCCGCAATTCTTTCATCTGATATTGATACAACTAAAGGTGATAGAACAGTTATGGTAGCTGACTATGGTTGTGGTACTTTGGACTTCTCTATTTGTGAATGTTCAGATGGTATGATTGAGGTATTAGCATCTGATGGTGATGTATTCCTTGGTGGTCAAAACTATGATAATAGAATTGTAGATTGGATGGCTGAGGAGTTTATGAAGGATCACCCAACTATTGACCTTCGTAAAGATCAAATGGCTTATGCTCGTTTGGTAGAAGCAGCTGAAAAAGCAAAATGTGAACTTTCTACTTCTATGCAAACTGAAATTAACCTTCCATATATTACTGTATTGGATGGTGCTCCACAAATGCTTATACTTACACTTACACGTGCTAAGTTTGAGTCATTAGTAGCTGATTTGAATAATAAAGTAGTTGAAATTGCTAAGCGTGCTCTTAATAAAGCTGGAAAGACTGCTTCAGAAATTAATGATATTCTTCTTGTAGGTGGTTCTTGTCGTATTCCATCTGTTCAAGATGCACTTAAAAATAACTTTGGTGATAAGCTTAACAAGACTGCTAATTTCGATGAAGCCGTTGCACTTGGTGCAGCTAAGCAAGCTAAAGCTATTGTAAACCCAGAAGATACTGATACATTACTTCTTGATGTTACACCTATTACATTAGGTATTGAGGTTAATGGTAATATGATGGGTAAGCTTATTGAAGCTAATACTACAATTCCTTGTAAGAAATCACAAGTATTTACTACTGCTGAGGATAATCAACCTGCTGTATCAATTGTAGTTCTTCAAGGTGAACGTCCAATGAGTAAAGATAATAAGCAAATTGGTATGTTTAATCTTGATGGTATTGCACCAGCTCGTCGTGGAGTTCCTCAAATCGAAGTAACATTTGATATTGATGCTAATGGTACACTTACCGTATCAGCTAAGGACCTTGGTACTCAAAAAGAACAACATATTACTATTGATAATTCTAATTCTCTTTCACAAGAAGAAATTGATCGAATCAAGAAGGAAGCTGAAGAGCATAAGGAAGAGGATAATAAGAAGAAGGCAGAAATGGATAAGTTGAATGCCGCTGAAGGATATATCTATAATGTTGAGAAATCACTTAATGATGAGAATCTTAAAGATAAGTTTACAGATGATGAACGTAAGCATCTTGAAGATTTAGTAGCTAAAGGTAAAGAAGCTATTGATAGTAAGAATAATGATAGTGTCTATGCTGCTAAGGATGAACTTCAAAAGGTATATGATCCAATCATTACTAAGATTTATCAAGCTAATGCACCTAAAGATGCAAATGGTAATCCAAAAGTAGATCCTAATTTCATGAATCAATTTAATGATATGTTTGGTGGTGCAAGTGGATTTGCTGGAGGTCAAAATTTTGACCCATCACAATTTGCAACTGCAACCCCTAAGAATTAAAGAAACTCTCTATGGAACTCTCATATGAGAGTTCCTAAAATATAAAAATATTCAATAATTGGAGGTAATTATTATGACAAACGCTTTAGATTTTTTTGGTTCAAAAGACTTATTTGATTTTAGTTTTAATCCTATTAAAACTTTTTTAGGTGACTTTGTTCCATCAAACTTTACCAATTCCCCAAAGGTTAACGTAAAGGAAACTGATAAAGCTTATGAAATAGAAATTGCCAATCCTGGTTTTGGAAAAGATGACACTAAGATTGAAGTAAAAGATGGTGTAATCTATGTTTCTATGGAATTAGAGACAGAATCCAAAGATGATGATAAATATCATGTACATCAATGGAAGAAATCATCTTATAACGAATCTTGGAATCTTCCAGAAAATGTTATTGAAGACCAAATTACTGCTAAGCATGATAATGGTGTTTTAACCATTACTTTGCCAAAGAAGGAAGAAGATCCTCAAACAAAGAAAGAAACAAGGACAATTGAAATTGAATAAGAGAGTAATGGGATGGGAGAAATCCCATCCCATTTTTTATTTTAAATTTAAACTTATGACAAAACAAGATATTAAAGAAGAATTATTATCTATTATAGATCAACAAAAAGCATATATAAATCATAACAATAATGCTGCTCAAAAACTTGTTGGTAGAATGGATTCTGTGAATATGAGAGTTCTTTATGCATCAGCTAATGATATGCTTAGTAATTTAAATAAAAGACTTGAAGATGTAATTAAACAAATAGATAATGATGAAATTGAAATAAATCAATATAGATGATGAATAAAGATTTATACGAAATATTAGGAGTTAGTCGAAATGCAACTGAAGACGAAATAAAGAAAGCATTTAGAAAACTCTCACTTCAATATCATCCAGATAGACAAGGTGGAAAATCAGAAGCAGAAAAAAAAGCAGCCGAAGAGAAATTCAAAGAAATTGGAGCGGCTTATGCTATTTTGTCTGACCCAGATAAGAAAGCTAAATATGATAGATTTGGTACTGTTGATGATAATATGATGAATGGTACTGGATTTAATTTTGATGATATATTTGGACACATGGAAGATATATTTGGTGGAATGTTTGGTAGTTCGAGAAGAACTTACAAAAAACAAACTCCACAAAATCACCCAGGTATGTCTGTCAAAATGCAAGTTGGAGTTTCTATTAAAGATATATTAAATGGAAAAATTGACAAAGAAGTCAAATATGATTGTAAAGTAAGATGTCATACTTGTAATGGTGTTGGTGGAGATGGAATAAGTGATTGTCCTCATTGTCATGGAACTGGTATGATTACTGAAACTCAATATGGACCATTTGGTATGATTCAAAATAGCCATCCGTGTCAATATTGTGGAGCTTCTGGTAAAGTTATAAAGAATAAATGTAAATCTTGTAATGGTACTGGATTTGAAGTAAAAGAAAAATCAATTCATGTATTTGCCAATTATCCTCGTAATGGACAAGAAATATTATTCAAAGGTATGGGATATGAGTCAAAGACACCAGGTATGCCTGCCGGAGATTTAATAGTTGTTTTGACATATGATTTTGATAGATCTAAATATATTATCAAACCTGATGAAGGTGGATGTATGACAATATATGAAAAGGTTGATGTACCTTATTATGATGCTATTCTTGGTACTTCAAAACTTAAAGGAACTGATTTTAAGCATAAATTAGAGAATGGAAAAGAAGTTTCTGTAAATATTCCTAAATATTGTCAAGAAGGTCAGCAAATAGATGTAGGTGGATCATATGGTGGACTTAAATATAAATTGGTAGTTCATATCAAGATGCCTACATATATTAGAGATAGCGAAAGAGAATTATTGGAAAAAATAAAGAAAGAGAACTCAAAATAATGAGTTCTCTTTTATTTTATTATTTTTCAACTTTAGTCCAATTATATTTACCTAAATAATAATTATCTGTTCCCATCCAAACATCATAACTAGTAGAACCCACAGGTACTGTTAATGTACCATTTGGTGCAATATCATAGAATGTGCTCTTATTTATTGTAGGTGCAATTGTTGCATTACATGTTATGTTTGTAAGTCTTGAACAACTAGCAAATGCTTCATAGCCAATTGATGTTACCGAATCAGGTATAGTTATGCTTGTAAGTCTTGAACAACTAGCAAATGCTCTACCACCTATCGATGTTACAGAATTAGGTATAGTTATACTTGTAAGTCCAGTACAACCACCGAATACCCAGGCACCAATTGATGTCACCGAATTAGGTATAGTTATATTTGTAAGTCCAGTACAATCACTGAATGCACCATCGCCAATTGATGTTACTGAATCAGGTATAGTTATGCTTGTAAGCCCAGAACATCTAGAGAATGCAGAATCACCAATTGATGTCACTGAATTAGGTATAATTGTATTTTTACTACCTAAGTATAATTTATTAGTAGATGTTTCAATTATTGCATTGCAATTATTTCTTGAATCATATTTTTGATTATCTGGGTGTACTTTAATATATCCGAATTCTTTGATTTGAAATCCTCCCTCATCATTACTAAATGCTCTACCTATGGTTAAAGAATTAATTGTATATACACCTTCAAGGGCACTACTAGCAAAATTTTCAATAGAATTTCCTAAAATTATGGATGTAATATTTTTACAATCTTGAAACATAAATTTACCAACATCAGTAGGATCAGTTAATGTGTATAAAACTTTATGTTTACCTATTGTATTAAATGTATAATAATCAACGATTTCTTGTTGTTCAATTCCATCTATTTTCATAGAAGTAAATACCTCTGTATTTTCACCATTACCAGAACCACTAGAACCCATTTTATGATAAAGGTGAGTAGGTTCTTCAGTAGAAGTTACATTATATATACATAATACAACATTACCATCAATAAAATCTTCAACTTCTTCAACTGGTTCTACTTGTGTAGAAGAATTAATACTGTATTGAATATTTTCATCTGATAATATAACATAAAGAGAATGTGTTCTTGCTATTTCTTGTATTTCTGAAATAAGAGAACCCCTCTTGTCAAAAAGATATTTTTTTCCCATAAATATATTTTTGTTTTATTTAAAAATAATCTATAAATTATAAATATTTTTTTGAATTATATATAAAAATTACTATATTATATATGTAAAACAAATAAAAAATATGATAGTTACAAAGAATTGGATCGCAAAGAATTACGCTAAGTTCAACGAACTCTATTTTAATGGAGCACTCCCACAGATTCAGTTTGTAGTTAATCGTTCTAAGCATTCATGGGGAATGGCATATTTCAACTATGACTTTCCTAATGATACAATTATTCCAACTAAGATAGCTATCTCAAACTATTATGACTCTCCTGAGGAAGTCAAGATACAAACTCTTCTCCATGAGATGATTCATATTGCAGATTACTTTTGGCACCCTGAGCATTTCATTAAGAATCATAAGAAAGTATCTAAGCGTTATTATGATGCTCACGGATATTGGTTCAAAGATGAAGCTAAGCGCCTTACCAAGGAAAGTGGTTATAAAGTAGCTAACCATGTTACAAAAGAAGAGATGAATGCTTCTTCCCTTTCTGAAAAGTCAAAAGAAAATCTTCGTAGAAAGGAAAATAATGCATTGATTTGTGCAGTAACTGGAGATAATGGAGTTATTTTCTACTTCAAGACAGATTTCTATAAAGTAGATTATTTGAAGAAGACACTTCCAACTATCATTTGGTATAGGTTCAAGAATATCAAATCAGTTAAGTTCTATACATTTGATAGCCCTAGATATGCAGCAATGAGGAGTTGTGAGACAAGACTTCGTGGTTGGCACACTAACAAGATGGGTTTGATGAATTTCTTGAAGAATATTAAAGCTACAGAAGTTTATGTATAAAAATTCTTAATAAAATTTAAATTTTCTGAAAAATAAACTATATTATTAATTGTAAAACGACAGTAATATGAATAAGAATTTCAGTGATGTTCTATGCAATCAGGTAATTGATGTTGCATTAGTGGTGAAAGAAATTGAAGACACTCCAGTCTCTATCTCTCCAAACGCTTACCCAAATGTAAGCAAGTTTATTAACCGAATCAATTCTGTTGTAGATTTTGTTCAGACATTGTTTACAGATTATGAATCTGGAAAGGTTAATGAGGAATTCGTAAATGACAAGATGGTTGAGCTCATGAATGCCCTTGTCAATTACAAGAACTCTTATAAAATACGTGGAATTGCTTATATCACTATGAACTCTCTGCTTGATATTGTTAAGGACTCATTTGTTGAACTTAATAGCAAGTAAATCATGAAAAAGTATGAATTGATCCGTGGTATTTTTAATATCATAATGCGTGAAGGTTATCATGACGATAAGCAGGATGCTATCAGTGAATATACACGTGATAAGTTTACAAATCCTGTGTATGTCAAGAAAATTAACATTGGTGAAGAGGCAGGCTTTGAATCGGTATCTGTAACTTCTTTGGATTACACATTTGATGATGTAGCTGATTGTGATATTCGTGTAGCAATTAATGATCGAAATATTGGTAAACGTGTAATTGCTTATATCAATGAACTTGATTATAGTGATATTCAGAAAATTCATGATTGGCTTAAAGCAAAGTATTGTACATCTCTTGAAGAGAAAACCTATAATACTCTAATTAAAAACATAAATAGTCAGACTAGCAGAGATAATGTAACGGTTGATCGTAAAAGTCTCGAGTTTGTTCTCTGGTGCTTCAAGAAAGCTTATTTGGATAAGAACTAATAAATTATACTATTATGTTAAAATATGTTACAGGTGGGCACTTGATTGAAAGTTTTGCAATCTTTCCTTGTGTAAGTTTGAATTGGATGCACAAAACGAATAGTACACCATTATCATTGGAGTTCAATATTGCTTGGCTCTTTTGGTATATTTCAATCGGTAATGTAAAGAATAATTTAAAGAAAGCAGGATATTAATATGGTAGATTATATCACAACAACTGGAAATATTATTCCTCCTAAAGATCGTAATGGTGTAAAGATTGAGCCAAATACTCATGTATTGTTTAAGAATGGAGGAGCGATTGGTATTGGAAAGGTTCTTGGGTATACAAAGAACATGAAGTATGTATATGTAATTTCAAGTTCATTCTATAAGGTTGAACTTTATAAAAGAGAAGGAAAGAGTCTTATCGTTGGTAAGAATCTTGACACATGGAATAGTTCAAAATCTAATTGGTAAATAATATGGGTTGGAAGATAAGTGAATTAGATAAGGCTAAGACAGAACAGTCTATTGCTAATGAAGAGATTCGATTAGATCATTGTCATGAAGAGATAATGAAGCTCATAAATGAAGCTGATAGGTTACGTTCTAATTATGAACAGAAGTATAATTCATTATGTGAGCGAATCGACAAGATTAAGAAGTCTATTGAAGGTGGTGAACAATTTATTGAAGAGTGCAAGGAACACTTAAAGAATGATTTCAATGAAGATTAATAAATTGATTGACAAACGTCCTGGTAGTTGGCCATCTTATTATGATGAGAAAGATGTAGATGATTATTATGAGTATTTTATTAAAGGTACTAATATAAAACTAGGATTCACATATTTTGATAAAGAAACAAGAGAAGAGAATTTCTATTGTATTGTATGTGATGGATATGACCAAATGGATCGTTATAATTCAGAAAAAAGTCTTTTTGAACATTTTGAATGGATGCTGACAAATGAAGAACTAATTTGGAGATATTACGAATGAAACTACGAAAAGTTAATATAAATTACAAAGTAGATGGTTGGGTAACAACTTGCAATACATGTGGGTCAGAATATGACTTTACTATGAAAGATACTATTTTGTCAAATGGAGAAAAGTATGTTCAATGTCCTAATTGTGGAGACTGGCATAAAGTTTCAGTTACACCACATAAATATAACCCATTGAACACAAACATATTAAACATGGATAACTTAAAAATATAAGGAGAAAAAACTATGAGTAAGATTAATTCCACAAGAAAGTCAAAGACTCTTAAGTCTAACCAAACATCTGTTGGTGAAATCGCAGGTGTAGTAACTAACACTGCCGCTGCTCAATCAAATATTCAGCTTCTTCGTAGAGCTGTATTGGCAAACCTCCTTTGGGAGAATATTGCATATATGGATGGTGAATCTGTAGCTGCAGAAATCAAGAGACTCATCCCTCTTTGCAATCCAGAGGATGTTGCTTTGCTTACTGTAGAGGCTCGTACTATGCAGAAGCTTCGTCACACCCCATTGTTTCTTGCAGTTGAGATGTGTAAGCATGATGCAACTCGTCCTTATGTTAAGGATGTACTTCCAAAGATCATAACTCGTGCAGATATGCTTACTGACTTTATGGCTCTTTACTGGGCTGATGGTAAGTGTCCTATCTGTAATGCAGCTAAGAAGGGTCTTGCAGAAGCATTTCACAACTTCAAGGAGTATCACTTCGCTAAGTATGATCGCGATGCAGAGATTAAGCTTCGTGACGTAATGTTCATGGTACGTCCAAAGCCAGAGAATCAACTTGAAGAGCTTCTTTACAAGAAGATTGCTGACCGTACTCTTGAGACACCAGAAACTTGGGAGGTATTGCTTTCAAAGGCCCACACACCTGAAGAGAAGGCTGCTGTTTGGACAAAGCTTATTACCGAAGGTAAGATTGGTGGTAAGGCAATGCTTATGAACATTCGTAACATGCAATCAGCTAAGGTTGCACGTCCTATCATTGAGCAAGGTCTTCGTGAGATTAAGGGATCTATGCTTCTTCCACTTGACTTCTTGAAGGCTATGCGTGAAAGCAATGGTTTCGAGAGAGAAATTGAAGATGCTATGCTTAAGACATATGAGAATATGCCAAAGCTCCCTGGTAAGACATTGTTCATTGTAGACGTATCAGGTTCTATGGGTTCAATCACTTCAAGTGGTTCTATATTCTCACGTTTGGACCAGGCTGCAGCTATGGCTATGCTTGCCGCTAACCAATGTGAAGACTTCGAACTTGTATGTACTGCTGGTTATGACAGTACTTGTGAGGAGCACCAGGAAATGATTGAATATCCTTCTAAGGGATTCAAGATGTTCCAGCAAATTCGTGAAGCTGCTAGTCGTCTACATGGTGGTGGTATTTTCACATACCAATGCCTTGAGAAGCTTCGTTCAAAGCTTGGTAGTAAGATAAATGATTACGCTCGTATCATTGTCTTCTCAGACTCTCAAGATATTGATGTTTCCCATGGTCGTAATGTAAAGCCACGTCCATTTGGTAAGTACAACTACATCTGTGATGTATCTTGTCATACCCATGGTATTAACTACAATGGAGTATGGACAGCTGAAATTTCTGGTTGGTCAGAGCACTTCCTTACTTACATTGCCGCTTTTGAAGGTATTGAGAACACATTTGAGGATCTTAACTAAATGAAAGGGCTTTAAGCCCTTTCATTCATTAAATATAATTAGTAACATTTAATTTATATAAATTATGGAAATTGCACAAATTATTTGGTTAGTTATTTGTGGTGTAGTAATCATTGCTGGTTTCTGGCTTGGTTCATATTATTTGAGTGAATGGAAAGAAGCATGTGTTGATTATGCAAAGTATAGTGTAAAGTCAGTAAGTTTAAAGAAGAAAAATGACGAAAAATGGGTCGATACCTATGAGTCAGAAATTGCCCAAAATCTTGTCAAGAGACAAATTTGCCTACCTGTTTGGATTACAAGTTTTGTTTTTGTTTTAATATTTCTTGTTATAGTTGCAGTGACATTATTTAAGTAAATTATGAATAATATAGATATTGTAAATATTAAGAAAGAATTAGCTAAGCGTAAGGCGACTAATTATGAATGGAAAGATGGTGGTGAAATGGCTAAGGATGATATTATGCTTCGCACCACCAAAGAGTTAAATGAACTTCTTAAGGATTATGAAAATGCCAAGAATAATAAAATTTCTGAAAAGGTACATAAATTAGTTGATGAAATATTTGAGAAATATGCAGATGAAGGTGACAACATGATTCCATTGTCATGCGCATATCGACCAGAATATCGAATTTATGGTAATGCTGGTATTGAAGTATATAGTTCAGTAATGTTTAGTGACATAGATGGCTATAACGATAATCCTAAAGTAAAGCCAATTGCCCGTAATTGGTATGAGGAAGATAAACGTTGGGAAAACTATACTAACGATTTGGAGAAATTAGTTGATGAAATTTTTAAAACTAAAGTTCCTTTGGCAGAAGACTTTTGGAAAGACAATGGAGACCGCCTTAATGAATATTGGTATGGTGTAATTGCAATTACCCGTAATTATAAAATTGTAGGATTTGAAATGCGAAATGATGGTCTACCACAAGATGATAATAAATTGAATTATCCTTGTATAATGACTATATAATAATTATATAATTAATTTATTGAAGCCGGCATACTGGAAACAGTCACTGCGACAGTCGGGCATAACTTATCATTATTTGGTAGGTTATGCTCGATTTTTTTGTTTAAATATATTAACATTAAAATTATGAGTAAAACGGTAGATTATTGGAGAGCAAAAGATGACAGAAACTACATGCAAGTGCTTGATTCAAGGATAAGCAACCATGAATGTACAAGATCTGAAGCTGCATGGGACTATGAACGCTATAGCAATCATATGTACCCAAATAAATATATTTAAATTTAATTATGACATCAAAAGAATGGGAAGAAAAATGGGGTAGCCCTAAAGAAGCATGGGAAAAAGATCCTCCGGTGTATGACAAAAGAGGAAGATTAATACATATACCCGAATGGGAATATGATAAAATGTTTTAAAAATATATTCATTAAAATTATGGGAGATTGGGAATATGATTGGGAAGATTAATACATATATTTAAATTGTATTATGACTTTGGAAGAAGCAATTCAACATTGTGAAGAAAAAATTGATAACACTTTATGTGGATTAGAACATCGTCAACTGAGAGATTGGTTGATTGAACTTAAAGAAAGAAGGAGCTCTTAAGAGCTCCTTCTTTTTTACCATCTTAATATCTTATGTGATGTATATTTTTTTCCACTCATATTTTTGAAATCAGATATCAAATCACCTTTTTTAAATGGTTGTTGATGATCGAATAAATCACTAATAATATCATCAAACCAACTAGGTACTTCTCTATATTCTGTTATAACATAATAACCACATTTATTGCATTTTTTATAATGGAATTGATATTCTGAATGTCCGTGGCCAGAAACATGTACTCCAGCACCAACAGGGCCACCAGAAAACCAATCATATTCTATATCGGCTAATCCAGTTTCATGATATTTCATTTCACCTTTATTGCATTTTGGACAAAGAACTCCCTTTTCTTTTAATTCATTAATATAGAAATCATCATATTCTTCATCCCATTGGTGATAGTATGCAATTCTTTTCTCAATCCATTTTTGATAACGAGCATCATCATTACGATTATATACCCTCAATAAGAGATATAAATTCTCTTTCAAAGCTCTATCATCCATACTAAGTCCTGAGTATTTCTCTTCACCTTCTTTGACATCATATTTCTTAATATCACTTAAAAATACTTTTTTGTCTTTATATGACTCCAATTTAGATATAAGTAAATCGATGTTGAATTTTGGTCTTGGAACATAACTACCACCTAATAAAACAGGTTTTTCTTCATTTGTTTCAATTGGTTCTTCAATAGTAGCTTTATCGGATTTCTTAGAGAATAAATTCTTAAACCAATTGAATATTTTACAAAATATATTCATATCAAATATTATTTATTTAGTGATTCATTAACTTCCATATTAGCTTCAGCTTCAGCTTTTTGTTTCTTTTGCATAAGTTCATCTAATTCATTTTGAACTTTTTCAATTTCTTTCAATATTCCTTCTAATTTTTTAGCTCCTTTAGTTCTGATAAAATCTTGTATAGCTTCTTTAGATGTCCCAACATAATACGTTGAAGTTTTTCCTTCAGTATTACTTAAAGCCATAGGTTTAACTTGATATTTTTCATCAGAATAATCAAAATTTCTTCCATAATGAGGTTCAGTCCAACCATCAATATTATATTCATTTTGAGCTAATTCAATATTGATATCATATCCATCGGTACCACGATACCAAGAACCTTTTACCTTATAAGTATCTACTACTTTTACAGGAATAGCTTTTGTTTCTCCATCTTTTAAAACCCATAAAGTTGAACCTTTACGAGGATTATGAACGTTTTTGGCAGCTGCTTCTACTATAAGTCCTTCAAAAATTTTGTCTTGTAAATTTTTCATAATTAAAATATACTTGGTATTTTTGATAAATCAGCATTTGAAAAGTCAAGATGGAATTTATCTATTTCATGTTTACTATGATCTCTACAATAAATTTCAATTTCTTTAAAATCTACATTCATTAATTCATATCCATCTTTATCAATTTCTGTAACATCTGATTGGTCTTTACCATCACCTTTCCAAATAAGGATTTCACGAACCCCAGAATCTTTATAATCCCAAAGACACCATTCACCTTTTGGTGCATTTTCTGTTACAATTTGTGTTAAATTTTTCATATTTTGATTTTATGTATTTATTCTTTACCTACAACTACTAAAACATAATCACCATTATTGAAATTCTTCTTAAGAGTTTCTTTTGTTTTATAATCACCTTCAGATGATAAAAGTATTTCATCTCCTGAACCCTTTTGCCAATAGAATGTCACTGTTGCATTTACCCAATACTTTTTTAATTTATCCCAACGAATAAAATAAAGCTTGTCATCTTTGTCACAGTCACGTTCAATCATGGTTACAGCTTCTTCATATGATTCAGCATGATCGGTGATTTTCATATCTTTACTATATATTGCTCCGACTAATGTTTTACCATCACTTCTAATTTCTGATTCAGATGGATCAAATACAGGAACATTAGTTGATTCAATTATAAATGTTTTAATGTTTTTCATATTATTTATGATATAAACTTTTTATTTTTTCTTCAATCATTGACCAGCCATAATCTTCTGCTTCTTCATCACCGGTCATAAAATATACCATAGTAGCAATAAAACCTCTATCACCATCTTTCCATTCATCCCAAATTTCTTCAATTCTATCATGAAATTCTGGATAAGACATACACCATTCAGGTACTTTTTTCAAAGGTCTAAGTTTAGGTAATTCATCCTTTTTAGCTTCTATTATTTTATCTTTAATATCTCTCATATTAATCATCCCATATATTTAGAAGTTCTCTTTGAAGCTTTTCTACTTTAGGATTAAGTTCTATAATTTTCTTTTTAATAGCATCAATTTCATCAGCAAGTTTATTGAACTTTTCACCATATTCTTGTGCTAATTCTTCAGCTTTAGCCTCATCACCTTTTACATATAGAGCACCAACTTCCTCTTCTTGGTCAATTTGTAAATCTCTATATTCACGAGTTCTATCTTTAAGGTCTTGATTAAGTCCCCAAAGTTTATCTTCAAGTGGATCTAATGTTTTACGAAGTTTCTTTTCAGCTTCTAATCGTTTAACATATTTATCATGTTCAGCTTTTGCTAATGCAGCTTTTTGTGCTTCTTCTTCAGGATCCGGATCAGCTACCCAAAGAGTTACAATTTCACCTGTATCTTCATCGACAAAATCCTCATAATGGCCATTCTTGCCATCTTTTTCAGATTCTTTTATATATTTATATAAGTCTTTCATTATACTCCTTCACTTTTATATATTTTTTTCCAAGGCCAATCATGAGGACCTTTGTCGCCTCTCTCATCAAAATGACAAGCATCTATTTGATACCATTCATCGTCATCATTCCAAGTGTAACGAAGACATAAACCTTTATCTTCCTTACCTTTTATGTATTCAAGAACTTTTTTCAAATCCTCTGGAGAAAGAACAATTGTTTCTTCATCAGCTATTTTTTCGGTTATCAAACATTCTTTTAAATCTTTCATTATTCATGTGTTGATTTATTTTTAGCATCAAAATAATCTTTCATATCCCAAATGAATTGATTTACATTTATATCATAACTTTTCTTTTGAAGTTTTTCTATTTCTGTAAATACATCATCAAATAATTTTTTAACATATTCACTATATTGGACATTAAGATTTTCTAATTGTGATAAATCACTTGCCATTTTACGAGCAATATCTTTTGTTATTGCTTTATCTAAATTTCCTTTAGATTCATTTATCATGGTAACTATATCTTTCATATTCTTTATGCTTCTATTTCATTAAAATTTTTAATTTTGAATTTGCCAGATACATGATCAGCGGCAAATAAAGTTACTTCGTATTGTGTATCAATATATTCACCAACAAATACAAGTTTTTCATCTGATGAATCTTCTTCAACAAAATCAAAACCTGCTTTATACATTGCATCTTTAATATCATCAAGTTTAGCCATCTTAAAACCATTTCTGATATTACCAAATTCCTTAAGGGCAAGACCTATTTCTTCATGTAAGTCTTCATCTTGAGTTGATTCTAATATAAAATCTTTAATATCTTTCATAATTACTTTAACGCAGTTATAATTTCATATTCGTTTTTAGATGATACATGTACCATACTTTCATTCTTCTTTAATCTATCTGAATCATGGCATATATCACGTATTTCATCATCTTCATATCCACCCCATTCATCATATAATGAATAAAGTTGTTTTAGGTCTTTAAACAAATAACCTTTACACTTATCACCATTTGAAACAGTTACCATTGAAAACATTGCTTCACCATATGGTATGTAATCCTCTAATGATTCTTTAATAACATTATCAGTTATTTCTATTATATCTTTTAAATTTTTCATAATTATGCATTATCTTTATATTCACTAAAATCAAGAAGTTTTTTCTTCTCGCAATAATCACCAATAAGTTCAACGATATCTTGTAAATATCCTGCATCCTTATCTTTATCACCTCTACAAATATCGGCCCCAGTTACTTCATTTATTATATCCATAATAAATCTTAAAAATTCAGAAACATCTTTTGCTTCTTTATCTGCATAATCAAATACAGCATCCCAAGCTTTATCTTCTAAATTTTTACTTTCATTTATTATTTTTTCTTTAAGGTCTTTCATTATTTATTATTTTTTATATCTTTATAAACCATAGTTAATATAACTATCAATTGTTGTGAAGTTATTTCTCCTTCACTTGAATGACCTATATATTGTATTAAGTCATCATTTGCTCCTAATTTTTCTAATTCTTTAAGTTGAGACGGAAATCTATCTTTATTTAGAACTTCATTTATTAATTTATTTTTAAGATCTTTCATATTTATAAAATAGTTTTTATTTATTTTTCATTCCTATATGCCATTTTCCACAGACCTTACAAATATATGTAGTATATCTATACATTTTATATTTTTTTATCCAAGCTAAGGCTTCAGTTTCTGTTTCAAATTTTTGTTTAGGTTTCCAATCACCTTCCTTTTTGGCATAATGTTCACGTTTAATAACATGTTTGTTACAATCTGATCTTGCTCCTAATTTTGCCAATATGTTGACTTAAATAATTTTGGTATTATCACCTCTATTATTAACTTAATTTAATCTTCATACTTTTCTAATTTTTTCTTAAGAAGATCATCTATCTTTTCTTGAACTTTAGCTTTCTCAGATTCATATTTTGCCATTATTTTTTCCATTTCTTTTTCAAGTTCTTTAACATCTTTGTCAATAATTTCTTCTTGAAAATCATTTAGCAATTCTCTATCTGTAGCTACATAATGGAATACTGTATCATCACCAAAACCACATATATTTATATAAAGTTTCTTTTCAAAATCTTTTCTATAGATAAAGCATGATCCATTTTTGTTTTTGTTTTTACGTGTAAATTTGATTTCCCACATTTCTTCGGTAGTATAACTTCCTAATGACATAGGTTCATGATAATATACTCCATCAACAGAACATACTTCTATTTTATGGTTTCTATCACTATTATAAACATCTAAATAATAAAGTGTATCTCCTTTTCTAATTTGCTTAAAGGTTTTATCTTTAGACTCATTAGCTTCAAAAATTTTATCTTTTAAAGTTTTCATTGACGTTATTTAATATCTTTTTATTAATCCATAGCACCAAATCCATCTACGGGTTTACCGTCATCACCATCTAATCCTTTGTCTTGTAATTTAACTTTACCATAAGATGTTCCATTAGCACCAATAACTTCAAATTCACATGTTGTATGCATTCCTGAAAGCCAACTACCAGTATGATGTGATAATTCTTTAATTTCAGGCATTTTCTCATCAGATTCTAAATAAGCTTTAGCAGCTAATTTATAAAGACCATCAACACCCCAAGATATGCGAGAATAACTACCAAATGATTTTTCTAAAACCTTTTGAACATCATCTTTAATCTTTTCAATTGCATCAGCTAATTTTTTGGCTTCTTCATCTTTTTTTATTTTTTCTGCAAATATCTTTTCCCATTTCTTATAGTTTTGTTCTGTTGCTTCTAAGTCATCTTCAACTTTATCTAATATTGCAACAATATCTTTATATAAATCTGATTTTCTAAAGGCCTCGCGCATTTTCTTTATTTTCTTAGAATCCTTTTCATATTCTGCTTCAGCCTTTTTATAAACTTTACTTGATTTTTCTTCTCTTCTATTATCATTTTTAGGCTTAGATGTTTGATCCCACATTTCTTGATATTTACCATATACTGAATCTGTTTTCAATATATTAAATTTATCATTAAACTTTGGAATATTAACATTATAAGCTTGCGCAATAACACTTAATGCAAGATAAATAGAAAATGTAAATCCTGATGATTCAGACCAGAATAATGTGACATCTTTATCCCATGAATTTCTTTTTTCGGGTTGACGTGTTTTTGTGAAACTTGCAACTTTTATATCATCTGTTTCTAATGCAATTCTTGCTTCTTTTGTTGCTTTTTCTACAAAATCAAAGAAATCTTTATTGCCATTTTCGTCTTTTCCATAGAAATTATCAAATGTACAATTTTGGGCATTAAGAATAAAGTTATTATGCCCTTTTTTAGAAGTCATTGCTGTTTTAAGTTTATCAACAAGAATTTCGAAATTCTCTGTATTTATCTTAATTACAGATTCTTCATATTCTTTATATTTATTCTTCATTTCATCTTTTGTACTTTTAGGCATGCCAGGATAGAAAAATGGTTTATTCATTGATTGTGGCAAATCTAAATATTTTCCATCTTCTTTAGATTCAACTAAAAAATCAATTAAATGTTTCATATTATTTTATTCAATCTTTTTATATCTTTGTTCAATATTTCCATTTGCCCTAATACGAATACGTTCTTGAACGGCAATATGATTCATACGTTCACCTCTAAAAATAGTTTTGATGGTTATATCTGATTTTCTACCATTTGATTCTATTAACCAAACAGCCCAAAGATTCATATCTTTAGGCCTTGCCCCACCATATTTTATTTCTCCTTGGTGTTCTTTATCATTATTAAGCCAACATTGACATTCTATAGTCCATGCATTTACTGTTTGCTGCTTATATTCAAATGGTGTTAATTTACCATCTAAATCCATTTCAACAATATCATCCCATGCCCATCTGAACATATTAACTATTTCATATTGCTTAATAGGTTCTTTACCATCTCCACCCTTTTCAACAGGTCTATCTTTACGAGAATTTGCATGGTCTCCCATCTTTAATTCATCACCATCTTTAGAAGTCCATATTGTTCTATTACCATGAGATTTATTATGATTGTGAGTTTTATCATAATATTTCTCCTCAGTTATAAGATTATATGATAAGACATTATGATTATCTTCCAATATTTGCTTGAATTCATTATCCAATAAATTTAATGAATCTTCATCCAATTGAAAGATAATATTACCTAGTTTATTTTCAAACTTATTACGATTTAAATATTCTAAAATTGATTTCATTTTGTATATATACTAACTTATATAAAAATAAATTTTTTCATAAACAATATTTGAAAAACCTAAAATAAATTCTATATTATATATGTAAAACAAATAATAAACAAAGATATGGGAATTAAAGAAAAGCTTGCAAATCAGTATCTCGAATTGAAGAAGCAGTTTGAAGGTCCTGAATTTAAGGAGAATCTTTCTACAAATAAGGTTAGTTATCTTGTTAAGGAGTTCAAAAAGGTCGATTTGGAAGACAAGATTCGTGCTATGGAGACAGCAATTGAAGCTAAAGCACTTCGTCTTAAAAAGAAAGCTTTTTATGCAACTCCAGAAGGTGAGAAGTACAAGAAAGATTTGGAGGAGCGCCGAGAGCTTTTTATTCATGTTAGAAAGACCCTTATTAAGGGAGTTGAAGGTTTTGTGCAGAATTTCTTGAATGAATATATTGGCGAAGGTTGGGGATGCCAGTTTAGTCATGGTTGGAATAGAGCTCACCTTAGTGTTGGCCTAAAAGCTTTTACTCCTGAGAGAATTGAGAAGGGATATTTCTTTGAGTTTGGCCATGAGTTTGAAATCACCTGGGATAAAGAAGATTTTGGTCATGGAGAACTTCAGATGAACTATGGAACTCTTGGTGGTTTTGACCTTGAGAATGGTGAAGGTCGATTGAAGTATCTTCGTGGAATGGCAGAATTTGCCGATAATAAGGGATGGATTAACAAACTTAAAGAAAGGTTTGTCGATGCTAATGCTAAACTTATGGAGATTAATCGAAATATTGATGAAGTAGATGATAAGTTGAAAAATCCAAAAATTGACTAATAATTTTATTCAAATGGCTAGTTTGAAAAAAACTAGCTATTTTTGTATATTATATTTGAATTTTTTTAATAATATTCTATATTTATATTGTAATTAAATATCGATAATATGAATATAACATTTCAGATCCAGATTAAAACCCTCAATTGGGAAGGTGGTTCTCCTACAATCACAAAGGAAATTTCTTTGAATGACCTTACTAAGTTTTCAAATCTTGCCACAATGATTAACGAGAATTCTGGTAAGCAGACATGGAATTGGTTTGGTAAAGGAAAAGGTCTTCCTACTACTTGGGATGGACATCATTATGTTCTTGATACTTGGAGACTTTGCAACCACATGAATGAGCATTTTGGATATAAAGTAGAAGATGTTAATCTTGTTAAGGAGTTTTTCCTTCGCTTTACACCTCATGGTTGTGATGGTATTGAGTGGATTAAGTTCTTTAAGGTTGAGGAAATCTAATTTAAGTCAATTATGATTACATTAGAAAAACTTCAGGAAGTATTTGAAAGTAAAAATTCGTTTTACTCCAAAATTGATGGAAACAAAGTATCACTTTTGATTCTTAAATATCCTTATACCAATTTTCAAATTACCGTAGTTTCGAAATCAAATTCAAATTATATTAAGGATTTTTATGGAAGCTTAAACCCATTTGATACATTCAATATGATTCGTGAACTTCTTTCACCAATAAATGATAAGTAAATGAAAAAGATAGAAATTTTTTGGTTGGTAATATTTTTTACAATAATATCAGTTTTAGTAAGTTATCCAATTATTACTCCAAATGATGTTCTTGTTAAAGAAGATACTGAATATCTTTATTATAAAGAGTATAGGTGGTGGGGTATGGATTCTTGTACTTATAAATACCATAAACCAATTTATTCTACAGGTAAAATAATTGATGTAGATGAATGGAGACATGTTGTTGGAGTAGCTGGTAAAGGTGGCCATTGGGAGACAAAAACAACCATCACAATATCATTTGATGGGAAAACTTACAAAGATTCATACAATGAGTGGTTTTGCTCTCATAAGTATCATATTGGTGATAAAGTAAAAGTAATTGAAGTTTTTTATCCTCAACATTATATTGAATATCATAAATGAAACAAAGAATAGTTAATAAAAAACTTAAAAGAGATGTTGAATTAAAACTTTGGGTAAATCAATGGATTAATTCAGTCAAAATAATGAAGGCTACTGTTGATCATCTTTCTGAAGATGATTTAGCAAGAATAAGATTTAGCTTAGCTACTTCATTGGCCAATTATGAAATTTCTCAGCTATATAAAATTGCTGTAAGAAAATATAATATTAAATATCGTCAAGTTTGGAATTGGTATGGATTATGTTAATAAGTAGAAAACCATATTGTAATAATTGCCAAAATCGTGGGTCTGCTTATGGGCCAACCGATTATACTTGGTACCCATGTAGTAAAGGTGAAGAAATTGATAAAGCAAGACCTGGTATAATGCATAAATGCGATGGACTGTTTATGGTAGGAGAAAAATGGAGATGTCCAGATAAAAGATTTTTTAATCCAATATATACTAAAGAACAGCAATTAAAATATAATAATCATAAGTAATATGTCGGTAAAACCTATTAAACCACAAGAAATTGAGCAGGCAATTCCTGATTTTGTAATTGAAGGAGCTAATGAGTGCATTCAGGCACATTATAAAGCTTTGGATAAAACATCTCATTTTACACAAAATGAATTGATTAAGTATGTATTGCATTTTGCCCCTGAAGGAGTTACGAGAAATCAATTGTTCAAGAATAGTTGGTTAGATATTGAACCTATTTATAGAAAACAAGGTTGGGAAGTGGAATACGATAAGCCTGGATATTGTGAAACATACGAAGCTAATTTTACATTTACTCATAAGTAATTGGATTAAATTTTAATTAATATGGTTGTAAAATATAAAGTAGAAGGAGAAATTGAGATTGACCTCAATAAATACCAAATTGAGGAATTTCAATCTATGCATTCAGAAACAGCTAAGAAAGCATATCTTGAGAAATTATTTCAAGAACAACTTCATTGGGCAGCTGAAACTCTTGAATGTGAATTAGATCGTAAAATTAATTTTGATAATCTTTATATTGCTAGGGATTGGGATAAATATGCAGGAAATATGAAGGCAAAAAATGAACAATATGGTAGCCCTCTTGCAATAACTCTTGATAATTTTCCAACTACTAATGAAGAAGTAGTGGATAATGCTATGAAAGAAATTGGAGAACGTAAACAAAGACATTCAAAGAAATGGACAAAATAACTGATGCTCAAATTATTCACACACTTAATTTATATTTGGATTTGAAACAAAATCATCCACTAAAATTTAACTCATTGAATTTGGATGATTTAGTATTATATATCCAACAAAATTGGGATAAATAATTTTAATAATATTTGAAAAATTCTCTTTTATTTCTATATTATATATGTAAAACAAATAATAGAAATGAAAGAGAATATTTTTTATACCATACTTGGAATCGTAATGATTATCCTCATAATATTTGCAGTTTTGGTATGGGTTGGAATGTTAATTGTCTTTGTTGTAGATGATTATGGTAAAAATCCAAATTTACTATTTATTGATATTCCGATGATTATTCTGGTTCATTGGTTTGGTTATATGGTAATTAAGCATACACGTATATAATATGACACCAAGAGAGAAATTTATTGACATTATCAAGACGATGATTGATTACAATATGCTTAAAGTATCTGACTTGGATAACCCAAGCTATGTAATTGAAAGAGTTCAGATGTATCTCGAAGCTAAAAAATTTGTGATGGATAATTTTAAAGGAATGTTTTAATATGGATAGGATTTTAAGTTATTTGCCTGAAAATGTACATGTTCGATTCGGTTGGGATAGTGAGCCTTGGTGTGGAAGGCATTCATCTGGCCATATAACATATAAAGTTATTGAAATTCCTAAGATTTGGTTGAAACATGGTGAACGTGGACGTTATGATGAATGGTCTATTAAAGAAACATATAAAAAGAAATTAGCTAAAGAATTTGGTGATGAATACCTCCATAAGACAGAACGACTTGAAGTTCTTGAATGGAATCAATTAGAATCTGTTTGCTACATTCTTAAAAAGGCAGATAAAATTGGTTTTGATCTGATTGATAGAATTTCTCAAGTCAATGACACAGATCTAAAATATCTGAATACTTATGCAATATGACTTATAGATGGGGATCAGAACATAATACTATATTAGAAGAATATAAATGCAAATATGCCGCTTGTCCATTTTGTAATTGGGGAGTTTGCACAGGTGATAAAGAAATAGCTATAAAAAATAATTTTTGTTATAAAGAAAAATATGGAACATTATAAAATTGTTAAAGTTTCTTATGTTGGAATAGATCTTCGTGGAGATATTGATACAACTAGTAAATTTAAATGCTATCATAGAGAAAGTTTTTTAGGATTTCATTGGTGGGAACCTATGAAGACAGTTGAAATGCCTTATGCTAATTCTACTATTATAAGTGATAAGGAAGCTACATTTGTTCATCTGGAAAATGCCGAGAAATTCATTTATAAATATCATGAATTTAGGCATAAAGTTGGAAAATATACTTGTGAAGTAATTGAAAATATTGACCTTAGATAAAAATCCATAATTTCTAAATACTATTTGAATTTTTCAAAATAATTTCTATATTATATTTGTAAAATAAATAATATGAGAACTAAGAAATCTGTTTGGTATGAAGTTATTTATACAGAAGGTGGTTATCAGCACCAGGTATTAAGCCGTGGTAAAAGAGAAGCCAGAGAACTTCATAAGTCACATCCAGGTTCTACATTTAAAGTTATTAAGTAATATGAGTAAGTGGAAAATCATTAAAGGTACTTATCTTAAGCAAGATGATAAGATTGATGAGATGACATACAATACTGTTCGATTAGGCGATACTTTATATTATTGCTATCGCAGGCATTGGTTTTTCTTTTGGAAGTTAGAGCGAATTTTAAATCAGCAAAATTATGATAGACTTTGTGAAAATGTAAAGTTTGATCAACATAATGTTCGTGAATTATATAACCACGTTAATTTCTAAATAATATGGCAAAGGAAACATTACACATGAAGGTAGGAGAAAATCTTGGAGCAGTAATGCTTGAGATTTGCCAGACCAATATTTCAAAAGGAGATATCCGGAAGGGCTTGGATGTATATCTTAAGGGCCTTCATGGTTTCACTATGGAATATGTCCTCATGTTGTTGAAGAATCAGGCAGTTCTTGTTACAGACGAAGACGGTGAAGGAGTTAATCTAACTGATGATCCTGAGGTTTTATCAATGAACACTCATAATATTCTAAATTGGGAGTGGATTATCAGTCAGAAGATTGCAACTATGCAGAGAATTCGTGAGTCATTAGTACTTACTGAGCAGGAATTCAGGAAGTTCTATAACGGAGATATTGAAGATTATAGTATCATTGAGATGATGCTTCGATATTTTACAAGTGATCAGCTTAAGCAGATTGGTTTGCATACAATTGCCGCTCGTATCCTTGGTTCTTTTGATGGTAAGATTTGTGATAAGGGTAATTCCAATCCTACATCAATTTGGGAAAGAGTTGAAGATAAGATTGAGTATGGAAGAGATGAAGATGGAAATTATTCAGATGATATCTCCAAGTATGAATTAGTTCTCTATTTTACCGTTAAGTATAATAAGCTTATAAAGATGCTCCATAAGGAATATATGAGTTTTGAGAACTTGTATTTCTTTCTTACGGAAAATGGTTTTATTGAAAGACCAAATATGATTGAGCTTATGCTTGAGAATACTATAGCAACTCTTATGGAATTCACAGATACTGGCAAAGGTTATTATCATCCTCTTTGCAATGAAGGTCTTTATAGATATAAGGAGCAGTTGCATGATGATCTTCTTAAGACCAAGATTGGTAATGAGTATGCTAAGAATGGAATTATTGAGAAGAACATTATGGATGGATATGATGCCGGTTGGCTTTCTCCTGACGGTGAGTTCTATGGTGCAAATGGTGAAACTTCTGCTTTAATCCACATGAATCTTGCTGAGCAGATTTTCAATGCTCCAACAAATAAGTACGCAGTACGAATGATGAATGATGGAGTAAGTATTTTTGGTAGTGGAGATCAGCCGGATTATTGGTTAGAGAAGAATGGTTGGATTAAGATTCATCACAATGAGATTTATGGTAGTTTCATTGGTGAGAGAGATCCAGAAAAGCGTACTAAGGATTTTCCATACCCATATTGTCCTACTGAAATTCAGATTAAGATGATTTGTGATTATGCAGATAAGTTTTATGGAGGCAAGTTCCTTACTGAGGCTAGTTGCATAGGTTGGAAGAAGGATCCAGAAGTAACTACTTACAAGGTTCGTCAGATGGATGAATTCAAGTTGCACGAAACATTTGGTAGATAATGGAATATGATAAGAAACATTGGACACCAGAAGGATTTACTACTGATGGTTCAAGGACATATAAAGCAAAAAAGAGTTTTGATACAGAATTAAGAGCTCAACAAGAATGTTTTAAGTTAAATTTAAAACCAGAAACAATTCACAAGTTAGTTGCTTATAAATGTCCGATATGTAATAAATGGCATATAGGTCACCATAATAGCAAATCTTTAGGTGATAAAGATAAAGCTAAAATTCAGAAACAATATAATGAATGGAAAATAATTCATGGTTTAAAATAAATAATTATGGCACGATATAAATTATCAAACGCATTGCGTGAATCAGATCCAATAGAAGCTAAGAATGATGAGGAAGCTTGGAATAAACTTCGTCAAAATTTCATTTGGAATCATAATTTAGATGGCACCCAATCAGGATGTTATATTTGGATGTTTAAAGAATTTGAAACTATAATTGATGTCAATAATGAGGAAGAATATGTAGATTTGTATAATAAAAAATATGGTCCTCGTCCTATTGGTTATGGTCCTGAAGATGCCGAACTTATGGTTGTTGGAGAACCTTATAAAATCACTTATTGGAAGCCTGTTCTTGTAGGTTGTACCCATCATCCTTATAATGTAACTAAAAAGAAATAATATGGATTATTCAATTTTCCCTTATTGGATGGGTATTTCAAATTTTGGAGAACTTATATGTGCAATGATTTGTATGATGCTTTTGTTCTTCATATATTGTCTATTTGGTTATGCATTTTGCCCAAATTCTCTTAAAGTTCAGTGGATTAGAGTATTATATATTCTATTTTGGCCTTTGGGTATTGCGTTTGATATTATAACATTTCCATTCTATATGCTTTATGAATTTTCAAAACCACCAGAACAAATAGAAAAAGAATGGAATGAATTTATAAAAGAAGCAAAGTGATATGATTCCTTGTTATTGTATTAAAGAAAATAAAGAAGATGGTTTTACATTAGGTGAAGAATGTTACTACCATATAGGTTGGCATAATCATCGATATGTCTACCATCATATGGCTAAGTATGCCGATGGTATGTATACTAAAAGAGAATTTGAAAAATATTTTAAAGAAGGATATAAATGAAAGAATATCCACATAATATAGTATTACGAATAGGAGATGGACAATCACCATCAGGAAAAATTATTGATAGAGGTACTCATTGGTATAATTTGAATTCTTATAAAGAAGCACTCCAAGATGCTAAAGATAGACATAGGATTATCTATATTTCTATAAATAATAAAAAATATCAACAACTAACTCCTGAACAATTGATTAAATTTGCAAAAGAAAAATTAAATCATGAAAACTGAACTTTTTGAAACATTACAAGATTTTAAGGATTGGCAAAAAATGATGTTAATCAATAATGAAAATCATAAATATCTTATTAATTGTATTAAAGACCCTATAAAATTTCCAGTAATCATGATTTGGTATTTCCAATCTTGGGATGAAGATCATGATGATGAGTATCATTATAAATATATTTATAAAGATAGTTTTGATACTATGAAACGATTTAAGTTCGAATATCATAACCAATTCAATATTATTGTAAAATGAATACAGTACTTTTAGAAACTAAAGAAGATTATATCAATTATTGTAAAGAAAATGATGTATACAATACTTCACAAAAATATGGAAGTCAATATACAAATATTGATGGTGGAATAGAACATGATCTTTTTGATGCAATAGATATAGAACCTGATTCATTATTTATTCGCCGTAAATATATTACATCAGAACCAATGTCTTATCCATGTATTTTTATTTGGACTTGTATTGATAATGATAACCCAGAGTATAGAGGTGAATTTATATATCCACAAGATTTTGAATATATGAAAAAATATGGAAAATAATGAAATTTTAGAAAATTATAAGAGTAGATATTATAATCAATTATTTGCAAATATGCATACAAAATGTATTTGTGGATTAGAGCATAATTGGGTAGAAGATTTCTCAAGAAAAAATGATTATGATTCTGTAATTACTCCTGTAAGATGTAAAAGATGTAATATCAAAGGATTATATTATGAACGAGATTAAAATATGGAAACAAATAGAACAATTGAAATTCTTAGAACATACAACTTTGCTCAAAAGAATCATTGGCAGCTTATGTGTGATTTGTCTAATAATGATTATGATATTCGTTATTTTGATGGTAGACAATCTGCAAATATTTATTTAGATGAGTTTTTGCAAACTCAAGAAGATAATTTTAATATTGATGAGATATTAAAATGTCTTGCTGATAATCTTGAAGAGTATACACAATCACAAGATGAATATTATAAAGAAAATAATTGTTACAATGAATTTCTCAGAGGTATGGTCGATGAAACTGAATTATTGATTCGTATTGTAAAACAAGATTATTAAATACTATATTAAATTATGAACATATTTGAAGAGTTAATATATAATATCAATCACCAACGTGAGTTACATAAAAAGATTGATGATTTAGTTTATAATTGGCTTGTTGCCCATTATAAACTTTGGACTAGTTTAAAACCTACTGAAGACCAGATAGGAACTCTTTATATTGGTCCTAATAATGCATATCCAAAAGATTCTATAAATTATGATCATGATTTTTGTAACACCAAATGGGGATGGGATTGGTGTTTTACAAATGATTATAAAGCCATTAGGATTCAATATAATACTGTAAAGAATCAATGGTTGGATATTAATGAAGAAAATGAAAGAGTAGTAACATTTACTGAACTTTTAAAATATGATAAATCCTAATGAACATTATAAGGGTAATTATAAATGGTTAAAAGCTAAATTACCCGATGGGTATATAGGTTGGGTTACTGAAATTGAAAGTGCCCCAGGAATGTATATATCTGATGAAGGTGGTGATGTTTTTGAAGAAAGCCAATTAGAATTTTTGGATAATGATTACCTTTATGAAGAACTTAAGAAACTATTAAAGTTATATACTAAAGAAGAAGTTATTAATACAATACAAAAAATTGAAATATTTAACAAGATATGAGTACTTGGACATGGACATTTATTAAACCTGAATATCTTTCAAAGGATCAAATTAAATATTTATTGGAAGATGCTATCCGACATACTGGTGGAGTTTATTATGATAATTATAGAAAACATGGTTGGGATTATGAATTACAAAATTGGTTAGAGTTTCATAAAGAAGAATATGATTATTTTGTCAATGAATGTGGAGTCTCACCAGAGAAAATGACTGAAGAATATCTTACAGAAGACTTAAGAAAACGAATTGCAGTTTGTGATAGAAATGTAGGATATTATAATAAGGTCCTTGAAGGTAATATGACATTCAGAGAAATGTTAGAAAATACTAAAGAAGAAGATTCTAAACATAATGCTGGATATACTCATGATTTTTATATCATTAAACGCCAAGGAGATATATATGTAAATCTTAAAGGAGAATGGTGGAGAAATCAAAGAGATTCAGAAGATGAATTCTGTACTGTAGATAGTCTTATTGAAGAAGTAAAAAAATCCCATTATTTGGGTTATTATGATGAAGATATAAAAGATTGGGTTAAAGAAGATAAATTAACTCCTAAACTTGAAAAGAAATTAAGAGAATTCTATGGTAATATAGGTGATAATAATTTTTATGTTCATTTTGGATAATATGAATAAAGAAAAATTATATGATACATTGGTAGATCATATTAGAAAAGAATGGTCTATCAATGTTAAAAAGGATATAGATTATGAAAATCGAATTAAGAATCAACCAGATTTATTATTCGAGCATGAAGTTATTCGTATAAATGCACTTAAGCATGACCAAGTAAGACATAAAGGTCGCATAGATGAACTTAATGATTTAATAGAGTTTATTGAACAATTAGAAAATACATAATATGCCTTATCAAGAGCCATATTGGGCAAGATTTGTTAAAAGTTGGAAAAAACCACCTAAATATATTCCAGGAAAAAATAAGGTTAAACCATTACAACATTGTAAAGCATGTACATGGCCTTGTGAATATATAGGATATACAGAATATGAAAAATCTTATATGTGCCCACATTATAATTTACAATAGATATGAGTAGAAAAGAAAAAGGAACTATTTTATATAGTCGTAATGGTATAAAAATTGAGAAAATCGAATTTCTTGATATGACTAAATGGCCTAATACAAAAGATGTAGGTTATTTAGTAAAAACAAAAATAGACCAAAGATTAAAAAGAAATAGTAAAGTTGAAATAATACCAGCAACTAAAGCATGGACTGAAACTATTACAAGAACTTCAAAACTTGGTTTTTACTATTATGAAATTAAAGAGCATAAAGCTGAAAAACAAAAGATAATAAACCATGATAAATATGATATGGCAACTTATAAGAAATTAGTATTTAAGTTTGCCGATAAAAGATATGAAATGGTTTATCCTATTAAATGTGGAGATGTTTCTATAAATAAAGAAACAAGACCTTGGGATTTATTACCAGGAACAAATGGTATTGAAGATCATTTTATCACCGATTTATATAAAGAAGTTCTTAAGTTTTTTGATGTATGTGAAGATGAAAGAATAGGATATCAAATTAAAGCTCCTTCTTATAGTTGGAATGGAAATAAAGAAGGAGAATATGCTAAAGATATGGGTTGGGTTAATGATGTCCGTAAAGAAGTTTTAATTGATTTATTTGGAGATGAAAATGGTCCATCTACTAATTATAATGATATAAAAATTCTTTCACATGGATTTGATTTAAAACAATCTTTTAGAAAAAGAAAAGAATCATAATATGACTTTAAAAGAATTTATAGATGTAGTTAAAGATTTTCCTGATGATTTTGCTAATAATTTAGTATTATCAATAGGTATAAGAGATGAAAATGATATAGTTAATGATGGTAAAACTATACATTTTCCTGAATTTAGTGAACGATATGATATAGCAGGTGTTAATATAATTTCTGAAGGTACTATGGCACCTAAATTGTTTTTTTCCGCTATTAGAAAAAAGAAATAATCATGATTTCTTGTACACAAAAAGGATATAAAAAATATGTACCTGGATTATGGCCAGTAGATATTGGGTTTTATTCACAAAAAATTATTGGGTGGTATGCCAAACGTGATTGGAACAGATGGGATGATAATCGACCAATAGGTGACAAATGTAATTGGAAAATATTTATAGATAAAGAATGGAAGTATTTTGAACATTATTTGACAAAAAATATATTTTATTTTTCTGATAATAATATTTGGATTGAAAATTCAAAATTAGTTGAGTATGTAGATGACCCAGAAAAATCAGCACACGAATTTATGGGTTGGGATTATAATAAAGATGAATAATATGAATGAAAAAGATATAATACATGTTATAAGTGCATATAAAAATGGGTATAGAATTCAATCAAGAAAACTTGAAGAATCTGATTGGAAAGATGATTTAGAGCCTACTTGGAATTTTGAACAATATGAATATAGAGTAAAATTAGTTCCTGAAGATTCTACAAAAGCATTTTGGCAAATGGCAGAATACCCTATGCAGATTCCTGCATTAGTTGAATGTCATAAGAAAATTGAAGGTTATCTTGGTGGAGTACCAGTTGATGGGTTTTCTCAAATGTGGTATGAAATAAGAGATAAAGTAGAACCAGGTGAATATTATTTAACTTTATATTCAATTAGTAATTTACCGAGAAAACACCACGAACCGTTAAAAGAAAAAGAAGAGAAAAAAGAGAAAAATTCAAAACCAAATAAATTTTCATTTAAAAACCTTTGGAATTTAATATGATAAATGCAGAAGCAGCTAGAGATATTTCAATAAAATGTAAATTTTCTTATATTGAGTCACTTATTAGAAATGCAGCTAATAAAGGTAGTAGATGTGTTTCACTTATAGGAAAAAATATCTATTTAAGTGAAGATGAAATTAAAGAATTAAATGGACTTGGTTATGAAATTCGTCAAGGACACTCAGGTAAATGTGGAGTATTTAATATTATAAGTTGGTAATTATGAGTATGTTTACTAAACGTCGTAAAGTTATACGAAAAAAACAAGAAGAAGATAGAAAACGTTGGGAGGAGAATAAGAAAAAATTCGATAAAGGATGTAATGATATTATTAAGACTTGTGACTATATTCAAAAAAATCATCCTGAATTTGATTCTTTAGATGGAGATCACCGAGTAGAATTATTTGGAAAAATATTTAACGAAATACATAATAGTGAACAATCATAATATGAAAAATACTGTACTTTGGCGACGAAATATTCCTGATGAAGTTTTTGAAGAATGTATTTGGTGTGATGATGATCGAGAACTCTGGGAAAAAGAAATTGATGCTGAATTAGATAGAAGATTTTGGACTAAATTATGAGTGATATAAAATTAAAACATTGGGAAGAATTAGGACATAGAACATTTTGGTGGCATCTCAAAAGAATTTATAATATTGATAGACCAACTAAATATTGTGTAATATTTAATACATATACTGATTCACCAAAATCATTTTCTGTGACACCATTTGATACATTAGAAGAAGCTTTAGAGGAAGCAAAACTTATTAATATAATGTATTGCAATACTCCAAAGCCACAAAAAATTGATAATAAATTAATTGGGAATAAACATCCTTTAGATTATTCAAATGGTGCTTATTTTTGGGGTTACATGGTACTTGATATGATTAATAAGAAAGTTATTAAACTTGTTAATACTATCAAGCATTGTGGGTTTACATTTGAAAATAAAATCACTTTGGCAAATATAGATGTTTTATTTAGGGATGAAAATGAAATACCTGATGACTATATTTGGGATATAAGAGGTGAATATGAAGGATGGCTTCAATTTAGATGGGGTGACAAAAAGAATGCATTAGATTATGTTGAGCCACCAAAGAAAGAACGTCCTGGTGTAGATGAAATATGGGAAATATATGATGAAGCAACTGATTCATATATTAAAAGAAAAGTAAGAGTTGTTTATGTTAATTGGGATGATCCTTTGCCTAAACCAGAAAAAGGAATTAAATATCTTAGACCTAATAAAGAACCAGTAAGATTTCCAGGATCCGATATAGGCTTTGAAAATGATTATTCATTACAAGAATGGGCATTATCAGAAGAAATAGCTGGTGATGAATATTTAAACAATGGTGGAACATTTAAACCTGAATCAACTTCTAATTCGTTAGCAGATATGCTTGGAGATAATAACCCATTACTTAAACTTAAATTTAATTAATATGAGACATAGATATATATTTTGTGGTGTTGTTTGGGACCAACCAGAAATTTGTAATTATAGACTTATTTCGAAGCCAACTTATTCTCATGGATCATTTGTGAGAGTAAATATTCCTGATGATTTAGAATTAAATCATTATAGTGGTGATGGATATTCTACAACTTATGATAAAAGGACTATTCATGAATTAGGTTGTGATTGTTATATTCTATATAAAGGACAATGGAGAAAATTCAATTATTTAAAACAATTTGAACCTTGTTGGTGGTTTAGAGTTCTAGAACATATATTTAGTTTATATGATTGTTGTGATGAAAAAATCGGTTGGACTGATGATGCTAAACAATGGTCAGAAATATTTTATGGTGAAGAACGTATGGAAATGTCAGATAAATGTTCAAGAAATGAATATAAAATGCATTATCCAACGGTTAAAGAAGATAAAAAAGGACTTAAATTAAAAGTCAATTTAGATAAAAGTGAGAAAACAATTGAATTTCTTCGAACAGGATCTGGAGAAGGTGAATGGTTGAAATTCTATGATGAGTTCAAAAAAGAATTAGAAGAGAATCCTAATAAAGAAATTTGGTGTGAATAAAAATGTAATTAGAAATGGATAATAAAAAATTAAAACCAATACCAGAAGTAGGAAAATTCTATCATTTCTGGGATGACGGGAAAACAAGTGCAAGTAGACACTATATTTGTAAAGTTGAACGTATAGTACCATTTGAAGAAGCTAAGGATATTATATTAAGTACTCCACGAGGTGAAACTATTTATGAAAATGGTAAATTTGAAAATGTTTTCATTGATATGTCTTTAGAAGATATTTGGGAGGATGAAATACGACAATGCGATTGGTTATATTCTACAGAAACAGATTATTTTATAGAAGCTTCTTGTCCGGTTTATGACGATAATAATCTTTGGTTTGCAAGAACTAAATATGGTGGATGGTTTAGTATGGATATTCAATCATGGTGGCAAAGTGGAGAATTAGATGTCGATGAAAATATTTTTACAAATATCGTAGAATTCTGGAAAAATGATAAGTATACTTCAGAAGAATCCAGAAAAGCTATTGTTGAATCTTACTATGATCAAAAATACGAAAAGAAAAAATGAATTGTTTATATATAGCTGGAATAATATGTGTAGTTGTATTTATAGGTACAATTATATTTTTTAGAATTTGTGATAGTAAAGGAATACATTTTCAAGGAGATGATTTTAGTTAATTTATAGAGATTTAAAAATATATATATGAGAAATAATGGGTGAATTAACTTTAAATGATAAAACATTTTTTGGTGAAGATACATACAACAAAGCTACTACAAATGGTGGGTGGGGTTCTTTTGATCCACAATATTATAATGATAGTAATGTAGGAAATCTATTACATACAGCTGTAAATTGTGGCTTAAAAGTAGACATTTCACAAGAAATGAGTCATAATACCGATTATGAATTTCCACATAGATATGGTGATATAGGAACAACTGTAAATATTGATGTAAGTGGAAGAATAGAAGATATAAGTAGATTTAATTGTTGTGTTGATGGAAATGCCCCAAATGAAATAGATAAATTAAGATCTGAAGTATCTGAACTAAAATCAAAAATTAATAATTCTATCGAATCAGATTGTAAATTTAAAAGTTTATTAGATCATACTATTGCAAGAATCCAAAATAAACTTCTTAAAGAAATTGATGAAGATATATTTTATTCAGAGATTTGGCAGAAAGCTTTAAATATTGTTAATGAAGAAATAAAATCCTTAGAATTTTGAATTTCTAAGGATTTTTTCTATATTATATATGTAAAATCAAAATAAGAAAATATGTTCAAGACATTCGATGAATTCAAGGAGTTTTGTGAGAAGGTTGCCAAAGAACAGTCTACTATGGTAGAGTTCAGGGAATATTCTGGGTATCGATATGGTACCAGTTCATTTATGGTTGATAAGTTTGGTGGAACATATTGTAACTTCAAGTTTGATTTTGACAATCTTATGGTTATTGATACTTTTGATACTGATATCAAGCTTTACACAACTATTGAAGATATGGTAAATCATATTACTGAGCGCCGTAAGAATGAGGAAGAACTTAGAGATTTAGATTATATTAGCGAATGTATTAATTCAGAATATTAAGATATGAAAAAAATTCTTTTTGTTTTAATGATGGTCTTTTGTTTGACCTCATGTGAACAGTATTTTACTCGCGAATTTGGCGGAACAACAGAAATTACACTGGAATCTGGCAAGAAATTAGTTGAATGCACTTGGAAAGGTGATGGTGATATTTGGATGTTGGTAGAACCTATGGATTCTAATTATGTACCTAAGACTAAAGAATTCGTTGAATATTCTCTTTATGGTATTTGTAATGGTAAAGTAATTATTAAAGAAACTCGATAATATGTGGCCTTTTAATCAAAAAACAATTCAAGTTTGGTTTGCCGTCAACAAGAATGGATTTGTCGGTATGTGGCTCGATAAACCAGAACGAAATGAAGATACTGGTAAGTGGGAATCAAATCATTGTTTTGTAAACTCATTGATTTATCCTCAGATTTGCCAGCTTGTTGAAAAAGCAAAAATGGATTGGGAATCAGACCCAGAAGTGGTAACATTCCAGTAATGCATTAGTCAAATAGAAGCACACAGGTTCACTGAATTCTATTTGACTAATAATTATATAGAATGGATAAATAAATTAACCTGTGTTAATGAAAGTTAAAGGAATAGATAAGTTCGAATATAAATATGCTGAATTATTTAATTCTATAAAAAGTACTGAAAATGCATTGAATATTCTTGGTCGAAATGGTTGGGAAGTATTCGATTTTCAAAAACCAAAATCTACTGGAGATATTTATAAAGCATGGTTGAAACGTAAAGTTATAGAAGTAGAAGTATGAATAAGTCTTTATATTTTATTGAATGTACATGTATTAGGGATTGTAAGTTTCCTAATGTAGAATATCATAAAGGTGAAGTTGTTTATTTCAACCCTAAAGCAGCTTCTAATGAAACATATATTTATTGCTGGACAGATGAAGAGAAGAATAAATTATCGGAACAAACTAGGAATAATTATGGCCTATTGATATCTGAAGGACATCTCCCATTCACAAGGCAAAAGAAATTTGCAAAGAAATGGCAAATTAAAAGATATGCCGAAAATAATGCTTATTGGGTAGAAAAATGTGGAGATTTTAAATGCACAATTAAAGAAATTAAGTTAACATATACTGAAGAAGAAATATAAATATATGCAATATACTAAATTTAAAGAAACAATTCTTGACGGGTTTAGACCTATCAATATTGACAATACAAATCGTGACGGTCATGGCCATACATTGTCCGTAAAAATTGTTGTACCTTGTTATTGTCAAGCACATTGTCCTTTTTGTTTTAACAACCAAACAATTAATACTCAACAGCATAATTGGGATGGTTTTATTACTAATATTTCTGATTCATTAAAAATATTGTTTAATAACATTGATAATAGACATATTAGTCTTGATATTACTGGTAATGAACCTACATTTAATATCCAACAATTCAAATCATTGATGGATCTTCTCAGTATCTTCAAAAGAGATTATGGTCATAAAATAGATAAGATTGTATTGACAACAAATGGGTTTCATCTTTATGAGTGTATTCCTTATATGAGAAGTGTTGTTGATATAGTTAATATTTCATTACATCATTATGATTATAAAACTAGGCAGGATATTTTCAAGACAAAATATATTCCTTCAAATAATGATTTGAAGATTATTATACAAAATCTTAACAATATTGGAATATCGGTAACATCTGTAGCAGTTATTTATACAAATGTTGATATGATAAATTTTGTTAATAGTTTTGCATCATTTTCAAAAGAAATTGGGTTTAAGGATGCCCGTATTAGAGTTAACTTTACCACAAATAATCCATTTATTAGAAATTTGTTTTATACGAAGTTTGAAAATGAAGAAGTATGTGAACAAAAAGGTCTTGCTACTAAATACCTTATGATTGATAATTATAATGTCAACATATATTTAGGTGTTACTGATTTAATTGATTATGTTATAGGGGTTGAAATGGTAATTGATGATGATGGAAAACTATATGTTGATTATAATAAACGATATCCTGTAGATGTAGATTATTTGAATGATTTTAATAAATATATATTTGTCAATGAATGAAAGTAATATTTCTTGATTTTGATGGTGTTATAACAATTCCACCAAAATGGCGAATAGAACTTGAAAAACTCAAATGGATTAAGAAAATAGTAGATGAGACAAGTGCCAAGATTGTTGTTTCATCATCTTGGCGTAGTAATTCTGTTGAAAAAACTAAATATATTATATCAGAAGAAAGGCCAAAAAGATGTCCTAAATCAAAGATGATGTCATGGTTCATTGATAATATATATGATGTTACACCTTGGGTAGGATTAGGAAATGGGCGTGGTGGAGAGATACAAAAATGGCTTAATGAACATCCTGATGTGGAAAACTATGTTATAATAGATGATGATGGAGATATGTGGGATTCACAACTTTATCATTTTGTGCAAACAAATTATGAACATGGTATAGGAGAATCAGAAGCAATATATGCAATTAAAATACTCAATGGATTATTCATCCATAATTGTTTAGGTTTAAATTTTACATTAAGAAATGAATATCTAAAGAAATGTGAAGGTTTACCTAATAAATCAGAAGAATTGTCTAATAAATATAATGACTTAAAACAAGATTTCCATTTTAGATATGAAAAAAAATGAATATATTGGCCAAGAAGTTGAGGCTGGAGGAAAATTAACAAGAGTTCATGGTATTATTATCGATGTATTGAAAGATAAGGAAGACGAAAGTCAAGAATGGTATAGAGTATATGAAGATTCAGGAAATGTATCATTGTGGGATTTTAATGAATTGACTTTTGTATCTCCTTCACCATTACGTAATGAATCGTGGGAAGAGAAAGTTCAAAATCTCCAAAGGAATTCAAGTAAACCAAAAGAAGATTGTGAGAAGTTTATAGACTTTGTAGCTGACTATTTATCTTCTTGTGGATATTTTCATGCTGATTATAATATACATGGAATATTCCCTAAAGATTACCCTAAATACAGAGATAAATGTTTCGGTACTTGGCTTTTAGATATGGCTCTTCAATATAATATGGAAATAGGATTAGAGTATCAATGTAATTTTATTAGAGATAGACATGAAAATCAATGATTATAAAGTTGGATATTCTTTTGAAATAGATTGTGCAAAGGGTTTTAGAAAAATAAATGGAGAACCTACTAAGCAAATCATATATGATAGTTTTGGCATAAAGAAAGAACTTGCATATATGTGGGCTAGAAAACCCGAAGATATTATCAAAGTTAAAGTAACAATTATTGAAGAAGATGTTCTAATTAATGAATTGTTTCAAAATAAAAATTATGATGATAATTCTATAGATTATTTTGGTTGGGTGGATTTTGAAAAATTTTATGAAGACAATCAATATGATATTCAAATGATCTTTCCTAATATTAAACAATACTTTATATGTTTTCCTTATGGCCCTGATAGTGTTAGATTTTGGCAAACAGATTTAGGACCACATAAAAAAGGAGATCGTAAAGGAATGACAGTTAGATTAAAAATTGAAGAGTTATGAGTAAACAATTTAGAATTAGGAAATATCTCAGAAATAAATATAAGATAAGTGATAATGATTTAGATTGGTATATGATGCAAAAACACCATTTAGATCATAAACCAACTAGAGAAGAATTATTTAAATTAGAACCTGTATTTATAACTTATGGATATAATATTCTTAGATATTGATGGAGTTTTCAATTCCGAAAGATTAGTAGATAAAATGATCTCTCAAGGGTATACAGATGCCCAATATGATTTCATTGATACTGAAGAATTAGAAAATTTCATTCAATTTATAGATGCAAATGATATAGGTATAGTCATAACATCATGTTGGCGAATAGGTGGATATAAAGAAACATGTGAGTATTTTGAAAAAACTTTAATGGCACCTATTATTCCTTACATTGTAGGAGTAACGCCAAGGTCACAATCAGGTTTTAGAGGTACGGAAATAGAATTTTTCATATATGCAAATGATGTCGAACACGAATCATATAAATATTTAATGAAAGATAATAAATATATCTATATAGAAGAGTATTGTATAATAGATGATGATAATGATATGACTGAAGAGCAATTAGAATCTCATTTTGTACAAACAAATTATGAAGTTGGATTAACTAAAGAACTTTATCCTCTAATTACCAAAAAGTTAAGACTATAAATGGAAGCTTTTAGCTTCCATTTGTTGTTTATTATACTCCAAAATATCCAAGATAAGATAAGAATATATTTTCCAAATCTAATATTCTTTGTTCCACTTGTGACATTCTATTTTCTAATTGATATATTCTTTGACTTAAATTACTTTCTGTATTTATAGTTATACTAGCACTAAATATATCTACATATTGTTTCAAGCAAGAGAATCTTATATACGCTGCATTAGATGGTACATTAATTGTATCTAACTCATATCCTATAGCTGAGCCATTACCTTTTAAAGGTTCACCTGATATAGCAACTTTATTAGAATCATAGAAGCATAACCCAATTCCTATACCACTTTGTGGAGCAGTGTGAATCGATCTAGTATACGTAATAACAGGATTTTTGCCGATATAATTTGATATATTAACATAGTCTGTATATTGACAAAGAGATTCAGAAGAAATAGTGCCTATTGGACCAGAACTAGTTGTTTTTGATCGTATTGCACCAACCCCTAAAAAATTAACATCTAAATTATTTATTATTATAGGTAAATTAACCCATGATGGTTCTCCACTACCATTTGACATTAAATATTGGCCATGAATACCACCGGATGTTGGTGCATATATTGTACCAAGATCAGTAGAACCACCACCCTTTATAGTACTATTTAATGTAAGCTTATAAGTAGTATCTGTAAATACAGCTGTAGATGGAACTGATTTACTTAATGTATATGTTGTTTTTGCAAATGTTCCATCTGCTTTAAGATAAATCGGATTTTTTGTGGAACCTATTGCCGCAGATACATTCATTGAATCTGCCCTATCGGCATATTGTACTCCTAATGGGTATGTTTTTCCATTTAATGTAAGTGATTTAATAGTATTTTCAATTGAATCTGACGTATAAGCCATGACTTATTTATCTAATAAATTTATTTGCTTTTATAAAAATAAACATATTTATTAAATTTATATTGAATTTTTTTGAATAAATTCTATATTATATTTGTAAAAATCAAATAACAAATAATATGACATTTCTTGAAATATTTGAAGAGTTTAAAAGTCATTCCTATATTAGACGAGCAAGTTGGTCTAAAAATACATTTGTTCAGTTAAGAAGTACTGCAAATTTAATTCGTCTCGTTTATTTTGAAATGGGTAAAACTCCAGATACTTTGGATAATGATGTACGATTGACGGCTGAAGATTTGCTTGCTGATGATTGGATTGATATTGATGATTTGATGCCGAAGCCATCAAAAAAGCCTGAAACACTTTGGGAATATATAGATACTCTTAAAGATGGTTCTGATGAATGGCGTATAGCAATTGATCTTGGGAGGAAATATTATAAAGAAGGTAAAAACCCAGATGAATATATTGAAGAAATAATTGAGAAAGTAAATAAGAAATAAGATGTTCTGCTACTGAGCTAATAGGATCGAAACAAATTTAGTAGTAAAAACATTAAAATTTTAAAAATTATGGGAAAACAGAAAAGAAGTGAGAACACTTATCAGAAGATTAACACTATCTTCATGCGTGATGCAAAGAATGTAATTATGCCATTTGAGCCATTTGTTGAGCCTGAGTTCAACTATCTCCGTGGATTACAGTGGCGTGGTGAAGAGAAGATTGATGGCACTAACATGCGTATTGAGGTCACCAAGGAAGAGGTTTGGGATGATCCAATGGAGCCATGTAAGCTTGAAGGTGTAAAGTTCAATGTACGTATTGCTGGTAAGACTGACAATGCTCAGATTCCAAAGAACTTGCTTAAGCACATGCAGGAGAAATATCCTGATGAGAAGGTACTTGCAGCACTTGGTCTTAAGGAATTTATTCCTGTAGATGAGTGGGAGTCAGAGCACAATTGGCTTACTTATGAGCAGATTCCTAATATCTACACTATCTATGGTGAAGGTTATGGTGAAGGAATTCAGTCAGGTGGTTGGTATATCAAGGGTGGAAATGAGTTTATCGTTTTTGATGTCAAGGTAAATGATATTTATCTTTTGACTACTGCCCGTGATGAGATTGCAACTAAACTTGGTGCACCTATTGTACCTCTTGTAGGTTACTTCACCCTTGATGAGGCCATTGATTTTGTTCGTAAGGGTTTCCGTTCTAAGGTAGCACAGAATCCTGATGCAAAGATGGCAGAAGGTCTTGTACTTCGTCCTGCTTTTGGTCTAAAGAACCGTATGGGAAAGAGACTTATTGTAAAGGTTAAGTATGAAGACTTCCAGAAGTATCGTCAGGTTTATGGAACTGATGAAAAGGTAGATCAGCCAGTAAATGAAAATTACAAGGGTGACAAACTTGGTTATGCATTTACTTGGTAAATAATACAGTCAGCCAGGGAGACTCTAAAATCATCCTCTGATGAGACCTGGACGAAAATATATTCCCCTGAATCCACTTGCTTGTGAAAGTAGGTGGATTTTTTATTATTTTATTTGAATTTTTTATATATTATTCTATATTATATTGTAACAAATATATAGAATTATGGCAATCACAGCAATTGGTTTCGCAAATAAGTATTACACTCTTTGGAATATCACTGAGGAATCAAAACCTCTTGGTAATGGTTGTAATTATATAGTAACCCACTACAATTATATCAAGAATATTTCATTTGATAAGGAAACTGCTTTGGCTAAATATCCTGAAGCTATTCTTGATGAGAATCTTCGTGGTAAGACAATTTCTTGGGAATCAACGAAGGAAGTTTGGGATAATGTTGATGTGTTTAGGTTTGGTAAATATAAATACCAAAATATTGAAGAGATTAATGATCTGAATTATACTGCTTGGTATTGGGATCAAGTTGATGGAGATCATAAGATATTTATCTCTGAGTTTCTTAAGAAAAATGGATATGAAATTCGCTGTTGGATTTCAGAATTGGACGGCCAAAAGATTGCTCATCAATATCTTATGAGTCCTGAAGATCTTGAAGAAGAAAAAGAGAATAATAAAATAGCAAATATTCTTGAGGAAAAGCTGAATAATGAAGAAATAATTGAGTTTACCCCTGAATATAATCCTGATGAGGATGGTGACATTCGAATTGGAGATGTAATCTATCACTTCAATGAGGTTAAAGAGAATTGGTATAATGGATTTTACTATTATCTTCCTGTAATCAATGGAAAGCAAAAGAGAATCAAGAACAAGAAACTTACAATCACTAAATATACTTACTTAAGAAATGAGAATGTTATAACTATCAATATTGAAGAATTTAACATAAATAAGTAAACATACTATGGCAAAAGAAGTTAAAGTAGACGAATATGGATATATTCCTCGGTACCAAAATATGTCTTATGGTGGAGATGCAAAAATGTATAATGACTTACAAGACAAAATGTCAGCTCTATATTGCAAGTGGTATGGATCTGCTTATGGGTTGGATTCTGGAATGGTTGCATCTCTAAAAGAAGCAATTAAGAAGGGCAAGACTACTTTTACAGCTTGGAAGAGAGAATTTGAAGATAATGCATACAAGGGAATTACCGGGCATACACTTACTGAAGAGCGTGAATTGAAGAAAAAGGAGAAAATTAAAGAGCAAAAACTTATTGATTCTGTATATAGCAAAATATTGGAAGCACACATTACATTTACTAATACAGAATTTAATACACTAAATAAATTATTCAAGAAATGATTAATAGAGCAGAGAGAAGACGTCGTAAGCAAGTAATTTGGGATAGACGTGCCAAAATGTACTATCAAATGTGGCACATCCCAACAGTTCCTTGCAATCCTGAAGAATTACCTGTACATAATTATAGATGCAAGATAAATCATCGTTATTGGAGACCGGCTGAAAACTGGAAAGAATACCAAAAACTTGATCCTTCTATGCATCTTTATAAAAACACAGGTACAATATGGGATCATGGATATTGGACCAAGTATGAAAGACGTAGATTGAATAAACAATCAAGGATGAATGCAAAACTCGATTTGAGAAATGGTGAAGAAATAGTTTATGAAAGAACAAACCTAAAATAAAAGGAGAACTTATTAGTTCTCCTTTTTTGGTAACATATAACTATTATATTCTTGATAATTGTTTCCAAACATAAAGAATGGTGTCTTAATATCTTTGAATGAACAATTATTTTTGTTTTCTTGTAATTGCTTATTTAATTCTTTATAATTATTAATGGATTTTATATCTGTTCCTGTAATAAAATTTTCATTATAAATATTATAATCTGCATGGATATTATTATCATATTCACGCATCTTATTCATAACAACTTCTGTTTGTTCTTTAGAATTTGTATATAAATCAAAATTACTACCTTTAGTTATAATATGAGTTTTTAATAATGGATATTTGTTTATCAAATGTTCATTTATTATTTTTTTAATATGGACCTTATCTTCCATATTGTTTTTTAACATATTTACAAATTCTTGTGTTGTCAAACAATTATAAGATTTATTTTCTGATAATCCCATTTTATTCCAAAGATTTGGAGTAATAACCTTATTATGATTTATATTTGTAAATTGTTTGTCAATAATATATTTTGATAATTTCTTGTAATTTGATTTCGTTATAAATACAGGGACTTCACACCAATCAGGATCAATTTTACAAATATCAAACAAATATTTGCCATTAACGTGTTGTAGTTTATATTCATTTAAGTTATATACATAGTTTGCATAAGGATTAAATGAATATAATAAATTCTTAGCTTCTAAATAAGAATTAGCATAAATCACTATATAATTCTCTCGTTTAAGATTTTGATAGAATATATATAATGTACGTTGACCATAAAGAAATGAAAAATCTTCAGGTTTTTGTGAATGATCTATTACTTCTCGCTTCATATATATTATAATTTATTTAAATTCATTAGTTACAAAATGCTTATAAAAGGTTAATATAAAATTTGATAAATATCTAAAAGATCTATCACCTCTATTATATAATTTTGTATTTTTAGAAATTCGTGATTGAGATTTTAATTTTTTATATAAATCTTCATTTCCAAAAGTATCTATAATTTGTTTATAATGATTAAAATATGTGGCAGTTTTTATTAACCCATATTCATTATCAACTATATAAGATGAACTTACAAATAATATTTTGTTTTTCCAATCTTTATTATTTTGGATAAATTCAATTAATCTTTGTGCTCTATCTAGCCACCTTTCTCTAACTCTATCAATAGTAGGGTAGTGGATAAACCAAATTTGAACAAGATTATCTAAAATAATATAATTATGTTGTTCTTGATTTAAAGGAAAAATCCCATTTTCTACTTTAATATTCAAAAAATTTATCTTCTCAAAATTTTCTAATAATAAATTCCAATCTTTTGCAAAAATTGTACAACTTACAAAAGGATTATCATATTGATAATGTCTGTCTTTTTTATTTTGATAACAAAAAGCTCCTGCACATGAATTAGCTATTACCATTTTCTTAAAATTATGTATAATTAATAATAACTAATTAAAATCAATTTCAAGTTGATTATTCTTAGTTCCTAAATTCTCCGGCATATCATCTTCAATTTGAGCAAATATATTATCCTTTAATGCATTTGTATTTTCTTGCTTTCTCATAAATCTATCATTAGATTCATCAAGTTTAGAATAATCAAAATATCCAAATTGACTATGTATTACATTCATTAATTCTGGCTCTACATCAGATAATTGTAATTTTTCAGTATGTGGTAATTCTGGTAATTCTTCATCATCATTTTCGAGTTTATTAGTATCAATATTATCAATTAATTCAGAGAAGAATTCTTTTGTATTTCTATTACCATATATATTTGCCAAATCCTCTTTTCTTTCCCAAATTAGTTCAAATGGTTTAATTGATATTTTTCCATTTTTTGGTCTTGAATGTACAATAATTACATCAAATAATTCTTGCATCAAATCAAAAATATGCTCTAATAAATCAATATCATCAACAACAATATCTTTAATTGTATTTGCATATTTAGCTGCCCAATTAGCTATCCAATGTAATATCTCTTCTTTAGTTACAGATGGATTTTCTTTAGCCCATTTTTGTGCATCAACAATAAATTTATATACTGGGAAATCTATACGCTTTTTACGTCTATTAACTTCTATTAATACAAATTTACGAATACGGTTTAATTTAGTATAATTTATCTTATTTTGTTTTTTATCTACACAATAATCAAATATATCATGAATAGTATCACAATCATAAAATCTATAAAGACCAATGACAATAGGTAGATTTTTCTCTAATATTTCAATACTCTCTACATAAAGATTATTCTCTTCACGAACTTCTCTAAATTCATCATCTTTGAATATAGCATAGTCACCTTTTAATAATTCTTTATATGTATCAATATTTCCATCATTAAGATGGTCTAAGAAATTAAATGTTTGTTTAGTCCAATAATCAAATCTAAGATGACGACATGCTTTAAGATATTCTTCCAACCACTGTAATTTATCTTCTGGTACTCTTTCATCACTATCAACAGTTGTTGTATGATATCCATAATATTGCATACCTTTAATCATCATAGGTAATTGCTTTGAATAATCTGAATATCTTTCTTCAAATACTCTAAGTTTATATGTGGTCTCATCAATATAATATCTACAATCATTCTCATCATATTTTAAATACTTGTTAGCACCTAATAATGATTGAATAAGTGGGTTATATTTTGACTCTTCTTGATTTCTATCAAGCATATCATTACAAGTTCTAATCAAGTCTCTTGCTATCAATAAATCTTTCTGAGATATTGATAAGTCTAATGGGTGTGGATGATAATAATCTATTGGAAAACCAGTAGAATCTTCTTTCTCTAAGAACAATTTAACAAACAAATCATTATTACGAAGTCTATTTGCAAACTGTTCAATATCTTGAGCTATCCATGGTTCATTAAAATATACACTAAATGTATATCTATCACAAATATCAACCCCAACAGAAAGATATGATGTACAGAACACTATATCATTATTTCCAATAGTCTTATCTACATTAATATTTTCCATTGTCTCTTCACCATAATTAGACTTCTTGTAATAGAATGCTCTAACTTTATTTGGATATTTCATAATGTCAAGAAATTCTTGAATAAGACCTACAACTTGTTCAAAATAAAGATTACCACGATTGGTTGGGTACAATATCTTCTTTCCTTCTGTGATGTCTTTAGCCATTGACTTAGCCATCTCAATGAGTTTTTCATATTTAGTAGGAACTGTTCTGATTTCAAACTCTTTTTGTCTGAAATCTTCTTTGATTACTTTAATATGTTTAATTCCCGGAAAGAACAATAATTCACCTGTTGGTGTTCCTGTCATCATAATGATTTTTGCCTTACAATTAGCCAATCTTTGAATAGTTGGTGTCATAACATCTCTATATGAACTTGTAAACAATAAGTGGGACTCATCAATTACAATATATTCAAAATTTGCTTGGTCTAATTCCATTACATTCAATCTTGAAAATTTATCAATTGTCATTGACATATTCTTATTTCCAAGAATTTCATCTAAAGTTGGCCTCTTGTTTCCATAATAATATAACCAATCAGAAGTCTTCTCATCAGCTTCAACTTTCGCTTTAATAGTTGATGTGAATGGTAATATAAGGATTGTCTTTGCTTTTAATGACTTAATCATTTCTGTTTTACCATATCCTGCACCTGCTTCTAATAAGGTAATATGAGAAAGATTTTTCATAATATCATCCTTGATATCAGAAAGATATTGATTTGCTTTCAAATGAAGTTCAACATGTTCTGTATTGTCATTCAATACTTTAATTGGATCTTCACCTTGATTCTCATCTTTATTATTTATTGTCTCTTCAAGTTTTTCAATTTCTTTCTTATATAAATCATCTGACTTGATTTTAAGATTAAATCCATGTTGTGAATTTAATTCTTTTATAGCCCATGTCGAAATTGGCTTATTATGTATTGAAGCGGTCTTTACATCACCAGCAAGCTCTCTTTTTGTTGTACCTTTACAAATTTCCACCATCATCTTTAATGCATCATCATATCCATATATAGATGTTAATGTATTTGCCAATTGCCAACGTTGAGCATGTTTGTAGTGTTTTCTACCTAAACTTTTTGACTCATCTCTATCATTAATACCAGTAATTGTACCAATATCAATATCATCTGTCTCTTTATCAGTATTAAACCATTCCAGTTTATGAAAAATATCTTTTAAATCAGGATGAGAAATCCAGTTAATTGACTCTACACCACTTACAAAAGCAGATTCAAAATTAACATCAAGACGCAAATCTTTAAAATTCATATTCATTAAAGCTTTATCATCTGATGATATGAAAATACCTTGTTGTGGTTTAGCCATTGCCATATCCATATATTCAAATATCTTTTCTTTAGTATATTTGAATTCTTGCATATATTTAGTCAATACAATATATACATAAGAATATTTATGCCTAAAATTACAAAGATATTCAATTTTACGATTACTTGATTCTATAGATAAAGGAGTGATTTTAGTCCAAACATGTAAACCCTTTTTAGAAGCGGATTTACAAATACCTAAAAACCAATTATATTTCTTAAGTTCATCAAAAATAACAGTTTTTAGTTTATCAGTAATTTCTGCATTTTTTATATCAAGGTCAATAATCTGCAAACCATTCCACATATTAAATGACCCATTACCTATAGGACGAATATTAGCACTTGTAGAATATACAACTTTTCTATTTGCTTTTTCTACTTTTGAATAAGATGGATTTATCAATAATTTATAAATATCTCCCCAGTTCCAAACCAAACCTTGTTTTTCATAAATACTGTTAATTACAAGACACTCTAATAATTGTAATTGATCATTATAGAAATTTAATTGTTCTTCTTTTGTACACTCTAGAAAATTATAAGAAGAATAACTAAATTCTTCTTTTGTCTCATTAAAATCTTTATATTCTTCTGAAATCTGTCTAAAATTATTAAGAGTCTCTGTTAATGACTGCTTATCATTTTTTGAATATATTTTATTAAGTTCTGTTAAATACTTTCCTAAATTTAATACATCTGCCATTAACTAATGTATGTTAATTTGATTTAAAATAGTTATTTAGAAATTATAATTTTTTAACTATAAATACAGTTTCACGAATATAGTTTTGAATATTTTAATTATTTTTAATAAATGTATAATAATTATTAGAATAATATATGAATTGTATACAACAAAATACTCAACAAAATGGTGTAAAAAGCATATCAGCAGAGGAAGCATTGAAACTTAAAGCACAATGGGAAGACCAAGTTGATTATCAATTTATACAAAGAATTGTTCAAGAATTAACCCAATCTTGTGCTTTACCATTGCCTGTTCCAGCCGCAGCTATTCCTCCACTTATTCTTCAAGCAGCTCAATATTTCTGGGAAAATTATGATGGTGCTATTGAAGAAAGATATTATTGCATTAGAAATTCTGATATTAATAAATGTGGTCCAAACTTAATTATTAAATTACCACCAAGAATTATTTCTGTATTTGGGGTTTATAAGACAAGCGATAATTTCCAATATGCTGTAATGGGAGACTTTTCTCTTGAACGTATGATATTAAATAATTCAGCATTAGCTTTTGGTAGTGGTGGAACATTAAGTGATGTATTTGGTAGTGGTACTGGATATAATTTGACTGATGTTATGGGAGCACTTTATGAAGTACAAACATATAAAGCTGTTTTTGAAAGCCCATTAACATTTAACTATAATGCTTATTCTAATGATTTAGTAGTACTTGGCGCATTAGGTTATTCAAATCTTATATTACAAACATTCTTAAGATGCAAAATACAAGATTTATATAAGCTTTATTATTTCTTTAGATATTGTGTTTGTTTAGGTAAAAAATCTATGGCTACAATTCTTGGTACATTTGAGTATAAGATGCCTGGTAATGTTGCAATAAATTATGCAAGATTTGAAGATAGTGCAGATCAAGAAATGGATAAGATAGATGAATGGTGTAATAAACAACATTCCGCTGACTATTTCTTTAATTCAAATACAATTTAATAAATATGAAAAATTTAAATATATATTTACAAGAAGGTAGAACTGATTATATAGAAACTGCCAAAGAAGTTACTGATAAATTAAAGGATATGAAATGTCCTAAGGGTGGAGAGAAAATTTATATTGATTTATCAGATGATAGAAAGATTTGTATATATAATGATGATAAATCAGTATATCAATCAATTAGAGCTCATCTTGAAAAGAATGGAGAAGTAGTTGATAGGACACAAGAAGGTTGTTGGTATGGTAAAGAGCATCTTTCAGGAAAGAATGTAACTGCCGAAGAAGCATTTGATAGATTAAAACAAAGACTTTCTAAAAATAATATTGAAATGTATAATAAATGAATTTATTTAACCTAATTGGTCAATATAATAAGAACATGGGTTCAACTTATGGAGATATATTAGAAAATAATTTGAATCCTGAAAATAAGTTATCTAAGGCTGAAAAGGAAATTTATAATAAATATAAATTAGGTGACATTCAAAGATTTAAGATAAATGAAAACCATGATTTGATTGATAATGGTTCAAAAATAAATCGTCAACCACAAGAAATTTCTGGTATTGGAATAGTAACACAAATTTGTTGATATGGATATAAAACAATCTTTAGAATATAGAACAGAATCATTCAAGAAATATACCTTTAATGGTGATAATAGATATGATTATGCTAAAAATGGGTTATTAAATAAAGTATTGCCTAAAATTTTATTTAAAGGTAATTCAATATTTGTGACATTTTTGCAATTGATAGATTTACGTTTAATATTAATGTTCAAGTATATAGATAAGTTAAAAACATTCAAACATATTACAAAACAATAAACAAGAGCTTAAAATTAAGCTCTTTTTTTTATTTTTATATAACTAAAATATTAAATAGATAATATAAATAATAGATGGATTTCTTAGATAATAGTGGACATGTTTTTTCTTTACCTTCATATTCTGAAGAGCCAATAGGTCATGAATTTGAAGAAAATGATTATATATTTTGGTTAGACAATAATGTAACTTCTTCTTTATCGGTCAATAACTATTATAGTCGTGTTATAAACCTTGTAATACCTTATGATAGTTATGAGAATATGTCATTTGATGAATTAGTAGATATAACTATTTCTATGGATTCACATAAATTCTGGTTATTAAAACCTACAGATATACAAAACTTAGTTAATGAGACAGATAATATTTCAAATATTGTTCATAATATAAATGCTAAAGATAATTATAGATTCAATACATTAACTAATGATGATTTATATGTTCTAACTATTTCTAATAACTATGAGAATTCTAATCAATGGGTTAGATCAAATATGGCTGTAGTTCCTTTATATATTTTAGGAAAAGCTAAAGAAGAAGGAACTTGGATTAGTAATATATTGATTCATATAAAAGATAAATCTGAAGATTATGAATCAGTTACAGAAGATTGGGTAAGTATTAGTGTTGGTGGAATATTTAAAGATGAAAATGAAATATTGACAATCAATGGCCAAAACATGGGTATTACATTACCTAAAGAAATGTTCAGAGCAGTATACCAACAAAGTTTCTTGAATGATGAGTTTAATGAAAATCTTTATAATTTGAAGCTTAAAGAATACCTTATTAACTTTATGAACATTAAAGGAGAACAAGGTAACTTTAGATCTGCAAATAATTCATTAAAGTGGTTTGGTTATAAAGACCATCTTGTTTTAACCAAACTTATGAAAACTGATAATGATATTAAAGAACAATATGTACATGATTGGTTTAATCTTAAGACTGATCTGATTAAATCATTTAAGTATTTTAGAAATAGTACATTTGTATCTATTAAGCTTAAAGAAAATCAAGAAATAGGAGAGAGATATTTATTTAACGAAGATAAAGAAAGCAGTTTCTTTGGTGAAGGTAAACCTATTTTAGAGAATCTTTTCAAAAAGGAAATTCCAGTTAAAGTTGGTTATGATGAAGACCAATGGACATATTGGAAGCCTTATTATGATTTTACTTTTTATGAAATGGGTTTGAAATTATCATGTTTAAAATATTACTATGAAACATATTTCTTGCCTATTCACTTAAAAGTTCATTCGGCAACTATTGCACACCAAGTATTTACAAATGATATCAAGTTTGATAATAAAGTTTTCAATACAGTAAGAACTGAATCAATTATCAATACAGAAGAGACATTTGAAAATAATGGAAATAATATTGAATTTAAAAGAAATATAGTTGAGTTTGATAGCAATAATGTAAGATATTTTACTCACCAAATTCATTATGTAGATGAAAACTTTAATGAATATAAATCTTATAATGATAAAGAAAATGGAAAAACTTTTTACAAGATAGATGATACATGTTTGAGTATACCTATTAGATTTAATAATGATGTAGATAGTAATGGTTTAAATATACCTACATATTTTAATTGTGTATTATTGTTAGAACGTGAAGGTTTAGATAATGAAACAATCAATCAATATAGATTAAATATTCTTAATCATCCAATTAATATTTGGTATTATGACATCAATATATTAAGTAAACAAACTAAAAAACCATTAGATTTATCTAATTATGAAATTGTATTTTCAGAAATGAATCAATTTAATAAATCTGACATCATATCTAATGGTTTAGAAGGATTGAAGACATACTTAAAAACATATTTTGCAATACCTGTTTTCTCTAAATATTATGATTTAGATAATGAAAATTATAATTTAGAGTTTGTTTATACAGATGATGGTGAATATATTCAATTATATAGGGCTTCTTTAACTCAACAAATTTTGAATAAGTTTAAAAATTATGATTCTAATATTATAAATAATTTGTTTAATATATTAGATCAATTAAGTGTTACTAAAGAAGATGAAGCTCATAATAATTTCAAATATTTGCATATTTCTGAAACACCTATAGAATATATTGATAAAGATTGGTACATTTATATTCCACCTATTAGTCAATTCAATTTTAATCCTATGAATACAAATGATATTTATGGGGAAATATTTATTGTACCAAAAGTAAATATTCAATTAAAATTTGACCAAACAGAAATTCATGATTTTATAATTAAGCCAAAAACAGGTAATTCAATATCTATTAAAGACAAAATTAGAATAAACTACATACCATTAAGTAAAGTTATGTATGAATCTCATTTTAATTTTGTACAAGATAAAACACATTTAGATAGTGTATACAATTCATTTATATTATATCCTAAATATATCAATAATCAAGATATTAATTATTTCATTAATAAGAAATTTACATTGAGATTATTAGTTAACAATCATTGGTATAAATATGATTTTGAAACTAAAATGCCGGATGTAAACTTGAAATTTGGTACATTAAAATATAAATATTATAGCACTACAGATAATTATTATTCAAGATTTTCTCAATTGTTAGATTTAACTTCAAATTCTGTTACATTCAATTCATTTATGTATCACCCAGAATTTGTTGAAGTTAATCATATCAATTTTTTCAAAGACTTAGATAATTATATTAAATTGAATTCATTAAAATATTTAAGTAATGATGGAGAATTATTGAAACTTAGTAATTTTAATAGATATATAGATTATGAATATTATGATGAAGATAATAAAGTCAAAAAAATAAAAATATATATTAGTAAATTCATTACTGATAAAAAATTCTTCATCTATTTTGATACTGATTGGTTACAAGAAGATTATACATTGTTCAAACTTATTCCTGCTCAAATAGGTTACAATTTGTTAGCTAATCGAAATGATGATTTATGTATTTTAGGAGAAGAGAGATATTTTGATTTTAATAAAATGTTCTTTATAAGAAATTATGATGATAACACATTTTTAGGATCATATGTATATTTCAAAATAGATAACAATAAATGTTATAGTAATAAAATTATAAATAAATACCATGAAATATACACAGAAGCAGGTTTAGAAACTATTGGAAATGCCGAAGATTGGTTAGAAATCATAGAAGACTTAAGAAAATATAATATTGGATATATTAATCTAAATGGTATAAGTGGTATAAATAGAATTAAAAAGCATATATATTTACCTCTTAATTCAATTACAAATAATGAACATATTGAAATCCAAAATATTTATGACCAAGAAATTAAATATAATATCATTCCTGAGATTAATAATTTTTATAACAGATATACTGAAAAGATAAATATCAATAATGAAAATTATCTTAATAATATTTTAATATTCAATATATTCAAGAACAATCAAATTAATAAGAATATATTTAATAGCACAATATTTGGTAATGTAAAATTAAGTGCAAACGGTATTATGTTTTCTCATAATGATTTAGATGAGAAAATTTATTTAAAGGGAAAAGCTTTATGGAGTGAAAATATTGATTCAAAATATTTAGATTTGTATGGTTTTTATATCAACCAAAAAGATTCTCATAGAAAATATCCTTGGAGTTGGGGTTCAAAAATAAAACCTATATTAGGAAATTTAGAAGCAATACAAATACCAGGACAATTTATATATTATCAAGATTCATTAGGAAATATAATTGGTAGTAATATTAAAATTAATTATAAAAAAGAAAATTTAGCTCAAATAATTTGTAATAATATTGAAGATTTTACCCATATTGAAGATAAGTTACCAAGTGATTATAAATGGATCAATAATAATGTTCAAAAAATTAAATATGAAAAATTTGGAAATTCTGACAATATTACTGTAACTTATAAAACTGGTGAAATAGAAACAAATAAATTTATCTTAAATGTTAAATATATTAAGATTAATCCATTAAATGGTCAATATTCAATATTAAATGAAATTACAAATTATGATTTATATAGAATCAATTCTTCAAACAATGATGGCAACTTAGATATTAAATTATTATGTACTATAATTAAAATCTCTGTTGTTTATGAAGAAGTTGGTGAAGAAAAAGAAATAACATTAAATGTTTCTGATGCATATTTAAGTCGTTTAGATACGTCAAAAAATATAATTGATAAATTAGATATTATACCTTATGGTTTTGGAAAAATAGGTAATACCAATTATATAATTGGAAAACGATATGATGAATATTATGCTATTGATCTAAATAAATTAAAAAATGGAAAATTTGAAGGTATAAAAATATTTTGTAAAGGAAATTCACAATATTTAGATAATAGAATTTCATCAATAATAGAAGCTGAACAACCTGGATTATATGTATATAATTATGATTATTATAGAACAAGTACTGAAAATCTTAATTTAGATAGATTAGAATCTTCATTAGATGTAAGTAATGATGCAGGAGAATTATTAGTAGATCGTGGTTTGGCAAGATTATACAGAGTTAATTATGATAATAATATTAAATATTTGATATTCTATGAAAGAGATATTAAATATGCATATGATTTAATGTCTCAATTCTCTGATTGTAATGCCGAAAATTGTATTATTTTAGAAGATATTTATCATGATTTTAAAACTAAACAACATGTGAATGAAGGAAATAATAATACAAGAATATTAACAAAAATGTATGATAAATTCAATAATAAAAAATCATTATTACTTAATAAAATTATATATAGCAAAACAAATACTGATTTAAATAAAATAGATTTCAATATTTTAGATTCTAAATTTATTAGTCTTAATGATGACGATATAGTTTATGTTATATATCAATATCAAAATCAAGAAGATTTAAATCCAATAATTTATAAATCATACACAAAAATTGAATTAGAAGATGGAGAAAATACAATTAAAGGTATAGTAAATAACTTAAATACAACACAAAATGGCATTTATAAATATGTTATAACTAATAAATTTAATTATATTAAAAATTACATTTATACATTAACTTGGGAGACTAATATTTATGGAGCATCAATAAATTTATTTATTTTGAAAGAAAATTCTTATGAAATTCTTAAATATAAAGATAGTGAATTTTTGATGACTGATGATATAAAATCTATACAAATGAGTTTTGTTGTCGAAAATAATGTACAAAATACTTTTATAGATGGATATATTATACCTAAAATATTCTCAAGTAAATTAACAAATAGTTATTCACAATTAAAATATATTCCATCATCAGATTCTAATAAATTCATAGAAATCAATATTGATGGTAATAAATATGTTTATGATGATAATACCGATGATGATAAAGTAAAATTATATAATGATTTCTTTGAAATAGATTATCTTGCTACAAAAAGAGATGAAAATGGAAGAATAAGTGAAGAAAATACTGGTACTGTATATGAGATAGAAAAATTATTTAATATTGAAAAAAATTATTTGAAATGGTCAAATAACAATCAATTTACTTGTCGAAAAATTATATCTAATACAGATTTGCATAATAACACTATTTTAATTACTAATGGTGATGTTTATTATGAATATACACAAGTTAATGATAAAGATATTTTAGCATATTTTGATAGTTTGTCAGAATTTAATAAATATAATTTGGTTAATTTGATTAAGTATGATTTCAGTATTAAAACATACATAGATTTTTATGATTGTCATGTTTATAAATATATAATAGATAGTACTCCTATTAATGAAGATAATGATTGTATAATTACTGAAAACTTAGAAGAGATTAAATTACCTGATTATTTTGTAGAAGAGAATTATGTAAAAGTAATCAAACAAAAAATCAATTTAAAGAAATTCTTTGATTATGACTTCTATTTAATGCATGACTATGATTATTGGTATGGTGTATTTATATCTAAAGAAGTTATATCTAAGAACATTAATAATAGTAACTTAAAGATTTCTAAAGATTATAAAGTAATAGAATCTACAATATATCAAGAAAATGATTTCTACGAAAACAACACACCATATGTATTAAAATTAGTTGGATCTAGTAATGAATTCTTGATTAACCGTATGATGTTTGAAGAAACTAATGGAGTTAACCATTTTGATAATGATAAAATGATAGTGGCTAAATTGGAAAACAATAATAAGCTACCTGTCGATATATTTAATTCACCTAAATGGGAAATAACTCCAAAATCAATAGGAATGGATAAAACATTAAAAATCAATTCTAATCAAAATATGGCTTTAATATCATTCCCAGAAAATAATAATGTTTATCAAAAAGGTTATTATGATGTCAAAGTAAGATATTCATTAGATAAGAATATTCAACACCAATTGCATAAAGATGGAATTATACGTATTGGATAAATTATTTTTAATTATAAATATTAAATGAATTATGAAAGAAATATCTCAATGGTTATTTGAACATATCAATACACCTAAAACTACTAAAGCCTTTGTAATAATCAAACCTGGATTTTTAGATTATACACAAGAAATTTATGATTACATTAAAGAAAAAGGTTTTGAAATGTATGATCATACTAACAAACAACAACTTAGTGATTGGCAAATAAAAGAACTTTATAAGATGCATAAAGATAAAGATTTCTATAAAGATCTTTGTGAATATATGAAAGGATATATTGAAGCATCTATTTGGGGTTATGAAGGTTCAAAAGATCCAATTAAAGAGATGGATAAAATCAAAGATCATTTTAGGGATAAATATGGTAAAGATGATATGAGAAATGTTATGCATAGTTCAGATTCAAAAACAAATGTAATGAGAGAAGCAAAATTAATATTTAATTAAATAACAAATAATATTAAAAAAAATTAGCTAGGAATTTGAAATTCCTAGCTTTTTTTCTATATTATATATGTAAAACAAATAAATATTAAAAATATGAATAAGATTACAGAAGCCCTTTCAAAGATTTTTACAGAGAAGCAGATTCAGGTCCTCAAAGATGCTTGGAGATATGGAGCATGGGGAGACTCAGAAGTTAATTTCGGTAAAGATGAAGATGAGTGGGGACTCGGTGCTTGTACAAATGATGCTAAGAAGGGAGGTCACTTCACCGGTCGTCAGGTCTCCGGCATTATGTCAGGTATCTCTAAGAAGATCGATGCAACTGGTACTGATATGGTAGCAAGCTTTCCTGACTGGTGGGGAGATGGAACTGGAGATATGGTTTTCTTCAATCATCATGCCCTTGGTTTTGATAATTCCGACGAAGGATGGGATGCTTTGAATGAGTGGTCAAAGTCAAATGATTAAATAATATGTTAACAGAAAAAGACAAGAAGCTAATTGAAGAAGCTTATAAAGTACCTTACACCGAATGGTATCTTATAGATGAAAATAAAGCTGAAACTCCTGAAGGAAAAGAAGCACTCCATTCTATAGCAAGTAGTAAATATCATACAGACGAATATTACGCAGGTTTACTTTAATATGGAAAAGAAGTCAGTTACTCCGAAGATTAAAAATGGTACAATTTGTACTTTAATCAAGAATGAGAATACAGTATTTCACCTTATTGGAAAAAACTATAAGCTTGGTTATCCTTATGCCGATATTGTAATGTTCAGAGGTGAATTTACATGCATGGGTGGAGCTCAAACAGTAGCTTATACAAATGAGTGGAAAGAAGCTTCTGACGAACAGAAAGAGCATTGGTATTCAGAATATAAGAAAGTAACAGGTAAAGATTGGAAGTAATGAATGTATTAGAAATTGGTAAAACTGCAGGAGTCAATCCTATGTTTCAGGCAATGTATGCCTTTGGAACAATTGATAGTTGGCTTGAAAAAATGGATGAATATTTTGCAAATCCTATGCGATATAGTTCAATTATCAATAAGCTTGGACAATGTGGAATTGATAAAGAACTTATTGACTCCATGCATGTAGCTAAAGATTTTATGAACAAAATTGTTGAAGCCACTAAGACAAATAAATAATGAGAAAATTGATTTTTACAATGCTCTTATTGAGCACATTTAATACATTTGCATATAATATTTCAACTTCTGGTAAACAGTTTATAAAAGATCAAGAGACTTGTGTTTTGACAGCATATTGGGATTCGAATGGGTATTCAATTGGTTGGGGACATCATGGTTCAGATGTGAAAAAGAACATGAAAATCTCTAAAGCCCAAGCGAATAAGTATTTTAATAAAGATATTAAAGAGATTGAAGCGGCTGCAAATCGTCTTATCAACAATCTTCCTTACAAGTATAAGTTTTCACAAGGATTTTTTGATGGTCTTTGTTCATTAGTATATAATACCGGTGAAGGTGGAGTACAAAAGTCTGAGTTCTATCAACGGTTGAAACGATGCCGAGTAAAGAATGGAAAAATGAATCAAAATGATTTGAACTATTCTATCGCTGGTGTAAAGACATCTCGAATTTCTTGTAAAGGACATATTTCTCGTAGATATGATGAACATAAGTTAATGCTTAACTAATATGAAAGAATATATACCAAAAGAATCAGTTATCAAAGAATTAAAGAGAAGATTCGGATTTGTTGAAAATAGAATGCTAAGAAATCGTTGTTATAATGATGAAGCTATAGCAGCATGGGATAGAGATGCAGCACTATATAAAGTTTATCAAGATTTAATTTCTTTTACTATTGATTTACCTACAATTACAAAATAATATGAAAAATTGGATTAGTAGACATTGGTTTGGTATTACAATGACAATTGGGATTTCAATTATACCACTATTCATAATTAGTGAATTAATATACTATAATTGTGAGGAAGATAGTAAAGTATATGTTGAATGGACAGTATATGATGGCTATACTCCAAGAAATTATTCTGGTACTTATGAAATGAAAGGCTCAGAATTTGAAGTACAAAACTATTGGCAATCGGCCGGCAAATATAGAGGTTCATATAGAGTTGTACGTATTGTTGATAAGAATGCTGGTGGCTCTTATATTAATAGACAATCAGTATGTATTTATACAGGAATGAATGATGTTGAAGTAACTAAAATTAAAGTTTTAGAAACAAAGTAATATGAAATACGAAGTATTATTTGACTTAGAATATTATAATGGCTCTAATGGTTCTGAATGTGTAACCTTTGAAACTTTTGGAAAGAATAAGAAAGTTTTAAGAGCTAAACTTAAAGAATATATTGAAAGTTTTTATAAAGCCCCAGAAAAACTTCATAATGTAAGAATTGTATATATTAAGAGATTTGAGTCAATACGTCCTTACAGTGTATGGGGTAGAGAAGAATGGGATAAGTTTAACGATAAATTATATCATAAAAATTATGGATGAGGAAAAACTTTATTCAATGTATGTAAAATGTATCAATCCTCCTAAGATGACATTTTTTTACATAAATTGTACATATTTCTTAAAGTATCATAGAATGAATGATATTGTATGGTATACAGCTGAAGATGGAAATTATATAGAACATACTTTCCATGAAAATTCTTGGCAAAAATATTTTGAAAAAATTTAATTATAATGATTATGGGAATTAAGTGGTATTTACAGTATGCATGGGTTAAGTTAAATATTTGGGTATTAACTCCTATTGTTTGGATTGAACAGAAATGGGATGAATATAAAGAATGGCGTCTCCGTACTTATATTCAATATCAAATTGCTATGAGTGAAATTAATAAAAACAAATAATATTTGAAATTTATAATAGAATATCTATATTATATAAGTAATTAACAATTTAAATAATATAATAATGGATAAAGTATTTTATGTAATTGAGTCTCTTCTTGACCCTACAGAGGATAATTCATTTTCTCTTGTTGATGAGACTTCTGGTGAGAACAAAGCAACTGTAGTTATCAAGGATGGTAAGGCCGGAATTTATTTTGAATCCGGTGACATTGAGGAGTTTGGTGAGGATTTTGGCCGAATGCTTGCCCGAGTTAAGGAGTTGGATTTGAAGTTTATCAAGCTTATGAATGGCAATCACCGTTGGCATAAGTATAACCCAAATCCTAAGTCACGTAATATTGGTGATTGCACTCTTCGTTCTTATTGTGCCGCTTTTGATATTACTTGGGAGAAGGCATTTGATATTGCATCTCGTGTAGCTAAGGCTAATTCAAGTATGGTTCAGTATGTTTCTGATAAGGTTCTTATTGAGGAGTTTGGTTGTACTGTTGATGAGAACTATAATAAGAAGAAGGTTAAGGGAAAGGATCGAATTACTGTCAACAACTTTGCAATGACCCATCCTTATGGAACTTACATTCTTCATGTTCGTCAGCATCAGGTAACTGTTAAGAATGGTGAATATTGGGACTCTTGGGATAGTGGTGACAAGAAAGTTGATACAGTTTATCTTCCACCTAAGAAGAATTAAAATATATCATTATTAAAGAAAGGTAGCTAGAAATAGCTACCTTTTTTGTTTTAAATTTATTTTTATATATATCAAAATAATATATAGAAATAATGGCTTTATCATTAGGATCTATTGCATCAAGTGCATTAAGTGGGGTTTCTGTACAAAGTACTTTATCTGGTTTAGGTGGCTTAGGAAGTACTATTAATAACCTTATTAGTGGTGATGTATATACAAATGTACCAACAAAAGATTTAACATTAACACAAGCAACTAAAGTAAATATATTCAAAAAGGATAATACAATATCCGGTTTTAATGGATATATAGGGTTAAAACGATACAATCATTCAAATTCAGTTATTTTTGAAGACCCTTCTAAATTTGGGTTATCATTCTTAAGAGAAATGAATACCTATCAATTCACATATCAAAAGGGTATCAAAGCTTTTTATAATTCATCATTAGAAGGAAAAAAAGTTCAAGTGGCTTATCTTAGTACTAATTCTTCAATGGCTTTATTTAATCCTTATTATGGTGTTGCAGCTGCCGGTATTGCTCCTAATGTTCCTTTGATAAATGGTTTATATACGACTGAAAATAATTTCACTTATATTAAAGATTGTACAATTCAAAATTTGATTAAAGATTCATTAACTATGAATTCTCCATTAGGTCAAGCAAGATATAGATTGATTGACTTTATGTATTGTAAAGATTTAGGAAAAGTTCCAAATAACCATTTAATAACATTACGTAGATTTCCATTTGCAATCGGTGATCATATTGGTAGATTAACAAATCCTAATATGTCTGATCCAAGTGCTCAAGATGCTAACTTTAGTACACCAGGTGATATCGGTAGATTGGTAACTTGGTTTGGCACTGAAGATAATAAACTTGAAGATATTTGCAAGTATGAAATGAAAATGTCTTGGAAGGAGTATAATTCAGAAATCCAAGAAGTTGATAATGGTAACCAAGACCAAGATAAAGCTGAGAGAGGTTTATTTGGTACATTAGCTAATACTATGAATCCGGCATATAATTCTTTTAATGTCAAATATGGTGGAGCTAACAATACTTTCTTTAATTATTTAGGTTCAAAAATTTTCAAGACTAATTTGGATTCTAGTTCTAACTATGATATATTTAGAATGGATTCTGATAAGAATAAAGTTTATACCCCAAAGAATACCGTTCAAGATACTCATATTTATGAAGGTAAATTAACATTAAATCAAGAAATAACAATTAACTTTTGTTATAAACTTAGAGCTTATGATAATATTAATCCTAAGTCAGCTATGCTTGATTTAATGGGTAATATTTTAGAGACAACATATAATAGAGGTAGATATTGGGCAGGTGCAAGAAGAATGATTGGTCCACCTACTAATACTTCAGCATGGCAAACTTATGATGCTTTCTTAGAGAATGCTTGGCAAAAATTAGGTGGAGTGATTCATGCTATGGCTTCTGGTACAATTAATTTCAATGATATATTAGGTTCAATAGCTAATTTCATGAAAGGTGCTCTTGATAAAGGTACCAAAATGGTTGGAAATGTTGTAGAATCTGTTCAAGATAAAGGTGTTTTAGGGGCTGTAGCTAGTGGAGCAGAAGAATTAGAAAAATTAACAGGTGCTTCTAATGCTGTAAAAGCAATGTTAAAGAGTAAATTAGGTCGTCCAAAACTTTTTGCTTTGAATTCACTTATTGGTGGTCATGATGTTGGTTTTTGGCATTTAACTGTTGGTAATCCATATAACCCAATCATGTCAATAGGTAATCTTATTATGACTAATTCTTCAGTTCAACACATGGGACCTTTAGGAGTAGATGACTTCCCGTCAGAGGTTAAAGTAACAGTTACATTAAAACCTGGTAGATCTAGAGATGTTATAGAAATTGGCAGATATTATACCCAAGGTATTAGAGGTATTTATCAAGCTAAAGTTAGACAACCAATAGAGCAATTCCACCAAATGAATTTAGCTATTGGTGAAAATGCAAAAAATAATGTATATGTAGCCCCAGAAAATGAAGTAGAAGAAGATAGATTGGTATCTTCAAAAAATCAACCAAATAAATCTTCACAACAAGCCCAACCAAATACTAATAATAATCCTAATAAAGGAGCTAAGGATGCACAACCAGATACAGCGATGGAATTAGCTAATCGCCAAGTGATGGAGAAATATCAAGGATATAAAAATGCTTCAAATGATGGTTTAATTACTGATCCTACTAATGCAATGTTATTCACTCATAATCAATATAACCCATTATTCTTGATGAGAGGATATGATGAAGTTGCTTCTGGTTAAATTGAATTAACATTTATTAATATCTATTTTAATATATAAAAACATATGTTTGTTTAATGAATAAAATTTTATTTATTGGTCTTAATGGATATGCAGGAGCAGGAAAAGATACAGTAGCAAAAATGCTTAAAACAATATTATCTAAAGATTGGGAAACATTAGATGAATGCAAGAAATATTATTTTAGTAGATATACAAACCCTACACAATCAGCTACTTACCATATAACTAAATTTGATGAAGATGATGAAAAGGTTTTATGTATAGCTTATGCAGATCAATTAAAAGAAATTTGTGCAAAGATGTTTGGAATACCAAGGCAAAGATTCTACCAAAATAAATCTACAGCTTGGATTTGTATTAATGATAAATTTCAATATACAGAGATAAAACCTGATGAAGACCATATAATAACTGCTGATGAATATTATTACTCTACTTCTTCTATAGGTGAAAACCAACCTAAAATGTGGATGTCTTTAAGAGAAATTCTTGTATATGTTGGAACTTATGTATTACAACAATCTATAAATAAAAAAATATTTGTCAATATAGTACGTAATACAGTTAAAGAAGAACAACAAAGAAATCCTAAACTTGAATATGTTATTGTAACAGATAATAGATTTAATCATGAACTTGAATATATCCATGAAACAAATGGTATAACTATTTCTATTCAACGTAATTCTGTAGAGCAATTGGATAATGTTGCAGAACATGATTTGGATGATGTTGAAGATTATGATTACATTATAGATAATTCTGGATCTTATGATGAATTATTTGAGCAAATATGGAATATTGTGCATGATAATATAGAATTTAGAAATATAACTATTGATTTATATAATAGAGATAATGTAAATAATTATCTTAGATTAATAGAAGTTACAGAAGAAACACCCGAAGAAGATAGTTACAATATTTATAAATTATGTTCTCCATTAAAGATTCAACAATTATATAAGAATGGTGATGAAATAACTGTGATAAATCCTACTGGTGGGCCAATGATTTGTATAAATGAAGAAATTGATGGAACAGAAGATTTGATTCCAATAAAAATCATCATGGATGAAAACACTAATCAATTTTTAATATATACACTCAGTAATGATATGGATAGCTAGTTAGCTATCCATTTTTAATTTTTATTATTTTTATATAATAAAGATAATAAATATTTGAGTGATTATGATTAAATAAAAATGGACACAATTTTCGAGATTGTAGAAAAATATGGATGGCAAGGTGTATTGATTGCTGCTATGATTGGTGCGGTATACCTTTTAGTAAAATACATTGGAAATAAGTTAGATGAAAACCAAGCTGATACAGTAAAAGGTATGCAAGATATAGCAACATCTATAACTACTAGTATCACCAACCAAAATTCAGAATTAGTATCTAAAATTACAGATCAACAAGAAAAATTATTGGATTATATCATTAAATCAAAAACCAATTCTGAAGGAGAGCATAAAGATATGCTTCGTGAAAGAATGCAATTAACTGAAGATATTAAAGATAAATTAAGAGACATTATGAATATTCATAATGCTCAACGTGCATTCATCATTGAATTCCATAACTCATACCAAAATCTTACAGGTATTCCATTTGCTAAATTCTCATGTACTTATGAATGGTTTGATAAAGGTTTACAATCATTACAAAGTAAAGTTTTAGGATTGCCATTTAGTGCTATGTCTGGTGTTGTTAAAGAAATGCTTGATTCTCCTAATTATGTTTTAGTATATGATGATATGGAAAAGATGGAAGAAAATAATCCTTCATTATTTGATATGTGTAAAGATCCTAAGACTATTGGAGTTATTTATAGTGGTATGTTTGATAACAAGAATCAACTTATTGGTTGTTTATGTCTTGAATATCAAAAACCAATGCCACAAGATTTACAAATAAATAATATATTACTTGAAACAGCAGAACTTACACAAGTAATTAACTTAAGATATAAATACCAAAACTAAATAATGAATAATATAGATGAGGCGATTGAAACTCTTAGAAAATTTTCTGTTAATTTGTGTAAATCAACTTTAGAATTTTTAGGAGAAGATTTGGGGCCAACAAACAATAAAATTGAATATCGAAATTATTTAATTGATAATCCTATTCAATTTGGTAATCCTGGTGGATTTTCATTTGTTAATGGTAATTTTGAAGGAGCTGGTGGAGGAAAAGAAGAAGTACCACAAGGATTCTATTCTGATCAAGTTCTTTATAATTTTATTTCCAATGCAGAAGGTACTATAGGAGTACAATGGGTATCTGGTTATAAAAGTGGGTCAGTTGTTCCTTCAGCTGCTTGTTATGGATATGATTTTCCTGGTGGAGTTCATGATCCTTCATTTATATCTAAATTAGGTTTAACTCAATCTGATGCTAATTCATTAGGAATAAGTCAAAATGGAAGAAAACCTATTGGTGGAGAAAGCTATGGTGGTAGAGTTCAATGGGGATGGTATACACAACCAGTACCAGCTGATCATCCATATTGGAAAAAACTTATACCATATTATAGAGATGCTATGATATGGGCATGGAGACAACCAGGTATACAAGCAATAAAAAACCCAGGTGAACGATTAGCAAGAATGCATACTATAAATTGGTATGGATATCATTATATGAAAGGACTTACAAAGAATGATGTAGGTTGGAATCATAGATTACAAGTTGCTAAAAGCGTTACAAGTGGTATGGGAAGTTTCGCATAATATGGCAGATAATAAGATAACAAAAGGAGGCGAATCTATTGACATAAATGTTGATGAAAAGGGAAGGCAATATGTCAATTTGAATTTAACAGACGGTCTCCAATATTTTACAGAATTTGATGGTAATGGTGGTGGTGGAGGAGAATATGTTTCTGGTATGCCTACTATTGGTAGTGGAAAAAGAGCTGATGCAATTAGGGCTTTAGGATTTAGTGAACACCCATCAGAATCTGAATGTAGCAGAGCAATGACTACAATTAAAGTTCCATCTAGAAGTAAAGGAACATTAAGTTTAACTGTTCATAAAAATCTTGCTGAAGATGTAAAAGCTATTTTCCAAGAAATATATGATTCTGGTTTTGATGCTTACATGGTTGGTGGATATTGTTATAGACAAATCAATAACCCAAATAATAAATCATCAAGTAGACCATTATCAATGCATTCTTTCGGGTGTGCCATAGATATAAATTGGGATGTCAATCCATTTATTTCTAAAGGTAGACCAATGTCAACAGGAGATACAGATAAAGTTTTTAGAACACCAAATTCTCCCGTAGTTCAAGCAATGGCAAGACATGGATTTGGTTGGGGTGGAAGATATGGTGATTATATGCATTTTTCTACTGCAAATGGTGGTTAAAAATAATATATAGAGATTATGGCTAATTTAGAGAATCAACTTATATGTGTTGAATATCTTAGGGATAATTTAGGTTGGGCTGATTATATGTGTGCAGCTTTAGTAGGTTGTATGATGGCTGAATCTAATATTATTCCTAGTGCGATTAATAAAGGAGAGAAAAATGGCACATTAACTTCTTCAAGTGCTTGCAATAAAAATACTCCTTATGGTACTAAAACATCGCCTTGGGCTTATGGTGCTGGTATAATTCAGTGGACATTTACTGATAGAAAAGAAAAAGCATTAATGGTTGGATTAAAAATGAATCTACAACAAGCACAAGAATTTATTAAAACTAAAGGTATAGAGACTTTAAGTTTAATTGACCAACTTAAAATGGTTGTTGGTGAAATAAAAGATGGTATGTATAAATCTAATTTTGGTATAGTAATTACTAAATGCCAAACTCTTAAAGAAGCAGTAGCTGCTGTTTATTGTAGATATTTAGGAGGTTTTAGTTCAAAGACAAATGTACCAAATGATTCTGATATCAAAAGATTGGATAAAGCTTATGATGCCGCTAATTCTAAAGCAATATCAGGATTTAATACTAGATTGAAATATGCTAATCAAGTATTAGATAACTATCATCATTCTATAGATATATAATTATGAATTTCAATACAGCATGTAATGGTGCTTGTACAGTACCACAAACGGTTAATTTAACATATCCATTAAATGATATATCTACTATAAAGGTATATGATGATTGTGGTTGTGAATATAAATTAGAAGATTTGCAATTCTCATATAGCATGGACAATCTTTCTTGGTCATGTGATATGAGTTATGAAGAAGCTTTAACTAATACTATTGATTTTAAGCAAGATTTTTATATTAGGTTTAAAATCAAAGGAATGATTGGCAAGATTGAGATAAATGGTGAACAAACTACTGATTATTCAACTTCTATAGTAGGATGTTTTGAATTTAGTGCACAAGAAAATTCAAGCACATTCAATCCATATGCTAATATGGAAAATGCTATTTCTCTTAATCAACAATTAGCAGAAGCGGTATCTCAAGTTGTAGGTATACAAGCTTATTATATTAAACTAAGTCCTAATCAAGGTTCTAAAGATATAACATTCAAAGAATATGCTTTGATGAATGTTGAAGATATTAAACAAGTAAAGATAGTTATACAAGATAATGATATGCCATCTTCTAAACCTGAATTTAGTGAATTTGGATTAGATTGGCAAACAGATTGGGAGGTTGAAATTACTAAAGGTTCATTTGCTACTGCATTTGGTAATAATGCTAAACCTATGGAAGGTGATTTAGTATATATCCCATTAATGAATAGAATGTGGATGGTTAATGGAGCTTATGAAGAAAAGAAGGATGGATTTATGTGGGTTGCCACAACATTCAAAATAGTACTTGTAAAATACCAAGAAAAAGATTCTGTTGATTTGGGTGATGCCCAAGAATTTGTTGATAGTATTGTAAAGACTAAATATGAAGATTTGTTCGGAGAAGATGATAATGGCACTCAAGATTCTGGTGAACAATCTACAGTAGCACCAATATATGCAGGTAATAAATTATATAATGTTTATGTAAGTGATGCAGTAAGAAAATTTGTTACTTGTGATACATTAGATATAAGACAAAATAATTTATATTTTAAAGGAACACTTGTTTCAGATTCTAAATATGATTTCTTAGTACAACAACCTTTATCAAGAATTGTATATCAAAAGAAATATTGTGGAGATAACCTTTCTATTTCATTTATAATACAACCGGAAATATCTACTTATGAATTTGAAAATACTTTGTTGTCTATTGGTCATATTAAGTTGAAAATCAAACAACAAATGAATCAATGTGTATTATGGTTAAATGTAAACGAGAAAATCAAATTAAATTTAACAGCTCATACACCATTTTTTGTTATCCTTAAATGGAATAAAGCATTAAATTCAGTTGATGCCCATGCATATAAATATACATATAATGAAAAAATTCCTATTTATATGTTAAGTAACCAAAATTACTATTTTGATATTGATAATCCGGTTAGTGAATGTCAAGCTAAATTTAATGAAGAAATGATAATTTCAGAAAAATCAGAAATAGAAATCAGTAACTTCTTTGGTTCAATAACTAATTTTAAGTTATTTGATTTATATAATGATAATATAAGTGAATTACTCCAAATGTATCCTACACATCAACATCTGATGATAAATGATACAGCCAGAAAAATAGTAGATAATGGAGGAATAGTTCCGGCATAAGAATAAAAAATCATAATCATATACTCACTTAAATATTTAAGTTATTTCGAAAGTAAGATGCGTGTGTGTCTTACTTTTATTATTTTTAATTATAAATCTTGAAATAACAAATATATGTTCTTGTGCTTATGGAATATAGAGGTATTAAAGCATCAGAGCTTATAAAAGAATTAAAAAAATATATTGGGCAATTTGGGGATTTGTATGTCTACAAAGAAAAAAATGGAGATGTACGCCCAATTTTCTTTTTGAATCATTACCCAAATACAGATTATTTTGAATTAGTATGAAATCTTTACAATTATATTTAATTGAAAACCAATCACATATAGATGATTTTATTCAATTTCTTTCAGATAATTCTAAAGAAGGAGAATTAAAAACAAATCATAAGTCATATTACGATTATTATAATGAATGCAATCCATTTGATAATCCAAAATTTTCTCAAAATATAGATAATACATGTTATGGGGAAGATTATTGTGAAGAACATGAGTTAGATTCTGTATTTGATGATGAAGAGAATTTTATTGAATATATTAAAGATATAGTTGATGAACAATTAACATTAGATTTAGAAAGAGGTTTGATTAAAATTGAAAGAGTCATATCTTTAGACTCTTCATTTTCTAAATATAAAGGTAATATTGGTATATATTGGACTTATATTGAAGGAATGGGTGATTCTCATGGCGCAGTAGGAAGTTCGAGAAATAATATTACAATATGCGCATTAGTTGATCCAAAAGATGTTAATTGGGAAGAAACAATAGCAGCTAATATAATTGATCCAGATGAATATGAATTGACATTAAATGAAGATGCTCCTATTCAAATTACTAAAATATTAGATGTAAATAGAAAAGAAATATTCAAAGAAAACTTATTATATAAAGCATGAAATCATTACAAGTATATATAATAGAGAGCATTAAAAAATTACCTGAATCAATTAAAGGGTTGATTGTATTTGATATTGATGATACAATATTAAAAGTTGACCCTTCTTTGATGAAAGTATATAAACAAGAACCTGGCAAACCAGAAGTATCATTAACCACTGAAGAATTTGCTAAAGATCCAGATGCTGAAGATGAAGAGAAAAGAAAATGGTTTGATTATAGAGATTTTAGAGATCCAGTAAAAGTATATAATTCTATTATTACAGGTACTCCACTTATTAAGAACTTGAAAATAATGGATGACTATATTAAAGCTGGATATGATTTTTGTTTCTTGACAGCTCGTGGGTGTGAAGATGTTATTAAGAAAGCTATTGGGGATTTCTTGAAATTTAGAGATAAAGATGGTGCATTAAAGGAACTTGGTGATTCATTTAAGAAAACTTTTTCACATGCAGTAAATGATGAAATCAAAACATATCCTGGTAAGACAGATGCTGAAAAGAAAGGTAATGTTCTTAAAAAACTTTGTAAAGAATATGATAGAGTGGTATTTGTAGATGATGATAAGAAAAATGTTAATGCTGCTCGTGAATTAAATATAAAAAATTTAAAGGTTATTAAAGCTTGGGAAGATTAATATGGCAAAAGAACTTAAAAAATGTAATGTAACAGTTGGTAGATTCCAACCATTTACTGAAGGACATATGAAAATGGTAGAAGCCGGTTATAAAGAGAATGAACTTCCTTGTGTTATCTTACAAATTCCAAATACTAAAAATGATGCTAAACATCCTTTCAGTGATGAATTGATTAAAGAAGAGATTAAGTTCATTATGGATGAGCAAAAGAAAGCTAATCATGTGTCAATAGCCGGACATTTCTATGTAAAGAATGCTGACATTGCTAAGATTGCTCAAACTTGTCATGAAAATGGATTTGAACCAGTAATGTGGCTTTGTGGTTCTGATCGTTATCCACAATATTCTAAGCAAGCTGATACAGAGAAGTATAAAGTTGCTAATGATATGTTAATGGAGTTTAAAGCTTTTGAAGTAAAGAGAACAGACGATGATACTTCAGCAACAAAAGTTCGTCAAGCAATCAAAGATGATGACTTTACAACATATATGAAAATGATGCCACGAGGATTTGATGAAAATACTCCACTTTGGGAGAAATTTAAAAAAGAACTCAGTCAAATCAAAGAAGGCATGAAATCAATTAGACAATATATTAGTGAATCATTAAACAATTCATTCACTATGAAATCAATAATACAGTACATTACAGAAAAAGTTAAAGAAGAAACAAAATTTGACAAAGTATTGAGAAACTATGATGAAATAATCAAAGCTAAGCCAAACTTAAAGAATATTGATGGATTCAAAGAATTTATAGATGATATTGTTTCAATTGAAGGATTAAGTGATAAGCCATTTACTTGTTGTACAAAGTATAATTATATTAAGCTTAGAAGATCATATGAAGATGATGTAAAGACTCTTATCAAAAAACATCCAGATTTTGAAATAAATAGAATATCATCAGGTACATGGATCAAAAGTAAATCTAAAAAGAGAAATGTCATATTATTTGGTAATGGCTCAGAAGGAAGAGTTTCTACTACATCTCAAGAAGTAGGTACATGCTTGGTATGGAATATGTATGTATCAGAAGGAAAGGGAAAATATGATGAAGAAGTATTGAATATTGATTATCTTAAAGAGTTGTTAAGTCCATTATCTCCTAATTTTGAGACTGATTGGTATAATTCTTTCATAAAACAAGTGAATATGATCAGAAAATTCTTAGAAAGATTTAGAATTGGAGGAAAAGATCATATTAATCCATTAGATTATAAACTTGAAAGATATGGATATTCTGATGAATCATATGACTTTAAAGTAGCAAATGCATACAAGAAATTCATTGAAACATATTGCAAGTCATTGAATGCCAACAAAGATAATCTCGAACCAAGTGATGTAATTTGTTTCAATGTGAAAAATTCATCAAAACAAGAATTTATAGATAAGTTTGATGAATTAGAAAAGATTGCAAAAACAGATCCATTAACAGCTAAAGAAAAATATATTGATGAATTGTTTTTGACAGGTAAGTTCTTTGGAATATCCCTTAAGAAAATTACATCTAAGAATCCATCATATGAACTTTACAATATAGCTGACAATAAAGAACGTATTCCTGAATCTGTGGAATCATATACAATTAAGTCAAATACTGAAAATGGCATAGGAATAATTTGTAAAGGTAAGTTCAAATTCGTTGATAATATCATAGATGAAAAAACTGGTAAAGAAATAAATGATGATGAATCAAAATATTGTAAAGTTACTTTACGTACATTTGGTAACAATCAAGCCGGAATAGATGTTCAGCTTTGTCATAATGAAGAAGGTTCAGGACTAACACCTTCAATGGGTAAAGCTGCTATCGAAGAAGTAAGGACAATATTGAAAAAATATACAAATAATAATTTAAAGAATATCAAAGAGTATAAAGAAGCATTTAATGAGATGCTTAATGATAAAGATTCTTTAAAATACCTTGCACAAATAATAAGAAGTGCTGTTAAGAATGGACCAAATTGTTTCCCATTTGTAATAGTACATTAAATAGTACATTGAAATATAATTTATAAACATATAATATGCAATCAATTAAAACTTGGATAATTGAATCTAATATACAAAGCCTTAAGACTATCTTAGAAGGTGGTCACGTATTTGATGGTGGTTCTGATCCAATTAAGAAAGAATATATAAAAGGAACACTTGATAAGTTCATTAAAGAATTTGTAAGAGTTTGTCCTAAAGCTAAGAATCATTTTGATAATCCACAAACATTAGGTTCTGTTGGTAAGAAAGATGTATCTGGTGATATTGATATAGCTATGGACGAAAAATGTTTTACGAGTCTTGATGATTGGGATTTGGATCAAAAATATGTTGATGAGCTTTATGAAAAGTTCAAGAAACGTGCTCGTACTGCTACACCAGAACAATTAATGAAAAGAGCTATTATAACTGCTCTTGGTGAAAAAATTAATAAAGAGTCAAAACTTATTAAGACTGATGGTAAACAATCTGGTTCTGGTGTATTATTCTGTCAATTCCCACAATATGATGAATCAGGAAAAGAACTTGATTTGACAGTACAAATTGATATTAACTTTGGTGATGTTGACTGGTTGAAATTTGCATACTTCTCAGATTCATATACTGGAAATGTTAAAGGTTTACATAGAACACAATTGATGTTACATTTGTTTGCTTATAAAGGATATACATTTGGACATAATTATGGCGTTAAAGAAAAAGAATCGGGTAAACAAGTAGCTAATACTCCTAAAGATGCAATTGATTTACTTAATAAGCTTTATCATTTTAATTTAGATGAAAAGACATTACAAAATTACCATAAACTTCAAGAATATCTTAGAGAACATCTTAAAGAGAAAGATTTAGATGGTATATATGATATATATTTGAAAACACTTGATTCAACAAGATGTGACATCCCGGATGATTTACAAGAATATTGGATTAAGAATAAAGAACGTCTTGGATTAAAAGGAAAATTCTTACCAGATAATTCAAGATTAAAAATATACGTAAACAAATAATTTAAATGAAAAATCTTAAACAATATATATTATTTGAATCTGGTTCAATTGGTGGAAATAGGATTCTCCGTGCTGATGTTAAACCAACAGTTGAGAAATATGAAAAGGAAGTTCTCCAAAAATTTCCTGGTTATAAAAAGTGTGAAATAACTGGTTCATATAATGCTGGTACTAAAAAGGATCATGGAGATATTGACTTATGTATATGGATTGATTCTAAAGAAGATATAAAGAATGTTAAAAAGGAATTCAAAAAACATGTTGAGGATTTGCCTGATGAATTAACACCTAAATTTAGAAGTGGTAGAAATCAAGGTAAGAAAGCCCAATTATATGGTTCAATAGTTACATGTCAAATTCCTATTGTTGGTAAAGAAGATGAGTTTGTTCAAATTGACAATATTATTGTATTGACACTAGAAGAACTTAATTTCCAAAAATCTTTCCTTAATTTAAATGCGCAATTACAAACATTTGATACTGCAATTGTTAGAGTAGCACCGGATGATAAAAAAGAAAAAGCATTTAAACATTATGGAATATCTGATCTTCCAAGATTAGATACTAACCAAGAATTTGAATTTGTTCTTTCTTCAGCTGGTTTATCATTACGTAAAGTTACATTAACTGATGAAAGAAAACAAAAAGCTAAAGAAGAGATTTGGCGTTCTGTTAATTGGGAAGATGTTACTTGGCTTCTTGATGCAATTCTTGATTTTAAGTCAGATGGTAAAGAATATGAAGAAATGCTCGATAGAGCAGCTGAAGTATTTAAAAATGATGAACGTGCTCGTAAAAGAATGTGTGGTGTCATGAAGTCAATGATTAACATAGGTCCTGGTGAAGTTGGTACACCTAAAGGTGAAGCTAAAGAAAAAGGAATAAAATTAGCTTATGATAAATTAGGTGTTGAAATGAATGAAAATAAAATAAAAAATAATATTGTTATGAAATCATTAAATAATTATATTAATGAATCACAAGATAAATATTTTTCAAAACAAGAAATTGAAAAAATAAAGAAAGATATAGATGCTAAAGATGGTCAATTTATTGAATTTGTAGATGACAAAGTTGATAAGAAACTTGGTTGGAAAGCCGCTTATAATGATTATTTTGACCAATGTTTAGATGATGATAGATGTGCTGCTGAAATGGCTTCCTATATAGAAATGGTTATAGGACGTAATAATTTTACTTTAGAACAAGTTCAAAAATTTATTAAAGATGAATTATAATATGAAACAAATCACAAAATATATTAATGAATCATCAAAGGTTAAAAAATTTGAAACTGCTATATTTTTTAAAGATATAGTCAATGATGTTTATAATACATTAACTAATTTAATGTTTGAATATAATCAAGCAGGTAAGAATGTAAGTAAAGCCGATGCAAAAAAAGCTTTAGATTATTTCTTAGAAAAATTTTATGAATAAAATAAATATAATAAATTATGAAAACTATTAAATCATTTATAAATGAAGCAAATTCAGAAGAAATGATAAAAAATACTATTTGGTCAACTGATTCTAAAGGAATTAAAGATCCTGATATATTTATCATCAATATTGAAGATAAAATAATTGAATTTGCAACAGTTGAAGAAGTTAAAAAGGATAAAGATTTCTTTGGTGAAGCTACTGATAAGGTATTACAATTAAAGCCAATGGAAAGTTTTGAAGATTCAGTAAATATATATGTTAAATTGAAATAACATGAAATCATTAAATAATTATATAAATGAAGAAAAGAAAACAACTGGAGCTGGTTGTGTTGAAATGGTTAAGACTATTCTTGACCAATTAACTAAAGAACATTCTGATTGCAAATACGATAAAGAAAAAGAAGAATGGACAGGTAAAGATGCTGATTTATGGAAAGGTGCAGGTCAATTCTTATTTGACTATATGCACGAATTAAATCAATCAGACTTTAAGAAAATTGTTGATGCCATGGGTTGGAAGAAATGGATTCCTGATGTAAATGATATTCATCCAGCCGAAATTTCAATGTGTATGTCAATGGAATTAACAGGATTGTAATTATGAAATCAATAATAACATATTTATTTGAAAAACAAAATCCTTTTAATGCTTGGATTATGGTAGGACTTCCTGGTTCAGGTAAGTCAACATATATTAAAGAAGAACTTCCAAAAAGTATTAATATAATTTCACAAGATTATATTAGACAGGAATTAGGCATAATGAAAGATGATGATCATAAAGCAATTGGTAATCTAGAACAAGAAAAAGAAGTTACAAGAATTTGTTTAGAACGAATTGATAAAGCAATTAAAGAACGCAAAGATTTTGTCATAGATAATACAAATATAAAAGTAGGTAGAGTTCAAAATTTTTATGATAAGTTAAAGAAAGCTAATGCTAATGTACAAATAATCATTATTGATACACCTAAAGAAATTTGTAAAGAACGTCGTAAAGAATACATCTCAGAAAAAGTTATTGATGATATGCAATTAGGTATTGATAAAGTCAAAGAAACTTTCAAAAATAATGAAGATACAAAAATAATTTCAGATAGATACTAATGTTAGAAGGAATAATTATATTTGGTATAGGTTTTTTATTTGGTAAATATACTAATCAAATGATCGATATTTGTAAAGGATTATATTTAAGATATTTTGATAAAGAAAAAACTGATGCATAAACTGTTAGTGTGTTTTTCATAATATTAAACTTAAGGTTAACTATTTTTGTATATATTTTTTTAAGTTTATGCATTTGGGAGGTCATGAAGACCTCCCATTTTTATTTTAAATTTTTTGAAATATTTTTGTATTATATTTGAATTTTTAGAATTATTTTCTATATTATATATGTAAATAACAAATAATAAACAACAAATAAAATTTCAAATTATGATGACAAAGGAATTTAACCTCGAGATGGCAAAGAATGGTGCAGCAATTCAGACAAAGCTCGGTAATCCGGTAAAGTTCAATTGTATCACCAACGATAACAAGCTTTTCGTTACGGTTTTCAAGCGGAATCGAATTGTAGGAGGTGATCATAAGGCAATTGCTCCTTCTTTCGGTGGAACACAAGATAAGTATTGCCTGAATGGCCGAAAGTATGCCGGAACTACTACAATGTTTGACCTCGAGATGGTAGAGCCCTACAACGTTGGTCAGCCTCGTGATGCTAAAGGTCGCTTTACCAAGAAGTAATTAGAAATTTATCTAACTGGCAAGAGGAATCTGAAAAGAATCTTCTTGCCAATATTTGTGATATATTATGGATGTAAAAGATTATTTGATTGTATATGGTCATAATGTGAGGCGAGGTGGCTCATGTTATAAAGAGACAGAAATTAATTGTGATGATCTTGTAAGGTTCATGCCAATTATTAAAACAATTCATGATAATATTGATCAAGCAATGAATTGGATTGGTGGAATTACTTTGGAAAGAACTAAGGATGGTCATTATATTGAACATAATCATCTTTATGAAATGTACCCACAGTTTGATCCAAAGCTTCTTGATGAGCTTTCAGAATATCTACCTGATGGAATTACTCATATTGAGTCAATTAAAATTTTTAGTGGACAAAAAATCAAAATTATTTAAATTACATAAAAATTTGACTATATTTATAATGTAAAAAATAAACATTATGAAGACAATTTTTACTTATAAAAGTTTTAAGCATAAAGTTTATAATTTAGAAGATGAAGGTTTTCGAATTAGTGAAGATATGTCTTTTACACATTCAGCTTTTAATGGATTAGAGATGAAAGGTGGAAATAATGTTTTAGAGACAGTAGAAAAGATTAATCAATATATAGATATAATGAATTCAACACCACTTTTTTAATATGAATAAATTTGATGATGTTAAACAGTTAGTACATGAACATGATGAATTAGTAGCTTTTCATAAGATGTTGTCAGAAAATCCAATGAAGAAATTGGGTATTATACATGAGGGTAGCGATACACCAGGTGTTAATTATACTGATTATTCTGATACAGTTAAAGAAGTAGTTCTAAAGAAAGTTCGTGAACGTATTGATGAAATTGAAAAGATTTTTAATAAAAAGTAAATATGGCTTGGTATACAATTTTATTTTTGACAGTTTTTTTATTGTTTGCTGTTAAATTGATTTTATCCTGGACAGCAGGAGATTTTGAAATGGATGTAGATTTAGATGGTATAGATGATTTTGATGTATCTAGTGCATTTTCATTTAAAGGATTAATTCATTTCTTGTTAGGTTTTAGCTCATATCTATTTTTACGTGCTAATATGGCAGGAGTAGATAAGATTAATGGAGTTGCACAATTTAGTACTTTAGATTATATGTGGGCAACCGTAATTGGAGTAATTTTATTTTTTGCTTTATGGTGGGGATATAAACTTGCAATGAAAGCTTCACAAACTCCAAAAAGACCACAAGATTGTATTAATAATTCTAAAGGAAAGATCTATCTTAATCTAGGAAATGGACAATATTCTGTAGAAGCACATACAGTTGCAGGAACAACTAATGTAACAGCATTTTATTCAGGTGATGAGTTAGAATCTGGAACAGAAGTTACATTAACAAAGGAAGGAAATAATATTTTAATAAATACAATCGATGCTTAATTTTTTAACCAATAAACAAAAAGGAGTATTAGGTACAATTGCTTTATTAGGAGTTGGAGCAATAATTGCTAAAGGTCTTTATGATTATTCAAATTATAAAACTTTAAAATGGGTAGAAAAAAGACTTAAACATAATACTTGGGAATATTACGAATAATTTATTGTAAACATTTTATTAATTATATTTTTTAACTTTAATTTTATTTTTTATGACTGGAACAATTTTAACATTGTGTTTGATTGGTGGAGGAATCCTATTCCTCGTTCTAACAATTTGGGGAATTCTATCAAGGTATCGCCGTTCAGCACCTGATGAACTTTTGGTTGTTTTTGGTAAATCTGGAAAGATCCAAGTACAAGGTGAAGATGGTAAGACACAAACATTGGTAGTACCAAGTAAGATTATTCAAGGTGGTGGTGCATTTGTATGGCCTATCATTCAGGACTTCAAGAAGATGTCAATGAAGCCTATTCAGATTAAGGCGACAGTTGACGGTATTGATTCACAAGCAATTCAATTGCACTTGCCTGTAGTATTAACAACTGCAATTTCTCGAGATAAAGAAATTCAACAGAATGCAGCAACTCGTTTCTTGAGTGCTAATCCACAAGAAATTCAATCTCAGATTCAAGAAATTTTGATTGGTGAAACACGTGCTATCATGGCAACTATGTTGATTGAGGAAATTAACGCCGACCGTGATAAGTTCTTAACTAAGGTACGTACTAACCTTGAGCAAGAGTTGACAAAGATTGGTTATGATGTTACTAACATTAACATTTCAGAAATTACCGATGACGCCAACTATATCAAGAACATGGGTCAAAAAGCTACAACCCGTAAGCAAGCTGAAGCTGAGGCAGATATTGCTGAGCAGAGGAAGCAAGGTAATGTAAAGATTGCTAACACAAAGAAGGAAGAGGAAATTGCTGTTGCTGCAGCTGAGAAGGAGAAGCAAGTTACAGTTAATCAAACTCGTCAGGAGCAAGAAGTTAAGGTAGCAGGTATTGAAAGAGACAAGCAAATTCAATTGGCTGAAGCTGAAAAGGAACGTGAATCTGGTATTGCCGACCAGGAAGCTGAGAAGGCAGCACGTATTGCCGAAGCTCAAGCACTTGCTGAATCTAAGAAAGCTGAAGCTAAAGCAAAGCAGATTGCTAATGTATCTGCAGCTGATGCAGAAGCAGCATCTAAGCAAGCTGAAGCTGATGCTAAGAAGGTAGCTGCAGTTGCTGCTCGTAAGGCAGAAGCTGAATCTAATAAAGCTAAGTCAGAAGCTGAACAGACTAAGGCAATTGCTACTGCACAAGCTGATGCAGAAGCTACTGAGAATGAGCAGGAAGCTAAGAAGCAAACTCGTATTGCACAAGCTAACCAGGTTAAGGAAGCTGAAATTGTAAAAGCAACTCAGGAAAAGGAATCTAAAGCCGCTGAGTATGAATCTGAGAAACGTAAGCGTAAAGCAGAAGCTGATAAGAAGGCAGGTGTTGCCGAACAGATGGCAAAGATTGAAGTAGCACAAGCTACTGCTAAGGCTGGTCAAGCTGAAGCTGATGCTAAGAAGGTAAAGGAAACTGCTATGGTTGAAGCCGAGATGTCAGTTGCAAAAACTAAGCAGGAACGTCAGTTAGAAGTTAATAAGGCACAAGCTAAAGCCGCTGAGGAGCAATTGAATGCTACCGAAATCGTACCAGCACAGAAAGCTAAGGAGAAGGCAGTTATTGAGGCCGAAGCTATTAAGCGTAAAGCCGAACTTGAGGCAGAAGCGTTGAAGGTAAAGATCCTTCGTGAAGCTGAAGCTGAAGCTCAGAAGACCCAAATGAAGTTGGAAGCTGAAGCTGAAGGTAATCGTAAGAAGTTGCTTGCCGAAGCTGAAGGTGCAGAAGCTATGGCACTTGCTAAAGCTAAAGGTATTCAACAGGAAGCACTTGCACCAGCTATGGCATTTGAAAGAATGATTCAAGCTGCTGGTTCACCAGAGATGGCAGTTCAGTGGAAGATGGTTGATCAGTACAAAGGTATCGCTGAAGCTCAAGCTCATGTTCTTGAACACGTACAACTTGGTAATGTTACTGTTTACGGTGATAAGAACACAGGTGCTGACTTCGCTAAGAGCTTTGTTCAGAACTTCGCTCCAGCTCTCGATATGATCAATGGTGGAGTAAAGGATCAGTTTAAGAATCTTTTCGGATTGAAAGGTGAAAAGAAAGAACTCCCATCACCAGAAGGAACCGGAGATGACACCAAAACCAAAGGTAAGGACAAGGGAGGAGACTTTGATGATGTTAAGTAAGAAATAATTCACAACTAATATTTAAGAGGAATTGATTTAAATCAATTCCTCTTTTTTATTTTTAAATTTAAGGACTGAATGCAAAATTCAGTCTTTTTTTGGCTTTAAATAGAATATAATTTTTATTTTTATATATAACAAAAAAAGTATGTAATAATATGAATTACGAAGGAAAATATGGAACTCAAGAACCAGAAGAGAATAATAAAGATATATTAGAAAATCTTTTTATTCAATCTGATACTCCAGATTTAGTTGATACTGATGATACTTTACAAACTCCTTTGTTAGTTATAAATCTTGAAGAAGTAGATAAGAAAACTAATGAAAGAGCTAAGAAGATTGTTGAAAGATTATCAGATTATTATTTTGACAAAAGATATGTAGAGCAACATCCTTATATACCTAATAAAATTGCTCAAGAAGTGGATAATATCAGACGTCTTTTAAAAATGCTTGCAGTCAATGAAAAAGCTCAAGATACATTAATTACTTCTATTACTATTAATGCAGGTAAAGGAACATTATATGGTTCATTAACTTCATTACAAAATTCTATGCTTCAAATGCAATCACAATTAAACCAATTAACCGCAAATCTTGAAAATATATTTAAAGAAATGCAAGCTAATTGTGAAGAAACATTTGAAGAGAAGCAAAAAGATGATATTGAAAATGAAGATGGATCTAAAGTTGTTATGGGTTCACGTGACTTTATTAAACAAATTGATGCTATGATAAATAGTGGAGAAACAAATAATAACGAAATAATAAAAACAGGAACTGATCAATAATATGAATATATCTATTGTTGGTACTGGTTATGTTGGCTTAGTAACTGGTACTTGTTTTGCCGAAATGGGACATAATGTACATTGTATAGATATCAATAAAGAAAAGATTTATAAATTAAATAATGGTATTATACCTATTTATGAGCCAGGATTAGAAGAATTAGTAAAAAAGAATATACAAGCTGAAAAATTATTTTTTGATGATGATTATAAATCTATAGAATATGCAGATGCTGTATTTTCAGCTGTTGGTACTCCACCGGATGAAGATGGTTCAGCTGATTTACAATATGTATTAGCTGTAGCAAAAGAGTTTGCTAAGTATATTAAGAAACATTCTTTAATTATTACTAAATCAACAGTACCAGTTGGAACAGCAGAAAAGGTTCGTAAAGTTGTACAAGATACATTGAAAGAATTGAATAAAGAAGTAGAGTTTGAAGTTGTTTCAAACCCAGAATTTTTGAAAGAAGGTTCAGCTATTGAAGACTTTATGAATCCTGATAGAATAGTTATAGGTTGCGATATGGAATATTCTAAGATGATTATGCAATCTATTTATAAAAAATTCCCAGACGAAAAATTAGTATTTACAACTATTCCATCAGCTGAAATGATAAAATATGCTGCTAATTCTATGTTAGCTGTTCGTATTTCATTTATGAATGATATCGCTAATCTTTGTGATAAAGTTGGTGCTAATGTAGAAGATGTAGCTAAAGGTATAGGTATGGATTCTCGTATAGGACCAAAATTCTTACAAGCTGGTTGTGGATATGGTGGTTCATGTTTTCCTAAAGATGTAAAAGCACTTATTAAAACTGGAGAGCAAAATAATATAGATATGAAAGTTATTAAAGCAGCTGAAGCTACTAATAATTCACAAAAACATATCCTTTATGATAAATTATATAAAGCATCTTCAAGAGTTGATTATCAAATAAAGAATATTACAATATTGGGTACTGCATTTAAACCTAATACCGATGATATGAGAGAAGCTACTTCAGTTGTATGTTTAAATGATTTATTGAATGATAATCAAAAATTAGGACCATTTGATAAGATTAAGATATATGATCCAATAGCATTAGGTGAAGCTAAAAGAATAATAGGTGAATCAAATGAGAAGATTGAATATTATAATGAATTAGATAAAGCTATTATAGATGCAGATGCAATAATTATTGTTACTGAATGGAAACAAATTAAAGAAATGTCTTTAGAGGTTGCAAAAAAATTAATGAGAGGTAACATAATTATAGATGGAAGAAATATATTTAATAGAAAAGAATTAGAGAAATTAGAATTTATATATGAAGCTATAGGAAAATAAAGGAGCAATTATGCTCCTTTTTTCATTTTAAAATTTATATAATATTCTTTTCAATTAAAATAATATTATTTTTATTAAATAATCGTATCTATTTCTAGAGAAGAATTATTTTTAATAGAATATAAAATACCAAATATATGTTTCACATAATTTATGACAAACAAACGTTGCTTGGTTTATGAAACTTTGGGAAAGGTAACTAATCTTCAAGTATCTGAATCAGCTGCTCCTAAAGGCATGATGCGTTTAGAAGGTGTGTTTGGTGTATGTGGAGTTAAGAACCAAAATAACCGTATCTATGACAAAGAGAACTATGGAAAGATGGTTGAAGCTTTGCAAGAGGTTATTAAGGAAGATAATGGTTGTCCTGGTGAATTGGAACATCCTAATTCAATGAATATTAATCTTGAGAATGTTTCTCACAAGATTGAAAAGATTCAAATGAATGAAGACGGTACTATCACCGGTACAATTCTTTTATTAAATACTCCTAAAGGTCAGATTGCCCAAGCTATTGTAGAAGGTGGTCTTCCTTTATATATATCATCACGTGGTGCTGGTACAATTACAAATGAAAGTGGTATATCTCATGTTACATTATCTACTATCAAGACTTATGACTTGGTAGGTACTCCAGGTTTTAGTCAAGCTAAATTAAATCTTAAAGAAAATCAAACTCTTGAATGTCTTAATGAATCAGTAGATGATGGTAACGTTATATATGCTATTGTCGAAGGAGATGATGATCAACCATCAGACGATAAAGATAAAGACACTGATAAGGGTGAAGGTGACGCAGATAATAAAGATAATAAAACTGACGACACAAAAGATAACAAAGACGATAACAAAAATAACGATAATGAAAAAGTTGATATGAAAGATTTGAAAGAAGCTATTGAAAAGCTTACTGATAAAGTAACTTCACTTGAAGCTGAACTTCATGTAGCTAAAGAATCTTTAGATAACCAAAAACCTGTCAACTATGCTGCTATTGAAAAATGGGTAAATGAAGAATTTGCTCCTGAATTCAAGAAGACAATTGAAACAGCATTACAAGAAAAGCTTGATGGTATGGATGTAATGGAATCTGTAGAAGAAATTATCGATAACAAGATTAATGAATCTATTGAAACTATTTCTGAAGGCATCCAAAATTGGGTAGTTGAAGAATTTGCTCCAGAAGTTCAAAACTGGGTAGTTGAAGAATTTGCTCCAGAAGTTCAAAACTGGGTATGTGAAGAATTTGCTCCAGAAGTTCAAAACTGGGTATGTGAAGAATTTGCTCCAGAAGTTCAAAACTGGGTTGTTGAAGAATTCGCTCCTGAAGTACAAAACTGGATTACTGAAGAATATTCACCAGAAGTACAAAATTGGATTACAGAAGAATTTGCTCCAGTTATTGATAAGTGGGTAAATGAAGAATTTGCTCCAGAACATATGGAAAATGTTGAAAAGAAAGTTAATGAAAATGTTTCTGCTTTCTTAGCTGAAAATAAGGCTGGTCGTCTTGAAGAAATAGATTCATTACTTGAAACTATTGGTTCTAACAATACTCCATTAGAGAATATTGTTAAAGAAAATCAAGAACAAACTAAGTGGAAAGGTGTTTATGTAGTTGAAAGCATGCCTGCTCAATACAAACCATCTTGGGAATTACTTGATGAAGCTCGTCAAGAAGAAATCGTTAGAAGTTCTAAGCTTTATGATTTCACAAAAGCTGGTGTTCTTGAATCATTCTGGGCTAATGTAGAATTTAACAAGAAGGAAGAAAAGATTGAAGAAAATCTTAACCCAATTCAAAAGTATCATAATACAATAGCTGAACAAATGAGACGTATTGGTAAATGGTAATCTTTTACCATTTCCTTTGAAATAAATTATTTTTATTAAATAATATTTATATAATATTGTTTTAATTTAGAAATTAAAATTTCATTGAAATATAACAAATAAATTATAGAATTAAAAACGTATGTTTATTAATGAAAATGGTTCAAATCAATGGAAGCAAATGTTGACAGAGAACTTTAATGTTACTGATAAAGAAAAACTTGAATGGGTTTCTCAATATGCTGCTATCCACGAAATTCACGAATCTCAATTAGGTATTAACAGTTTCGCTGGTACTCCAGGTGTAGTTCCAGGTCAAGGTGTAGGTCCTATCTATGCTACTCCTCTTAACACAATGGGTATGGGTAACATGACAGTTCCTCAACAATTACCAACTCAAAATATGGGTGTTCTTGGTGCTGATTTCCATAACCAACTCCCTGGTTCAGGTGATCTCCCAGTATCAACTCTTCCAATGGCTCTTAACGTTGCATTGTTAACTATTGGTCTTGAATTGGTTCCAGTTATTCCAACTAAAGGTCCTTTCACTGTACTTACTTATATGGACTTCCCATATGCCGGTGGTAAGATGAATGTTACTGGTAACTTAACAAACTTTGATGGTAAAGGTGAAGGTAAAGAAAATAAGCCAATCTATGTTAAGATTCTTGGTGATCTTGAAGATTTAGCTGCTGCTGCAGCTGCTGCTAAAGCTGCTGGTGTTGGTGCTACAATCGTTGTTAAAGGTGCTGATGGTACTGCATTTACTGGTAAGTTCAAGGGTATCGGTCGTAACGATGGTGGTATCTTACTTGAAACTGTTTCATGTGTAAAAGGTGACCAACCTGCTGCTATTACAGAAGTATTTAATGGTAATGTTACTATTAAGATCGGTGAAGCTGAAGCTGCTGCTCTTGCTGGTGCAAAAGCTGACTTCGTTCAAACTTCTGCTGACTTCATTGATGGTTTCGCTAACTTTATCGATGGTGGTCGTCGTCCAATGACACGTGCTGAAAACGAAACTGGTACAGGTAACTCACTTGGTCTTCGTTTGTTCAACAAATGGGTACAAGTTGGTTCTTATGAAGTTACTGGTGCTGTAACACGTCAACAACTTCAAGACCTTCCATTATTTGGTGTTGATGCAGTTGGTAAGATCATGGAAGCTATGCAAAATGAAATTACTCAAACTATTAACCAAAGAATTCTTGAAAGAGTATTCGCACTTGGTGTAACTAACGCTGTTCAACAAAAGATGTTCCAAGGTGTTGATCTTAACTTGTTTATGGGTCGTTCAGCTACTTCTAAAGCACTTGCTGATTTCGAAGGAATTGGTGAATTCATCGATAACCGCGGTATTGATCGTAAGAATATCTTCAATGCAGTTCCTAATGTTGAAACATTAACTTCTGCTGAAAATACTCATACACGTCAACGTCGTATTTCTTCACGTATCTTAGCTGCTGCTAACCTTATCCAAACTGTTGGTCGTCGTGGTCGTGCTACATGGGTTGTTACTAACGCACAAGTAGCTACAGCTCTTCAAGATGTATCTCAATATGTTGTTGCTCCTATGGCTAACAATATGGCTCAAGATGGTTCTCAAAACTTATTCTTAGCTGGTACTCTTGCCGGTCTTAAGGTATATGTTGATCCATATATGACATGGGGTGATACACGTGTTTGTGTTGGACGTAAAGGTGATGGTAACTCTCCTGGTGTTATCTTTATGCCTTATATCCTTGCTGATACTGTATCTATTACAGCTGAAGGTACAATGGCTCCTAAGATGCTTGTTAATAGCCGTTATGCTATTGTTGAAGCTGGTTTCTATCCAGAACTCCAATACATCACATTCGCTATCAACAACGAATTTGGACTTGTTTAATCTTTGTAGAGACAATTCTCGCCTCTATATATTATCTAGTGAGTTTCAAACTCACAAACTTGGGAGTTCAAACGAACTCCCTTTTTTATTTTTCTAATAATATAAAAACGTAATAATATTAAATTCCAACCCGATTAAAAAATATTATTTTTAATAAATTACATATAATATGTAAGCAAATAATAAATATATAAAAATAGAAGTATATAATATGGCAATTCCTGTTTATTTACAACAATTTAAAGCTGCTGGTATATACCGTGTTGTTTTTGATAAATCAACTGTTTTAAATCAAGATACCCAAATGCTTAGATTGGTTGTCGGTTATTCAGAAAAGGGTCCTTTCAATGTACCTGTTTATATTAAGGATTCTGGTGAATTTAGACAAATTTTCGGTGAGCCAAGTAGAAAATTAGAAAAGCGTGGTATTTTCTTCCACCGTCTTGCTCTTCAAATGCTTCAAGTAAGTCCTATTCTTTGCTTGAACTTGAAGAAATTCGATGGTGAAACTGTATCAGGTGCAACTATCTCTACCGACTTCAACCCTAAATTTAATCCAATTGACACAGTTAAGCTTAAGGTCGAAGATATCTATGACACTACTCGTTTCTGGGATCTCGATGAAAACCAATTGAATGGTGCTCGTTCAGTTGAAGGTACAGTTCTTGACCAATATATCAACATTTGTGTTAAAGATACAAAAGCAAATTCTGGTACATACTTTATCCGTAAAGCAAGCGGACAAAAGGTAGCTGGATATAATTTAACAGTACATGATTGGTATAGTGACAGAGCTGAAGAAATTCCTGAATACCTTGAAGGTAAAGAAAATAACTTGATGTCTGACTATTTTGCTGAAATCTATGTATTCAAAGGAAAGTTCACTGCTAAGCAAGTTCTTGCATCTGAAACTCTTAAGAATTACTTCATGATTACAGATGAATTAGACGAAAATGATGAACCAGTTCTTGTTCTTCGTAACCAAGTATTTGATGGTTTTGGTGATCCAGTTGATCCACTTGATGCTCTTTACAATGACGAAACATCTGGAGCTATTGGTCACTGGGTAGGTTCTCTTATTCCTGACTTTAAGAATAAGCAAGGTGCTTATGCAGCTCTTAATGTATTATTCAATTCAGATGCTGATATTCACAATATGATGATGTCATTCAACACTGATCTTCTTGAAGAAGGTGATGGTGCTAATATTGATCTTTCTGGTCGTTTATTCATTCCTACAAATACTGCTGTAGCTCAAAAGAAAGTTTACAATAAATCTCTTTCTCTTGAAAAGATTTATGATGGTACTGCAACTACAACTGTTTTAGGTAACGTTAATGCACCTGTTATCGCTGATGAAATCAAGTTTGGTGTTAATGTTTATGATCTTTCTGCTCCAGAAGGTGAAGGTGCACTTGTTCCACTTGAAACTAATGGTAAGACAAAGATCTATGGTACATTATATGTATCTGAAATCAATCATGAAATTCCTAAGACTGTTCAAGAATTAGGTGAAAAAGGTGAAAACGATGAATACCCATCAGAAACAGTTGAAAAGAAATATGTAATCTCTACTATTACTCTTAATCAAGTAGGTAATACTGATGAAGATAAGAAGATTACTATCACTGTTGATAATAAATACCAAGCTATGAAGATAGCTGCTAAATTAGGTGTTCTTGTTAAATCATACTACACCGAAGAAGATGTAGCTGCTGCTGAAGCAGAATTATTAGAAGGTGAAACACTTCCATTTAAAGCTGGTGATCCAAAAGAACTTAAGCTTGAAGATGGTTATGGTACATACTATGCAGGAGATGCATTTATGGACGAAGAAGAACCACTTGATGGTCCTGAAAAAGTTATTACTTCTATCTCTCGTCTTGAAGGTGGATATTCAGAAGATTATGATATCTTTACTGATGTTGATAATAACCTTAAAGTTAACTTCTTAAATGTTGATATTATAACTAACACAAGATTTGTTAATGAAGGTAAAATTGGTGAAAACTCAGTATATGGTACTTCTGTTTCATTCATTGATTTTAATGATAACAACTGGGATTTTGTTGATGACCAAATCATTGATGGAGTATATGGTACACCTGCTCTTATTTCTAAGAATTACTGCGATAAGTCATTACTTGCAGTTCTTCAAAATGGTGATACTATCTTAGCTGATGATGGTACTAATGATATGAACCTTGATGGTGAAATCGATGATAAAGATAAAGATTTGTACTACGATAACGTTTATGTTACAGGTTTTGGTACTGAATACTATAAAGCAGATGATGATGAAGTTAAAGCTGGTACAAAAGAAGTTGGTGAATTCAAATTCTACTATGTAACTTTCTCAGCTGAACCACTTCTTCTTATTGCTAAACCAACTGAAAATGCTAAGTTATCTCAAAATAACTACATCATTCGTGTTGATGGTGCTCTTAACAGAGAAGTAGGTACAATGGTTCCTCAATATCTTGAAGGTTATACTTACAAGAATGATAAACCAGAAGGAACAGGTATGTGGGCAAAAGTTCAATGGCAAAACTTTATCCTTTCAGCTTTAACAGATTACAAAGGTCTTCGTACTGGTCTTCTTAATAAGTCTGAAATTGATTATCGTTATGTAATTGATACATTTGAATCATTCCCACAAGCTAGCCTTAAGAATGTTCTTTCATTCTTATGTAAAGAAAAGCAATCTGCTTTCTGTATCGCTAACTTCCCATCAGTTAAATCATTTGTTAAATGTCCTTATGCATCATTTACTGATAGAAGAGGTTTATTCGATGTACAATATGTTGTAGATGGATTCAATAAGAAAAAAGCTGCTTCAATTAAGTTTGCTTTACCATCAGATGCAGATGGTGCTTCATTTATTGCATTCTACACACCTCTTAAGTTCTCTGATGGTTATATTGACAGTATTATTCCATCTGCAGGTCTTGTTTCTAACTTATTCGTTGACAAGTACATTTCTCGTCAACCATACTACATAGTTGCAGGTCCTAACTACGGTAATATTACTGCATCTGGTCTTGTTGGTCCTGACCATAAGTACTCACAAGATGAACTTCAAATTATTGAACCATTTGGTGTTAACTGTATGGTTTACCGTCCAAACTTCGGTACATTCATCAATGCTAACCAAACAGCTAAACAAACACCTGTTTCAGCTCTTTCTAAAGTTCATGTTCGTGAATTGGTTATCTACTTACAAGATGAAATTGAAAAGGTTCTTCAACGTTATCAATGGGAATTCAACAACCAACGTACTCGTAATGCTATCCTTGATAAAGCTAATAACATCTGTGAACTTGTAAAAGCTAACGGTGGTCTTCAAGACTATAAGAATATCATGGATGAATCTAACAACACACCAGAAATTATCGATAATGAAATGGCTGTATTGTCTACACATATCGAACCTGGTCGTGGTATGGGTAAGATGGTTCACGAATTACATATCTACAGAACTGGAGAAATGCAAGCTTCTATAAGCGCTCAATAAACATAATAAAAGTAGAGGAAGAAATTCCTCTACTTTATAAAAGTTTATTATTTTTATAAAAGAAATACTAAATATATAATATTATATAGACAATATGGCACAAGAGTTAAATCACTTACCTCATATTAGAAATATGGAAGCTGGTATTAACAAATGGGATCCAGTTCACAAGCAAATATATGAAGTATATTTTGAATTGCCACCTGCATTACAAGAAATTGCACAATTACAATCAGACTCTGGTCTTATTTTAACTCACCAAGTTACTAATGTATCAGGTCTTGATGCACTTCAAAAGACTACAACTGCTGGTGAACAAAAGTTCTATGGTACTACAGTTTCATTCTTGAACCCAACACTTGATACTACTGCTGCTGATATTACAATTACTTACAACATGAACTTACGTAACGTAACAGATAACTACGTTCTTAAGATATTCCGTGCTTGGGAAGATTTGTCATATGATCAACAAACTGGTGCTCGTGGTATTAAGACAGACTATATTTCTGATAAGATTCGTATTGCTGAAGCTAACCGTAACGGTCAAATTTGGAGATCTTATATCTTCCACCACGTAATGCTTACTGCTGTTACTGGTCTTGAAGATTTGGATTATTCTTCAAATGATGCTCGTCAATTGACTACAACATTCCGTTGCGACTTCTGGGATGATGAAATTGCTTAAACTTTTCGATGTAAATTATTTATTTTTACTAAAATATATAGGAGGTACATTATTTGTACTTCCTATTGTTTTTAAATAAAATTATACATAAATCACATGAATCTAATAGATAAAAAATTATATAGTTCTAAAACATTATTTGGTAAGAGAATCTTAATAGAGAGAAATACTAATACAGATAAAATATATTATATAATGAAGTTGGTAAATTCTCAAGAAGAAAACCATAATGTACAATTCTTTGGAGAGAGAAAATACTATTTCTGTATTCCAACTGACAATAGAACTAAATGCTATTGTTATAATAATATATCAGTAATAGATATAGAATGGAATGATAAAGTATATGCGATTTCTGAAGATGAATATCTTGACATATTCAAGAAATTTGTCAAATATGATGGAATGGATAAGAACAATATAGATTTTAATTTTTAAAAGAAACACACAGGTTAACTTTTATTAACTTATTTGAAAGATATTTATAATTGTTAATAAAAGTTAACCTGTGGGCATTCTGTTATTCTTCTCCTTTATCTTGTGATATTTCCCAAGAGTGTTCTACATAATTTGGTTCTTTTGTAGTAATATCTAAACCGAATTCATATTTTAAATCATGTGTCTCTTGGGTATATCCATATTTGTTCATCAAACGATAAGAATCATTAAATGTTTGGAATATTTTCCAAATCTTAGATGGAGAGTCTTCTTTAGGTATTCCACCATTTTTATAATATTCAAAGTCTGCTAATTTCTTGAAATCTTTGAATTGAAGTTCACCATCAGTAATATATTCTGCAGCTTTACCTAATTGTTTAATTCTTCTATTTAATACTAAATTAATATATTCTCGTTTGGTAGCAGAATCATTCATTATTTGTTCAAATTCTGCTGATTTATAATCAGTAAATGGCTTATATTCTTGATTATCTTCATCTGTAATCTTTAATTCATCACCATTCATATAAGATTCTAAGAAAGAATGTCTGATATTTGTAGTAAATAATCTTTGTTCAAAATCTTCTGAGAATTTTTCAATTGCTTTATCATGCAATTTATCATTATTCTTTAATGAACAAATTCTTACAAATTCAAGATATGTAGGCTTATCAATTGGTGTCAATTCTAATGCCTTTACATAATCTACTTCTTTAATTTCTTTTAATTGTTCATCAACTAATTTATGAGTATCATTAGCGGCATCAATAAGCTTATGTATTTGCTCATTAATAGTTAAACCTTCTAATTTTAACTCTTCATTAAACTTCTCATAAAATTTCTTCAATTTTTGTTGTGGATCTACTTTTCTTGCCATATTATCATTTTTCTATTTTTATACAACAATCTCTTGAACATTGATCTTTGTAATAGTCATAAAATTTACACATATTAAATTTACACATATTACTTTCTTCTCTATCAAGATTTTCCATGTTTCAAACCTAATTTATAAAATTCTTCTGCAAATTCTCTATAAACACCAGAATCTAATGTTGAACTACTATCTATATGATAATTCCAACACATTTTTCTAAATTCATTTTCAAATTCTTCTCCCATATAAGTCACTTAACATAGTAAGAAACAAATTTTTTAATTTTCATTTCTATACTTTTTTAACCAATTAGCAATTTTTTTATTATATGATTGAACTAATATTAAAATAGTAAATACAAGTATAAAAAATAAATTTGTAATTGTAACATCACCAAATACTTTCATAGTGATAATATTACTTACAAGCCATGATGACCATATAGTCCAAAATACTAAATCTTTATTGGTTCTTATTAGTTTACCAGGTTTTATTATATTCATATTACTTTTCATCTAAAAGAGCATCTAAATATCTCCATCTTACAATTCCATCCTTGTCACAGAAATAATCATCTGCTTCTTCATCATCCGAACATTCTTCTGTTACGTTCCAATATCTAATTCCAAAGAATCCAACATCTTCAACTAAACAAGGAATTTGTGGATAGTGTTTATTTTCATATTGTCCAAATATTTGAGGATATTCTCCCTTTTCTGTATAATGCCATTTATTATCCATATTAATAATTATATTTATATTTTCATAATACATTTTCCTTTACATCCCCATGTTGCAAAATCCCAATCTTTATCTTTTGGTTGAATATATGCATTACCTGCATGGAACATTTTAATTATACCTTCACAAAGTTGTATTTTTCCTTTACTACCATCTTGTTTAAATACAAATATTACTTCATCTCCTTCTTTTAATTCTTTTCCTTTAAAATCTTTCATAATCAATTAGAATTTAGATTGTAAATATGTTGCTTCATAATCCAAGTTCCATTTGTGTTGGTTGCTTTGGTTCATCGTATTCTGGAAGTTCTCCTCTGTCTCGTAAATAAGTAAGTCTAGAGCAGAACTCTTGTCTTGTAAGTACTGTCTCGGAACTTTTGTTTTTTCCAATAGAATGTTCCAAAGCCGCTCCATTTGTAGCTTGTAAAGCTTTATAGAAGCTTCCATTTTTATAAAGTCTATTGTAGGCTCTATTGAGGAGATTTTGGTATGCTTCTGAATCTCGTTTATATGTTCTTCCATTCCAATATAGTTCTTGTTTTTGATACCACTTCTTTTTCTTTCCTTTAAATTTTGCGGCCTTACCAACTAATGTACATACATATCTTTGCATTTCTATAGATTCAAATTTCAATGCTTGTAAAAATCCTTCCATAGATGCACATTCAACACCATCTATTTCAAACGGATGTGGAGAAAAATTTGATAATGCCGCACTTGGATAACCATTTCCGCTTCCTATATCCATATCTATGAATTATATTTATTTAATTGTATTTCTTTAAATTCTTTAATCTGAGTATAATATTCTTTGAATAACTTAATTTTTTCTGGTGTTTTATTATTATACACAAAATAATGTTGACCGGTATATCTTGGTTCATAATTATTTACTTTTCTATCACATCTACCTCTTAAAGATTTATATTTAATATATTCTTCGGTAGATTTAGTTACATAATGACTTAAATATGCTGTTTGATAATATTCTTTATTTATAAAAATTTGAGTATAATAACTATCACCTTTACCTTCCCTTATCTTTTTTGTAAAATTAAAATTACCTAATACATCACATACTTTAATTTTATATCCTTCTTGAAAATTTCCTAATTCTGGTTCATGTATACTATATAATTGAATAACTTCATTTAAATGCCCACGAATAAAGTATTTAATCCCATTAAAATAACTGAATTTAGTTGGTTTAGTAAATCTTTCTTTTACTGGTTTAGGTTCATAATGTATTTTTCCAGAATCTCCATAATTTTTCCAACAAAACAAAATAGAATCTGTATTTTGAAATATAGATTGATTTAGAAAATCTTTGATATTTGTTTGTTTCTTTATTTCTACAAACTCATCTATATCTATAAAACCTATCCAATCAAATTCTTCTTTTCTATTTTGATATATTTCTGCATAAAAAGTTTGTTGATATCCTAATTTATCATTTAAATTAACAAGTTCTACATATCCACTATCTATATAACTTTGAATAATTGGTTGTAATGGTATTTCATAATTACTATCATTATTATCTCCAATAATTATATGATCTACTCCAATTTTTTTATGCCATTCAATCCATTCTTGAATATATAGTTCTTCCATTTTAGCAATGGCACAAATCCATATTTTATTCATTGAATATTAACATCTAAAAATTTATTTATTATATCATCATTCCAATTTAAATGGTTATATAATCTATTTCCTTCATTATTTGAAAAAAAAGTAAAAAATCCATTCATTTTTTTATTTATAAATGCACCAGGAATTTTCCTTGTTCCATATACAATATTAATCTTATTGTTTTTTAATTTTAATCCATTTGGTAAATTTGTAGATTTAATAATTTTTCCTTCTGATGGGTGTTCTTCAAAATATTTTACTAAAAATGGATTAGTAAGTTTAGTATTTTTATAAACAGATTTATTATATATTCTAACTAATTGTATTTTTATCCCTTTATTAACAATTTCATTATATTTTTCTTCTCCAATAAAATTATTGTCATCTACTGTAAAATGAATAAAAATACCAAAAACATTTTTTTGTATCTCTAAAACTTTATTTATAAAATCATCTAAAGTTCCAAATGGTGCATGATATGCGGCATCAATAACTAATCTATTATTAAAAATTTTATTTAATTCAGTATAATATTCAACTGATCCTGATAAATTAGTTTGTATCTTAATATCATTTATCAAATCGAAATCTATATATTTTACTAAATTCTTATAATATTTTAAATCTACTAATGCCGGTTCACCACCTTGGATATTTAAAAATATTGGTACTTCATATTTAGTTTTAATAGCATTAAATAACATCCCTATATTTTTATTAACAACATCTTGATTTTTATATAAATGTTTTAATCTATCTTTTTTGGTGAATCTCCAACCATTAGGGTTACAATATACACAAGGGAAATTACAATATTCAGCAGCTACTCTATAATTTATAACTATTTTATTCATTATTAATATTATTCCATTATTTTATTATCCAAATATATTAAATTCTCTTTAATAGAATGTTCTTTAAAATATTCTTTAACTTCTTTTAATATATTGTTTCTTTCATCTTTATTCCATTTCTTTGTTACTTTGCATGGCTTATCAATATCATATACACAAGTAATAAACTTTAATTTCTTTTCTTTATTATTTATGCATACCCAATAATAGTCATATCTATCTTCTGATAATCCTATTACATACCAAAATGTACCATCAAGATATTCTTTCCATTGTGATTCATCTTCAAAGAAAAACTTATAACAATTATCTATAATATGATTTGGTACTGGTGAAGCCCATGCTTTAGTATTTATTCTTTCAATAAATTGCTCTTTATTCATAATTTAAATATAATGAATCTTTAACTTGATCTTTATTTTTGAATTCTTTATTAGACTTTGATCTAAGTTTCTTAAATGAACTATGACCCGCATCTACATATTCATGTCTTGTATAAAAATGTGGAATATTAGCTGTTCTATCTTCATCACCAGTTAATCCATCATAAGACAATAACCATTTAACATTTCTATCATTCATATCCATAATGGTTTTCCAAAATAAATCCGTATCAAAACCATTACAAAAATATAAACCACCTGTATTTTCATAAGGTGGATCCATATATACTAAATCACCAGATTTAGCATTACAAATCACTTCATTATAAGATTTATTTATAAATTCTATAGTTCCTCCATTATCTATAAATGAATCAATAACTAATGCCCACGAATCAAATACTGATCTTAATTCTTCAGGTGTTATACCAAATCTACCAGCCACATGAAACGATGCATTAAAATGATTATTCTTTGGGTTATATCTTATAAGTCCATTAAAACAAGTACGAGTAATCCAATAGAAAATCATTGAACGTTCTTGACTATGGTCATTTTTATCTATCAAATCATTATATTTCTGACGCATCTCATAATATAATGTTTGTATTTTTTGAACATCTTCTCTTGTAATATCAGTTCCTTCTATATAATTACATCTTTCTTTTAATTGTTTATGTAAATTACAATAAAAATTATAAAGTTCTTCTCTTGTATCTTTTCCTTTTAAAAGATTCCAAATAGCAATCAAATCATAATTAATATCACTGCATATGATATGATTGCATTTAATTTCTTCTTCATAAATTTTATTTAACAATTCATGTAATACTGATGCTCCTCCTAAGAAACATTCATAATATGTATCAATTTCTCTTGGAAACTGACTTACTATATATGGTGCTTGTTTACGCTTACTACCTGACCATTTGATAAAAGGTGTCTTACTTGTTTTCATCTAATTTTGTAACTTTTTGATTTTCTTCTTTTGTTTTCTTTTCTAATGCCATATTTTGTTTACGAATATTCAATAAACAAATTTCTTCCATGGTTACTCCAAAATCAGTAGCCATATTAGTAATATAATATAAAATATCACCTAAAGAAATAGCCACTTTCATAGAATCTTGCTTATCTATTTGGTGAGTTGGATCATCTAACAATTCTCTTATTTTTTGATTTAATTTTCCAAACTCTTCACCGATACCAAAAGTACAATAAAATGGCCCTATTTCCATAGGGTATTTAGCAAAATTTCTTACTTGAGCTTGATAATCATTAATCTCTAACATATATTAAATATAGTTAATTTATATTTGCACATTTATAATTTTATAAGGGTAATGGTTATCCTCATAAATTTCAATCTTTTTATTACCTTGTAAAAATATTTTATTTGTTAAATATTTGTTATCAAAACAATCTATCATATCAAATAAAGTATATTCTTCTTTAAGATCTGATAATCCTAATCCTCTACCTATAGATTGCATATTGATTACATTAGATTTGAATGATTCTAATAATACACCAAAACATAAATTTGAAAGTGTAATACCGGTTGACATTACTCCATAAGAAGCAATTAATATACAATCATTATTATCTTTAAGTAATTGTTTTATCTCATCTCTTTTCTTAGTGCTAATTGCACCTGTTATAATAACAACATGTCTTTGTGGAAATCTTTTTGTGACTATATCTGTTAAATAATTCAAATATGTAGTATGATGCCCTAATATCAAAGTATTGTTGGTACATATTGGTAAGATTTTATCACAAAGATAATTTATACGGGCTTCCATAAAATGAGTAACATATCTTTCAACAACTAAAGCATTTGAATTTTTAGAATCAGCTATAAATGACTTAAGTTCTTTCAAATATGCATTTAGTTTTTCTTCATACATTAAATCCTTTCTATCAATCGGCCCATTGAATATTTTAGCTTTTATTTCTAATAAACCTTGTGGAATTGTTTTAGCATATTTCAATTGGTGAATAGGATTCTCCAATTCTACTCTTTTTGTCTTGCCTGGTTTTTTTGGATCTGGTTCAGTAACAAAATCAGATACGGCATATTCAGCACAAGTCATATAACATTCTTTAACAAATAACTTGTCTTTATAATGCATCCTAATTTGATTGATACGAACTTTAGAAATATAACCTTGTTCCATCAATTTATAAGGTTTAATAATTTGAATTGTAGCGCCAATCAGTGATTTGAGACAAAAATAATCAATAGTATTTCTTTCTGGAATTGTACCTGTCATACCATAAGCTATCTTTACTTCTTTCATAAATGGTTGACTAATAATAGTCTTCATTTGATCAGCTGTAGCTCTATGTGTTTCATCAACAAATACAATATCATATCCATTAAAGAACTTCGGGTTATATTTTTTGTCTTTTTTATCTAAGAATTTAATAAGAGATTGAAATGTACCAATAGTTAGGTTAGCTGATTCTACTAATTTACCACCAGACCATATACATTCTGTTTTGAAAAATTCTTTATAGTCATTAAAGTCATTGTAACCTTGTTTTACTAAGTCAATAGAAGGAACAATCATAAGCATACGTTTAGCACCTAAATATTCAACACAATATCTAAATACCATGTATGCTATAAGTGTTTTACCGGCACGAGTTGCTAATTCGGAAACTGATTGCCTCCAACAAAGGATTTTATAAGCTGAATCATATTGATAAGGTCTTGGAACTCTTGACATACCCCAACTATCAACAATTGCTTTAAACTCTTCAAATGAATGTTTGATTTTACGTTTAAAAAATTGTTGATGATCCATTAACCCATCAAATTCTACTTTATTATCTCTAAAGAAAAGATATATTTCTTGCCAAAGTCCTATAGAACAATAATATATCTTTTGTCCTGTAGGTTGTACATAAGAAAATAAAAAATCTTGTGTAAATGGCTCTCTATTTCCATATGAAGCCAAATAACACATTGGATCAACTAAATTTAAATAATCAGTTAAATTTACATGATCTTTATTTGAAGCTAACCAAAGGTCATCTTCTTGTGTATCAAATTTCAAAAATAAATATCTTTGATCTTCTTCTGAAAATATAAAATGTATCATAATTAAATTCTACCATTACTCCATAATTTAAACAATCCCCAAGGAGTAAATCTTTCCCAACTATTCTGTATTTCGTCTAATTCTTGTTCTTCTCTTTTTATTTCTGATTCCCTTATACTTCTTTTAACATTATGTAGTATATTATGATCCATTAGAAAGTTTTGTCTTATCCTTTCTTCATTTAACCAATGATTATGTTCTTGCTGATATAAGTTTTGCTCTTCATATAAATGAACACATAATTTAGAATCGGATTCTATAATAAAATAATCAAAATTAACAGTACAAAAAGATTCATCACTATCATAAGAAGTAAGCATTCCTACTTTTAATTCTAATGATTTTTTCTTTCTATATGTATTTTTATTTTCTTTAACTAATTCATATAATATATAATTAGCCAAATTTCTTTTACAAAAACATTGTCTACCATCTATAGAATTATATAAAGCATCTTTATAAAACATTTCATTCAATTCATATTCATTATTATTATTTTGCCCTATATAAAAATCTATTATACATGTTTGTCCAAATTCAGTACGAATATTTAATTTATCAATTTCAAAATAATGCCCATTTTTTTCATTTAACAATAAGAATGGCCCTTGAAAATACATACTATTTTAACATATTTTTATATAAAATAGAAAAGAGTTGAATTTGTATTCAACTCTTAAAATAACTCTAATTGAGTATTTTCATATTTATATGTGTATAATTGTTTATGTCCTGGTGAATTATTCCAAACATAAAGTCTTTTAAAATATGCTTTACATAAATCCATTGAATGTTTAGTTCCTTGTGATTTACCATCCCATATTGCAATACAAATATCACAATTTTTTATTATATCTTCATTACGTTTGAATCCAGCACTTTTACCATATCTTGCCCAATTAGGTTTAAAAACTATAATTGGTATTCCATATTTATCTGCAAAATCAGCCCCATTACTATCTACTCCTATCGCACCACCAGAAACTATTGTCACATCTTTATATGGAAGCTCTAATTGTTTCCATATATCTTCTAATAATTCTAAATCATTAATATTTCTTGATCCAACTATTGCAATCCTTTGCATTCCTTTAATTCTCTTTCTATTTCATTATAAAACACATCTATAAATTCACCATAAGTGATATCAGACTTAATTAATAATTCATCATTAACTAATATTTTACATTTTCTTTCTATTTCTGATAACACTTCATACCAATCTAGTGGATCATGTAATAATTCTTTAACCATTATAAGATTTTCACCATTATTAACTTTAGAACTAAAAAATGTCTTTTCTAAACCAGATTGTTCTATAATTATATCATCAATTACTTTTTTTAATGTTTCCCTTTTCATATAATTCGATAGCTTTATTAAAAGATATTTTTTGTTTTAATTTATCTTCTACTCTAACATAACCGGAGTTGTCGTTGTAGAACAATAATGAGTAGATGCATTTCTTTGTTTTAAGGTTGTATACCAATTTGAAACAATTTCTTGGAATAAGATGATTATTAAGATCATAATCACAACCACCACAAATGATAAGTAAAGAGTCTTGTCGACTAAATTTCCTAATTTCCCCTTCATATTTTTTCCAAATTCCTCTATTAAGTTTTATAGTTTGAGGTATACAATTTATATAGTAAAATGTTGATTTCAATTTTTGTTTATTATTAGCAAAATCTTCAGCAGGAACTAAATGACCTCTATCATATCCAGATCTTATATAATTAAAATGTGGTAAATTGTTAAATGATTTGAATTGTAAATTAGTTCTCGATTCATTTCCACCACCTTGATATAACTTATAAATTACAAATGAAGAAGTTTGTATAGAAGAAGCATAATAACATTTATAATATTGCATGTCAATTATTTTATCATATTTCTCTATATTTTGAGAAAAACATAATATACAAACAAAAAATAATATTATAGTTATTATTTTCTTTCCCATAATTTTTTTAATACTTGATTTTTTAAATATGTTTTAATTTGTTTCTTTTCATCTACTGATAAATTTATATTATTAGTAGGATTTTTAATTATTTTGTCATAACAACATATAATCTTGTTGACAGATTGTATCTTATAAAAATATTTTTCTTTAGGTCCAGTAGCTCTACCTCTAAATATTTTTTCAACATATTCATCAAACGATTTATAAAAATAATGTACTAATGTCACAGCACCAGGATCTATAATTCTCTCAGAACCGTGGATAACTGATGTTTGAACATTAATAATTTGGTAATTATCTCCTAATTTAATAATTGGTTTATATAATTCTTTATAAATTGGATAATGTAAAGATACTCTTTCAATATTATTTGAATATCTAAATATTGATTTTACCCCTGTAGAATAAGCACCATTATGAATTTTATGAACAGTTTTAGTATAAAGTTCTTTATATGGAAGATTTACTTTATGATATAATGGAAAATTTTCAGAAATTCTATATTCCCATTTAACAAAAATATTATCAGTATCTTTAAATTCTTTTTGATTTAAGAATTCTTCAATATTTGAAAACTTATTTTTCAAATCTAAAAATTCATCACAATCAAAAACACAATACCAATCATAATTATCTTTTTCTTGAAAATAAATGTTAGTATAAAATTTATGTTGAATATCTTCTATACCTTGATAATTGTAATATTGTACTTTACCACTATCAATATATGGTTTTAATACTTTATATTGAACATTATTACCTACATCATTATTATCTCCAAAAAAGATTGTAGTTATTCCTAAATCTATATAATGATCTATAAATTCTAATAAATGTTCTTCTTCATTTTTTCCTACACATAATAATGCTATTTTCATATATGTAAATTTCTATAACCTAAATCCATCAATTCGAAATTATAACGAAATATTTTACGCGTAGGACACATGTGATTGTAATCATAATATTCCATATACATTGGGCAGTAACCAGTATCTTTATGCCTCCACATACAATTATAACACATAGGAAGCTCTCTATTAAGTCCTATGTCGGATTTAGGTTTTAATATTATTTTTTTCTTTTTTGCCATTTTTTAAAAATAAAAATGCATAAACAAATGTTTATGCATTTTCATCAAAAATAATAAATCTTTAAGCTTTTTCTGTATCTTCTACTTTACCAATTGGTGTATTCTTTTGAATTTTATCAATCAAAACATTATGTTTTGAAGCTACATCATAAACTTTTTCAGTAGTCTTTACATAAGCTTCACGAATTGGTTCAAAATACTTATTGATAGCAACTACAGCTGCCCATTCATCATAACCACTAAATGTAGCTTCTCCTAAAGCACGAAGAGTTCCATCAAGCATTGGGTAGGTAACCTTACCAGGATTTTTCTTTTCATCCCAAAAATCATACATTGATACCATTCCAAGAGTAAATTGCCATTGAACTGTTTTCTTATCAAGAATTGTATGAATAGCTTTAGCTACAACAGCATAATTTTCTTTAGGTAAATCAAATTCAGTTTCACTTACTTCTTTATCAATTCCTTCTGCCTCTTTAATTACTTCTTGTTCAAGCGCTTGTAATTCTTCTAATGTTTTTCCTTCAAGTGAAGCTTCAAATTCTTTTAATTGTTTTTGCTTTTCTTGTGGATCTATTACCATAATAAATTAAAAATATATTTTTAACTTTGTCCATTAAAGAACAAATATAAATAAACATAGAACTATTAATGCATAAAATACAATATGTCCTAAAACTTTTTTCCAATATTTAGCAAATAATTTTCTTGAAACAATATCAAAAATCAATAAATAATTATCTGCATTTGCAGGACCAACATGCTTAAATTCTAAATCAATATAATCATAAAGTTTTTCGATTTTAAATAATTCAGCAATCAACATTAATTGTTTATGGGCCCAATATTGTACTTGGTCATTATTATTTGTATTTTCACCATCTAATACAATAACCATGTTATTTATATTGATTTTTCCATTTATATCTATTAAAGGATTAATAACTCCATATAATCTTCCTAACCAATCTGAATCTACATCTATATTCAAATATTTCTTCAAGACTTTTTTAAAAGCATCTGAATAAAAAGTATCACTAACATAATGATAGTCTTTTATATATCGATATGTGTAATAAATTGCTTGGGATAATTTATATGTTAATGTTTGTTCAAATATTTTCTTGAATATGTTCATAGAAAAAATTAAATATTATTTTTAATAAATGCTTAAATATTTTTTAAAAAATAGTTCATTAAAATTGAATTTTTTCAATTATATACTATATTTTTATTGAATAATATATAAAAAATAGAAGGCATAGATAATAAATATTAAAAAATTAAATTTGTATGAAAAAAATTACATCTATTTTAGAATCAAAGGCAAAAAAGATTGATGTGAAGGATAGTGTGTGTTTTCTTAAGAAAGCAGATCTTGAGAAATATCTTGACGTAGCTAAGAATTGTTTGTCTGTTGAATCTAAAGCTATTATTGATTATTTGATTAAGAACAATGATTCTTATATGTCTTTGTCAGAAGATGATGAGAATCCTATTGTTGGATTCTATAATGCTGGTTTAGCAAATGCTTCAGATAAAGATCTTTGGAAGCTCATTGATGCCGTTGTAAAGAGTGGTCGTATTCTTGAAATTCCTACTCTTCAAAATGAAAAAGAATTTAAAGATATAATCAATGGTAATTTACCTGCTGATTATGTTATTCTCCAACTTAATACAGAAAAGGGACGTAATGCTGTTCCTAAGCAATATGATAATCTTATTTATAAAATCATCGGTCAATGGCAAGGTAAGTCTACCTTTGGACAAGATGATTTGAAGAGTATGGCTTATGAAGGTATTGTCTATGCTATGCAAACTTATGGAAAACGTTCTAAGAAAACTAAAGGTGAAGATGTAACAAAACTTACTTTTGGCCAATATGCTGCTTGGTGTATTCGTAACACTATTCTTGAAAATATCAAGCAACTTTCACATGTAGTTCGTATTCCAATTTCACAACAACAAAAAGAAAAGGAATCTACTGGTAAGAACACTAAATCAAATGCTGTATCAGGTGACAAAGTAGTTGGTCATGGTGAAGATGGAAGCAAGACATTATTTGACTTCATGGGAATGACTGATGATACTGGTCGTGGAGTAGATGATGCAGATGTTCGTAAGCTTTGGGATGAAATCTACAAACTTCTTGATGATGAGTTTGATAAGAAGACTATGGATATTTTCTATGCTTTCAATGGTCTTCGTGATTATGAAGGTAAACCAGTTCCTAATAAAGAGCTTGCACAAAAATATGGTTGCAAACCATCACAAATCACTTACTATTGCTATCGTGTAAAAGACTTTATGGCAAAAGATAAGCGTGTTAAAGATCGCCTTATTGAAGTACGTGAATTGATGAATGAATGTCAAGCTGAACGTGATAGAGATGACAATAATGGTCCTATTTATGTTCATGTAACTGAGAAAAATACATTAGACGAAGATTAATGAAAAGATTAAGAAACTATATAGTTGAGTCGGTAGAGAACTACCGACTTAACTCCGTTATAGCAACATATAATGTTCAACCAGAAGAAATAATACTTCAAGCTCCAGAAACTTTCCAAGAATCAGATATTCAACAATATATTGATGATATGTGGTTGAATGCACTTCCATCAGGACAAGATTATTCAGAAAAATTCTTTGGCAAAAACTTTGAAAACATTAATGATGTACATTTTGAATATGATACATTTGAACATATTGATGTAGAACCAAAAGACTATATAGAATGGAATTCTAAATATGATGTCAAGAAAACTAAAGATGATGTCAAATTAGATTATTTCAAAATTAAAAATCTTAAATACATTATTGAATTTGATAGATTTGATATGGTTGGAGTAACTGATGATAATGTTGAAGAACAACTTATTAAGATTTTCAAAGCCACTGAATCAAATGATGAAAATGAATATCCTATTGAAATTGTATTTGATGAAAAAAATATAGAATATAGAAAATGAAAGATATAGTAACATACATTACCGAATCTAATGCAAATCATACAATATTCAATGCTTGTATGGAATTAGATAATAATGAAGATATTTATAAAACCCACTATTGGCCATTGGTCCAAAATCTTGTAAAGAAACATAAATCTGGTGATTTTAATATTGAAAAACTTGAAAAATCTCAAGTTGTATCTAAATTAGCTACTGCCACATTAAAATCTGCCAAAGCTGGAAATTTATCTAGAGAAGATAGAAAACGTCTTTATAAGTTTATCGTTGGTAATCTTCTTAAGTCGATAAGTAATGAAGGTGAAGATTTAACAAAAGAAGAAGAGGATTATATGATTGAATGGGATTATAATAACTCTGATAAATGTGGATGGTAAAAATATAAGTATAATATATGAAAGATATAAAGAATTATATTCTTGAAGCAAAAGGTATTCATTCTAAATGGAAAGATGTTGCTAAGAAACTTTCTAAAGAAGATAAAGAATGGATTAAGAAATATGCAATTGATGAAAAGAATAATCAAATCTACTCTATGGAAGAGCTTGAGCAACGTATGTGGAAAGGAGATTTGAAAGATGAATGGGATTTAATGAATAATTATCTTATTGATCATATTCTTACAAGACAAAATGGTATAACACAAAGAGATGTAATAAATGAATATAGTCTTGCAAAATCAGGCAAGCAATCTATGATCGAAGTTCTTGCTCAAACTATTTATATGATAAATATGCAATTAGATTGATAATATGAAAGATATAGTATCTAAAATCAATGAAGTTAATAAAGATGGATGGATGGGTTCTGCTTTTTCTAACCATGTAAAATTTTCAAATAATGATTATCTTAAATGGAAGAAAGAAATAAAAAATAATAAAAGCATAGTATTTGGAGAACTTAATGGTCATCCTGAACTTGAATTGATTTATTATCTTCCATTTGATAATAAGAAAATAGAGCATATAGGTACATATAATTCTAAAAAAGAAGAATTATTTACTGATGACACAAAAACATTTGGAAATTTTATAAAATGAAAGATATAACAAATTTTATTAATGAAGGGCAATACTCTGAATGGTGGTCAGTAAAATGTAAATCAGAACATCCTACAAAACACCAAACATTTAAGCCAGGTGAAGAATATGAAGCATCAAAGATTAATGATAACTGGTGGTTAATTGATACAGTTGGAGTTAGTAAAGAAGATTTTAGTAAATGCTTCGATAAAATTAAAAAATTGGAAAAATAATGAAAAATATTGATAATTTTATATTAGAAAGATTCCAAAGTAATGGAACAAATAAAGATGCATTTTTCTTGCATGCCGGTGGAACTAGACAATCTGAAGAATTTAAATTTAATGTTGGTGAAAAGGCATTATTGATGGGATATGATACTGATGGTTATCGTATTCAAATTCGTGGTATTGTTGAAATAGCTAAAGTTCTTAAAAATAGTGTTAAAATTAAAGCAGAAGATGATGATTCTACAGAATTTTATAATAGTTTAAAATTTGATAAGACAGGTATTGCTATGGTAAAGACAAATAGTAAATATCGTGGCAAATCAACAAAATATTATGTACTTTATAATAAAGAACTTATTAACGCCCCTAAAGATGGTAAAGATATTCAAGAAATATTAGATAAGGGTAATAGTTCTTGGGGATTCCATTTATCTAGTAATGATGAATGGAAGAAAAAAGACATCAAAAATCTTAAAGAATATCTTAAGGAATTAAAATAAAACAAATAATATATGAAAGATATTACAAAATTTATAAATGAATCAGCCGGTGTAAGAGTTGTAATGCCACCATTTGAATATGCCGTAGTTCTTCAATCATTAAGAGCATATGCAGAAAATGATGCTTCACAAAAAGAGCAAGCTGATTCTGCTATTGAATTTTTAGAAGATTTTAAAAATATCAAATGGGTAGGTAGAAGGAAAATTGACCAAGAGTTTAGACTATTATCTGATAAAGTATCTGTAATTTCTCAAGCATTAGAAGCTTATATGGATGATGAAGATCGTAAAAAGAATCAGAAGAATGGTAGACCAACTGATGACCAATTGAATCAAGTCATAAAGTGGTTTAATGGTTTTTGTTAAATAAACAAATTTAAAAATGTTATCTCTCAATAATTATATATTTGAGTCACGAGAAGTTTCAACCACTTCTAATAAGCAACGTCGTAAAGAGCTTGAGAAGTGGTTGAAACATAAAAACTACGAAGATTATGTAGATACACTTAATAAAATGTTGGAAGATCCAAAATCAGCAGCTTTATTAGAAGATGGTTTTGGTGGAGATTTAGGAGATACACAACTTAGATTTAGTGTACAAAAAATTCCAGTATCTCAATTAATGCCAACACAAAAAGAAATAGATTTGGATAAGTCTCTTAAACATGCTTTAACAAATGAAGAATCACTTAAGAAGACTTTTTCAAATCCTATTGAGATTAATAAACCAATAGTTACTTTTAGAAAGAACTATGTTATAGATGGTCATCACACTTGGTTACAAGCAATAGCTTTGAATCCAAATGGTAAAATATTAGCATTTAATTATGATGGTGATATTTCTCCAATTCAAATGTTAAAAGCTGTTCAAGGAACAATTGCTGCTGTAAAGGCAGATGACAATAATAATAATGGTAAGCTTCCATCAAATAAAGTGGAAGGACCTAATTTCTTTGATGATGACTTTGATAGAAAGAAAATACGCAAATATCTTGAAGATACTTTTGATGATAGTTTAATTGATATATATTGTGAATATATTCCTGAATGTAAAGATAGAAATGACATTATGAAGTATCTTGAAGAAAGACTATTAGATATAAAGGCAAATAATTATCCATTTGAAGCAGCACCTTCAAGAGATGATATGCCACAAGTTTTTAAGGGAGGTACAGATGCTGATGATAAATCTTCAGCACTTCCAGATAAAGAAGGTTCAGCAATGAATAAACTTAAAGATGACAAATTTATGAAGTCAGTTACAAAATGAAAGACATTAAAGAATATATAATAGAAGCAGTTGGTGGGGAAATTGAGTTTCAAGGTCAGAAATTCCAATTAAACCAAATTATAAAAGCTAATGTGCATAATGATATATATCAAGCAACTCGTGTAAAAGAGTTCACTGAAGATATGTGGAAAGACCTTAAGAAACAAGGCTGTACACATTTTATTTGCTTCCCACCTCATTACACAAAACCAGGAAATGAAAAGGTTGATGAGTTTCAAATAAAGATGTTTATTAAAGGAAAGACATCAGGCTTATTTATGCATAATGAAAGATATGCTTTATATGATGTAAAGACTCATGAATGCATTAATAAAGAAATCATGGAAAAGGGTAAAGCTTATAAAGTTATTAGATTTGAATAATATGAAAGACTTAATTAGAACTATAACAGAATCAAAATCTTGTCCTTATTGTAACATAAAAGACAAAGAGATTAATTCACTTGATGGCAAATTGTTGCCTAATTGTAGTGGTGATGATGATTTTAGTGTCATATATAAGGATTATGGCGATCCAAATAGCAAATATCACTTATTAATAAGTACTGGACGTAAAGGTGGAGTATATAGACCTAAATATTGTCCTGAATGTGGTAGAAAATTAGAAGAATAATTTATAAAAACAATAAGAATTTTATGAAAGATATAATAACAACTATAACTGAAGCAAATAAAGACTTTTCAGATTATAAACCAGAAGTAGCTGATCAATTATATGATATTTATTATAATCAAAGATTGAAAAGATTTGTAAATGCTATGATTCATTTTATTGAAGATGGTCATTATGAAAAGACTGGATGGGAATCTGATGAATTGAAGAAACTTCTTCCAAAACTTAAGTCATTAAGGCAAGAACCAAAGGGATTTAAATCAAAATAAATTGTATAAGTATATGAAAGATATTAAAACATACATAAATGAAGCAAAGAAACCAGCACCTAAAAAAGAATATCCTATGAAAAAGAAAGAAACTTATGGAGAATTAGGTGAGAAATGGTTTGATAAATGTAGAAACTTTGCTACAGCTGGAAGTACACAATGGACCAAATATGGCATTAACGACTTTAAAGGATTCTTAGAAGATATGGAAAAGGAATTTGATCCACCTAAAGATAGTACAATTGCAACAAATCGTTGGGAAATGTGTAAAGCGCTTAAGGATGGAAATTTGAAAGAATTTGTCAAAATCGCTGAAGATAAACATATTGATAAGTTTACTTATGGTGCATTTATGTCTGAACATGTGTATGGTTCATATTTCTTAGATACTTATATGCTTCTTAGAACTTATGAATATGTTCTTGATGGCAATTTAATTATTCGTAATGGTATATTAAATGCAATTTGGAGAATTGATGATACTGATAATTGGTATGATAAATTTATTCCTGAAATACATAAATTAGAAAAACAAGTTCCTGGACATAAATAATAAAAATATATTGATAATAAAATGAAAGACATTAAAGAATATATATTAGAATCTCAAGATACTAGTTTTTCTTGCAATATTTCACAAGTAGAAAGTGGCAAACGCAATGATGCTTTCTTATTTAAGAAAATTCAAAAATCATTAGAATCTAAAAAAGATACACATATTTCAGTTGATTGTGGAAAAGCTGGTGTATGCGAAATTGAATTTACTAATTTCAACAATAATGTCTGCGACATAAGTATGAGATTAAAAGATCTTGGAAAATATATGAAATTTTCTAAAGAAGTAGATTCTGAATGGACAGATAATGGTTCTTCGAAAGATTTGTATAATACAATGTTGATAGTATTAAGAAATATACAAAGTAAATTATAATGAAAGATATAGTTAGATTTATAAATGAAGCTAAGCAATCAACACCATCTGTAAATTTCGAAGAATTTAAGGATGAAATTGATGCTTTGAATGAAAAGTTAAAATCTTACACATTTGCAGTATTTGATGATGAAGGTGAACATTTATATGTTCGCGATAAAGATTCAAAGAAATGGTATACAGCATTGCCAGATAAGT
>Ga0310691_10000118_pt1 | contig 156460 bp, 134 predicted proteins | sample 176DNAGHGlowgp2_FD_203887 | JGI IMG/M metagenome (GOLD analysis project Ga0310691, IMG submission 203887) | Sheep rumen microbial communities from Palmerston North, Manawatu-Wanganui, New Zealand - 1766 DNA GHGlow gp2 (v2) (version 2) | ecosystem: Host-associated > Mammals > Digestive system...
TGGCAGCAATAGCTGCAGAGCGCGCCGCACAGCAGGCCCGAAGCCGGTGCCGGAAGGCCCAGGAAACTGTCCTTCTGGCGCGGATCCACGTTGAACTTCGCCAGACGGAGCGCGCTGAAGACCGCCAGCAGCAGGGGCAGCCAGCAGATCCAGCTGCCGTCGAAGCGATATGTCTGCATCAGGAAACTGAGCATCAGGGCCGGCAGGACGCCGAAACTGACCAGGTCGCACAGCGAGTCCAGTTCCTTGCCCATATCGGAATACGCGTCCAGCGCCCGGGCGGCCAGGCCGTCCAGAAAATCGAACACCGCCGCCGCCAGCATGCAGACGAAGGCGATGTCCAGCCGCGATCTCAGCGTAAAGACCACCCCGAGGAGTCCGCAAACGAGATTCATCGAGGTGATCAGGTCGGGGATATACTTCCTAAGCGTCATCTACTTGACGCCAAGGCGTTTCTTCAGGTCCTTGGTCAGGGCGTCCTTGTGGACGGTGATGTCCAGGGTCTGGGCGCGGACGAAGGCCTCGGTGCAGTACCAGATGCCCTTGTACTTGCCGGTCTCGCCCCAGGAGTTCTTTACCATGTAATACTTCTTGCCGTCCTGGTCCCGGGCGATGCCGTAGATGTGCATGCCGTGGTCGTCGGTCATGGTCTTGTTGTCGAACTCCTCCTGGCGGGTCTGCTGGTTGGTCACGGCCTCCACGACCTTGACGATCGGGGCGGGAGCGCCTTCCTCCTTGCCCACCCAGTGCTCCTGATCGGAACCGGCGGACGCGGTGGCCTGCTCGTCGATCAAGATGCCGAGGCCGTTGCGGGTGAAGCCGGTGTGGCTCACGTCAGCGCCCCAGCAGGCGGTGTAGCCGTTCTCCAGGGCGTTGTCCAGGACGGCGATCATCTCATCGATGGGCACGTTGTAGGACTGCGTGCCGCGCCAGTTGTCGGCCACCTCGAGGGCGAACCAGGTATAGAACGGATGGTGCGTGAAGGAGGTCAGTTCGATGTAGTCGTCAGGATTGATCTTCATCGCGTCGCGGTAAGAGGCCGCGGTGTAGGTCTTGCCGTCCACCACGAACGTGTCGGAAGCTTTGCCGAAGTACTCATCCACGATGGCGGCGAAACCGCGCTTCCAGGCGGTGGAGGGCTTGCGGCTCTTGGCGACGGCCTGCACGTAGCCGAGCAGGATGGCGTCCAGTTCGGACTGCTGCGGGAGCGGGGTGCCGTAGTTGACGCCCGTCACCTGCTCGTTGGGCACGATGCCGTGGTTCTTGACGACATCCATGACGTCACCGCAGCCGGAACCCACGCTGAAATTCAGCTTGCCGTCCAGGCGGATATACTTCTCGGCACGCTCCTTATAGGAAGTGCCGACGACGTAGAATTCGGAAAAGTCGGGATACTGGGCTTCGTCCTTGATACCGCACAGGCGGATGGCCTCGGACTCGAGGAAGCTGATGCCCGAGAAGGACCAGCAGGTGCCGCTGCTCGCCTGGTTCTTGATGGAGGTGATGGGGTTGGCCTTGACCGTCGTGAAGGTATACTCCGGGAACGCCGGAGCCGTACGCTGCTGGGCAAGGGCGGAGACGCCCAGGCACAGAAGGGCGGCTGCCAGAACGGTGAATCTTTTCATTATCGTCTTGATTAATAAGTTTCCATCCACAAATATAAAAAAAGGATGGCAGAATTCTGCCATCCTCGCTGAAAAATGTCTCGGATTCTCCGGATTAGGCGCAGATGACCTTGGCCATCTCGAGCACCTTGTTGGAGTAACCCCACTCGTTGTCGTACCAGGCGCAGACCTTCACGAAGGTCTTGTCCAGCTGGATACCGGCCTTGGCGTCGAAGATGGACGTGCGGGCGTCGCCACGGAAATCGGTGGAGACGACGGACTCGTCGGTGTAGCCGAGGACACCCTTGAGTTCACCCTCGGAAGCGGCCTTCATCGCGGCGCAGATCTCATCGTAAGAGGTCTCCTTGGCGAGTTCGACGGTGAGGTCGACGAAGGAAACGTCGGAGGTGGGGACGCGGAGGGACATACCGGTGAGCTTGCCGTTGAGTTCAGGAAGCACCTTGCCGACAGCCTTGGCAGCACCCGTGGAGGACGGGATGATGTTCTCGAGGATGCCGCGGCCGCCGCGCCAGTCCTTCTTGGACGGACCGTCGACGGTCTTCTGGGTGGCGGTGGCAGCGTGGACCGTGGTCATGAGGCCGCGGACGACACCGAACTTGTCGTTGATGACCTTGGTCAGCGGAGCGAGGCAGTTCGTGGTGCAGGAGGCGTTGGAGATGATGGCCTGGCCGGCGTAGGTCTTGTGGTTCACACCATAGACGAACATCGGGGTGGCGTCCTTGGACGGAGCGGACATGATCACCTTCTTGGCACCGGCCTTGAGGTGGGCGGATGCGAGTTCCTCGGTGAGGAAGAAACCGGTGGATTCGACGACGACGTCGGCGCCGAGCTCACCCCAGGTGATGTTGACGGGATCCTTCTCGCAGAAAACCTTGATCTTCTTGCCGTCGACGATGAGGATGTTGCCCTCGACCTTGATGTCGTGGTTGAAGATACCGTGGACGGAATCGTACTTGAGCATGTACGCGAGATAATCCGGATCGAGCAGGTCGTTGATGCCGACAACCTCGATGTCATTGGAGAAATTCTCAACCGCAGCGCGGAAGACCATACGGCCGATACGGCCGAAGCCGTTAATACCAAGTTTAATCATTTTGTTAAAGACTATAAATTGTTAATAAATCAATTGCTTGCGATTCTTAACTTAAAAATCGTGCAAATTTAGGATTTTTTACGATGAAAACAAACAGTTGCGAAGCGAAAAATCTTCGCTATCTTTGGGCTATGAAGAAACCTATCCTCCTGACCCTTTCCCTGGCGGCCCTGCTGGCCGTTTCCTGTGGAAAAGAATTCCATTCCCCCGGCGGCCGCCTGTCCGCCGTCCCCGACGGGCAGACCGTTTCCGTTTATTTCCACGCCGGCGCAGGCGCGGAAAAAGTCCTGGCGGCGCAGCTGCACATCGGACTCGTCACCGCGGAGGCGGACCTCGACTCCGCCCTCACTTTCGCCGGGTTTTCCGACCGCCGGAAAATCAACGACGACTATGGGATGAAGACCGGCAAACGGAGCCGCTGCCACAATGAAGCGACGCAGTGGACCCTCCGCTTCCGGAACCCCGACGGGCAGAGGCTGGACGCCGTCCTCCGGCTCTACGACGACGGTGTTGCCCTGTGCTACCAGCTCCCGGACGGCACGGAAACCCTCGAGGACCGGACCGCCTGGCACATCCCCGACGGGACGCGGCGCTGGATCGCCTCCCTCAAGACCGACTACGAGGGCTATTACCCCCTTGCCACCGACGGGCAGGGCACCCCGGAGCGGTTCCGGCGCGGCGTCATCTCCCAGGCCTGGGGCTTCCCCGCCCTGGTTGAGCCCGCCGACGGCGTTTTCGCCCTCCTGTGCGAGGCGGACCTCCGCCACGGAGACAGCGCGGCGTCGCTCGACAACGGCGCGGACCGCGAATGGTACCGGGTGAAACTGACCGGACCCGCCCGCTTTGCCGACGGGCGCTCCCCCTGGCGGGCGGCCATCATCGGCTCCCTGTCCGATGTCGTCGAATCCACCCTCGTAACCGACCTTTCCACCCCGAAATCCGATGAGATGGACTGGGTGGAACCGGGCGTTTCTTCGTGGGTTTACTGGGCCTATAACCATGGTTCCAAGGATTTCCAAATCAATAAGGATTTCATCGATTTGGCGGTAAAAATGGGCTGGCCATACTGCCTGATCGACTGGGAATGGCCCCAAATGGAAAATGGCGGAGACATTGCCGACGTACTCTCCTACGCGAAGGAAAAGGGCGTCAGGATCAACCTCTGGTACAACTCCGGAACCTCCTGGGTGGGCGACGGCGCACCGCAGCCGCAGGACCGCCTGAACGACCCGGAAAGGCGCGAAAAAGAGCTCGCCTGGCTGGAGAGCCTCGGCGTGAGCGGCATCAAGGTGGACTTCTTCCTGCCGGACGACGCGACGATGGTGGACTACTACCTGGACATCCTCGAAGACGCCGCAAAGCATCACCTGCTCGTGGACTTCCACGGCTGCACGATTCCGCGCGGCTGGCAGCGTACCTGGCCGAACCTGATGTCGATGGAGAGCGTGCTCGGCGCCGAGTGGTACAACAACGGCCCCTTCCTGACCCCCCGCGCCGCCGGCCACAACGCCACGCTCCCCTTCACGCGCAACGTCATCGGGCCGATGGACTTTACCCCCGGCACCTTCTCCGACAGCCAGTTCCCGCACATCACGACCTATGCGCACGAACTGGCGCTGCCCATCCTCTTCGAATCCGGCCTCCAGCACATGCCCGACCGGCCGGAAGCCTACGCCGGGCTGCCCGCCGAGGTGCGGGAGCTCCTGTCCGGCCTCCCCGCCGCCTGGGACGACACCCGGCTGCTGGCCGGCTACCCCGGCGAATACGCCGTGCTGGCCCGGCGCAAAGGTAACCGGTGGTACATCGCCGGCATCAACGGCCGCGAAGAGGCGGCGGACATCACCTTCCCGACGGAACGGCTGACCGGGGCCCCGGCCGCTTTCCGGCTGTTCGGCGACGGGGACGAAGACCGCAGTTTCCAGATCGGGACGGCCGCCCCGGACGGCGGTACAATGACCATCCCCTGCCGCGCCCGCGGAGGCTTCGTCCTGGTCAGCGAATAAGTACTTGCAAGCGCTTCTCACCGGCGGCCCGACAGGGCTGCCGGTTGTTTTTTGCGTTTTTTTTCCCTATATTTGTATAATACAATCGACCTGTTCCAGGGCACTTTCTCCAACAGCTTGACGCACAATCAATTGCGCAGTCCGGCTGGACTAGAAGGTGTGTACTCCGCCTTCCGGCGGCCCGGGTCTTTTGTTTTTAACAAACAAAAAACGGCATCGGAATGAAAGATCCGAGACAGTGGTTCGCCATGCGCGACCTCAAGCGGGGAAACGCCTCGAATCCCGCCTATCTGGCGCTCGGCCAGATGGGCTTCGAGGTGTTCACGCCGATGCGCGAGACGCTCGCCCTCCGTTTCGGGATCCGGCGGAAGGTGTTGCGCCCCTATCTGCAGGACCTGCTGTTCGTCCACGCGGAACGCGAGTTCCTGGATCCGGTGGTCGAACGGACGCCTACCCTGCAGTACCGCTACGCCAAGGGCCTCGGCTACCGGCAGCCGGTCGTCGTGCCGGAGCGGCAGATGCTCCCGTTCATCGCCGCCGCCGGCGCCGTTCCCGGCCCGAAATACTACCTCCCCGAAGAACTTACCCCGGAAATGGTCGGACGCGCGGTCCGGATCATCGGCGGGCCGCTGGACGGCTACGAAGGGCGCCTGCTGCGCCTGCGCGGCGCCCGGGCCAAACGCGTCATCGTGGAGCTTCCGAACCTGATCGCCCTCGCGGTCGAAGTGCAACCCGAATTCATCCAGTTGATATCAGAAAACACAACGAAATGATACGAAACATCTTACACACCCTTACGGTACTTCTTGCCGTCTGGCTGCTCGCCTCCTGCAGCAACGCCGCCAAAGTCGTCTATCTGCAAGACCTCGAAACCCAGGTTCCGAACGGCATTCAGGACGTCCAGCTGCTTACCTTCCAGCCGGGCGACCGGATGAGCATCACCGTACACAGCCGGGACCACGAGCTCGCCGACATCTTCAACCTGTACCACCGGAGCCCCGGCTACGGAGGCAACAACGGCAGTTACGGCGGAGGCGGTTTCCTGCCCTATACCGTCGACACCAAAGGCAACATCGACGTTCCCGTCCTGGGTCAGGTCCACGTCCAGGGAATGACGCGGGAAGGGCTGGCCGAGATGATCAAGAAGGAACTGATCGACAAAGAACTGATCCTCGACCCGACCGTCATCGTGGAATACGCCGACCTCGCCTTCTATGTCCTGGGAGAGGTCCGGTCACCGGGCCGCATCCAGATTCCCAAGGACCAGATCTCCCTGATGGAAGCCATCACCCTCGCCGGCGACATCCAGCTGACCGGCCGGCGTGACAACGTCCTGGTGCTCCGCACGGAGAACGGGGAGCAGGTCCCTTACCGCGTGGATCTGACCAAGAAGGACGACCTGTACCGTTCCCCGGTCTATTACCTCCGGCAGAACGACATGATCATCGTCGAGCCGACCGATGTCCGGGCCGGCCAGGCCGACCTCAACGCCAACACCTTCCGGAATCTCAGTTTCTGGATGTCCGCACCTTCGTATATCATGATGCTTATCAGCCTTTTCCGTAAATAGTCGCCTATGGAACGGACCCTCACCCGCGCCAGCGCCTCCCAACCGGGCTCTGCCGTAATGATGCTCAAGCGGATCGTCTTCCTGATCCTGTCCAACTGGATCTGGTTCCTGATCTGCCTTGCCCTCTCCATGGGCATCGCATTCCTGTACATCAAGAAAACCCCGCCCGTCTATTCCCGCACCGTATCCATCCTCATCAAGCCCGGCAACAACGGCGCCGGGGACGATGTCCTGCGGGAACTGGGCGTCAGCCAGACGCCGGCCAACATCACCAACGAAATCCTGACCCTGAACTCGAGCCAGACGGCCACGGAAATCGTCCGGCGCCTGAACCTGGACGTCAATTATCTCCGGGACGCCCCCTTCTACAAGCGCACGGTCTACGGTGTCTCCCTGCCGCTGTATGTCCGCTTCCCGGACCTAAACGACAACGAATTCGCCTCCCTGCGGGTCCGGCTGGACGAAAACGGGGACGTCACCCTCTCCGGTCTCACCCGGGGCAGGACGGAGTTCGAAGGAGAGTTCAAGATGCACCTCGGAGACACCCTGGCGACGGAGCTCGGACGGGTCGCCGTGATCCCCTCCCCTTATTGGCACGAAGGGACCGCCTGCGACCTGAACGCCCGGCGTTCCAGCATCGAAACGGCGACCGGAGTCATCCGGGGCAACGTCGCCGTTTCCCTGCAGGACAACAACTCCACCATCATCAACGTCCATTACCGGGACGTTTCCCCCGCCCGGGCGGAAGACATCCTCAACACGCTGGTAGCCGTCTACAGTGAAAACTGGATGCGGGACCGCAACAAGCAGATCATCAGCACCAACGAGTTCATCAAGGACCGTCTGGCCGTGATCGAGCAGGAACTCGGCGACGTGGACACGGACATCTCGAAGTACAAGTCGGACAACCTGGTCCCGGACGTGGGGCAGATGGGAAGCATCGCCGTTTCCCAGGCCACCAGCGTGGAGCAGCGCTCCATCGACCTGCAGGACCAGCTCTACCTCGCCCGCTTCATCCAGTCCTACCTCTCCGACAGCAGCCACAACGACCAGCTCATCCCGTTCAATTCCGGCCTGAGCAACGGCGCCATCATGGGGCGCATCTCCGCCTACAACACCCTGATGCTCGAGCGCAACAACCACCTGGCCAACTCGTCGATGCAGAACCCCCTCGTCCAGGACCTGAACCGCGAACTGGAACTGATGCGCCAATCCATCATCGCTTCCCTGGACGGCGAGATCACCCTGCTCCAGACCCAGCAGCGGAGCCTGGACGCCCAGCACCGGACGGCGGTGGCCAAGATCGCGACCAACCCCCAGCAGGCCAAGGACCTGCTCTCCATCGAGCGACAGCAGAAAGTCAAGGAGTCCCTGTACCTGTTCCTGCTGCAGAAGCGCGAGGAGAACGAGCTTTCCCAGGCTTTCACCGCCTATAACACCCAGCTCGTCGAACCGCCCCACGGCAGCAGTTCCCCCATCAGGCCGGTGGCCAAGAGCATCTACCTGATCGCCTTCCTGCTCGGTCTCGCCGTCCCGGCCCTGTTCCTGTTCGCCACCGAACTGCTTCGTACCACCGTCCAGAACCGGGAAGACATCAAGCAGCTTACCGTACCTTTCGCCGGAGAGATTCCGCAGATCGGCACGAAAAAGAAGAAGAGACTGCTGCCCGTTTCGAAGAAAAAGAAAAAGGCGGCCAAAAAGGAGAAACCCGTCATCCTGGTGGCCGAGCGCAAACGGGATGTCGTCAACGAGGCATTCCGCGTGGTCCGGTCCAACCTGGAATTCATGCTCGGCTTCGACAGCACGCACAAGATCATCATGCTCACCTCTTTCGACCCGGGCAGCGGCAAGACCTTCATTACGGCCAACCTGTCCGCCGCGATCGGCATCAAGGGCAAGAAAGTGCTGGCTATCGACCTGGACCTCCGGAAAGGATCCCTGTCCGAATATGCCGGCACCCCGCACCACGGTTTCTCGGACTACCTGAGCGGAAAGAAGGACGATTACCACGAATTGATCGTCTCCCTCGGGAGCATCGACATCCTCCCCTGCGGCCAGCTGCCGCCGAACCCGGCCGAGCTGCTTTACTCTCCGCGTTTCTCCGAATCGCTGGAGCGGATGAAGACGGAATACGATTACGTGTTCATCGACTGTCCGCCGGTGGAGATCGTAACCGACGCCGCCATCGTGGGGCGCTACGTGGACCTGACGCTCTTCGTCATCCGCGCCGGCGTGATGGAAAAGACCCTGCTTCCCGAAATCGAGAAGTGGTACAGTGACCAGAAATACAAGAACCTGTCCATCGTGCTGAACGGCACGGAAAACGGCGGCGGCCGCTACGGCTACCACAAGTACGGCTATCACAAATACGGCTACCACCGGTATGGCTATGGGTACGGCTACGGGTACGGCTACGGGTACGGCAGCACCGAAGAAAAGGCAAAGGCCTGACGGCATGAAAGAGGACTGGACGCTTGTCATCAAGCCGGAGAAGCGGCTGCTGGACCTGGACCTGAAAGGGATCTGGCGGTACCGCGACCTGTGGTATATGTATGTCAAGCGTGATTTCGTCACGTTCTACAAACAGACCATCCTGGGGCCGCTGTGGTTCTTCATCCAGCCCATCCTCACGACCATCATGTACATGTTCGTATTCGGCGGGCTGGCCGGCATCTCCACGGACGGGGCGCCCCAGCCGCTGTTCTACCTTTCCGGCATCATGCTCTGGAACTATTTCAGCGACTGTTTCAACGGGGCGTCCGGCACCTTTACGGCCAACGCCGGCATCTTCGGCAAGGTCTATTTCCCGCGCCTGGTCGTGCCGCTCGCGGCGCTGACCTCCAACCTGCTCAAACTACTGATCCAGCTGATCCTGTTCATCCTGGTCTATCTCTATTTCGTGTTCACGGGCACGCCGCTGTCCCTCAACGCGACGGCGCTGCTCTTCCCGCTGCTGGTCCTGCTGACGGCGCTGCACGCCCTGTCCTGGGGGCTGATCGTCTCGTCGTTCACCTCCAAGTACCGCGACCTGAAGTTCCTGGTCAGTTTCGGCCTGCAGCTTTTCATGTATGCCACGCCCATCATCTATCCGCTCAGCGCGGCTTCCGAAAAGTTCCGCTGGGCACTGGAACTCAATCCGCTGACCCCCATCTTCGAGGCCGTCAAGTACGGCTGCCTGGGCTGCGGGTCCCTTTCCTGGGGCGGGCTCTTGTACAGCACGCTCTTCATGACCGTCACCCTGTTCCTTTCCCTGATCCTCTTCAACCGGGTGGAACGCAATTTCATGGACACCGTATGAGTCCGGAATCCGATATCGCCATCCGTTTCGACCACGTGGGCAAACTCTACCGCCTGGGGCAGGTCGGGACGGGCACCCTGTCCAACGACCTGAACCGCTGGTGGCAGACCAGAATCCTGCACCGGGAAGACCCCTACATGATCGTCGGGGAAATCAACGACAGGGCACACAAAGGCAGTTCCGATTACGTCTGGGCGCTGCGCGACATCGATTTCGAGATCCGCCAGGGCGAGGTAGTCGGCATCATCGGCAAGAACGGCGCCGGCAAGTCGACCCTGCTGAAGCTCCTGTCACGCGTCACGGCACCGACGACCGGCGAGATCCGCGCCCGCGGACGCATCGCCTCCCTGCTGGAGGTCGGCACCGGTTTCCATCAGGAGATGACCGGACGGGAGAACATCTTCATGAACGGTTCCATCCTGGGAATGACCCGGGCGGAGATTAACCGGAAACTGGACGAGATCGTGGATTTCGCAGGCGTGGAGCGCTACCTGGACACCCCGGTCAAACGCTACTCCAGCGGCATGATCGTCCGGCTCGGCTTTGCCGTGGCTGCCTTCCTCGAACCGGACATCATGGTCGTGGACGAGGTGCTTGCCGTAGGAGACGCCGAATTCCAGAAGAAGGCCATCGGCAAGATGCAGGACGTATCCCGCGGCAATGGCCGGACGGTGCTGTTCGTGAGCCACAACATGGCGGCGGTGCGCAGTCTCTGCCAGCGGGGCATCATCCTCGAAAACGGCCGCCTGTCCTACGACGGGGACGTGGACGATGCGGTGGACCGCTATCTGCAGGATGCCGTCACGTCCGGAATCGACCTGCCCCTTTCGGAAATGCCGCGTGCGGGCAAGACGAGCGGATCGGTCCGGTTTACGGGCATCGAATTCCTGAACCGGGACGGAGAGCCCATCCAGCCGACCTGCGGCGCGTTTCTCCGGATCCGGGTGACGTTCGAGGCCCGGATTCCCGTCGGACGGGGACACATGTCCCTGGAGATCCACGACCTTCATAAAAGGCCCATCATCTATTTCAGCTCCCAGTTCACGCAAGCGGAGCGGGGGTTCCAGCCGGGAGAGCATTCTTTCACGATCGACATCGAAAAACTCCGGCTGACCGAAGGCGACTACAGGATCCTCCTGTGGTCTTATTTCGACGGCCGGGTGGCCGACTTCCTGGACGGAACCATCCCGATGAGCGTCGATAACGGGCCGTTTTTCGCCTGGGGACAGATCATCCCGCCCCATCTGCGCACCTCCGTCCTGGAGGACCACACCTGGCAATACGACCAGCCTTGATGAAGCATTTCGCGTTCTGCGTCAACGACGCATACATTCCCTACATAGCCGTCACCATCAAGAGCATCCGGGTCCATCACCCGGACGAGGGACTCGTTTTCCATATCCTGACGGACGGCGTATCCGAGAAGAACCGGGCACGGCTGCAGGATGAAGTGGCGGACGATCCGGGGGTCAGCTGCCACATCATCACGGTGGACCGGAGCAAAGTCTGCCGCCTGCGCAAGGGGAAGCAGCACGAAAGCGTCTGGTACCGGGTGCTGCTTCCGGAATACCTGTCCGACGACGTCCACAGGGTATTGTTCCTTGATGCCGATACGCTCGTGACGGGAAGCCTGGACGCCCTTTTCGAGCTGGATCTTGACGGACGCTCCGTCGCGGGGTGCCTGGATCCGCTCAGTTTCAACGCCGACACCTTCGAAAGGCTGGAATATGATCCGTCGCTGAAGTATCTCTGTGCCGGGGTCCTGATGATCAACCTCGATTACTGGAGGGAACACGGCCTGGAAGAGCGTATCATCGCCTTCGCCACCGACCGGGCGGAACGGCTCCGGTTCTGGGACCAGGATGCGGTCAACTATGTCTGCCGGGACACCAAGCTTGTCCTTCCCCTGCGATATGGCGTGATGAGCTGTTTCTTCTGGCCGGCATGGGTCGGACGGATCGGGAGCAAGGAAGAACTTCGGGAATGCCTGCTCGATCCCGCCATCATCCATTTCGCCGGGAACGCCCCCTGGAAAAAGGAGTTGTCCCGGATGCTCTTCCACGAAGACTGGCAGCGATACAACAAGATGCTCCGGCATCCCGTGGTCCGGAAATACTCGCTCAAGGGGTTGGACCTCCTGAAACTTTTCGCCTGGAACATCGTATTCCCCGGAAAGAGGAAGGACCGGCTCATTACCCGGGAAAAGGCGCTCAAGTTCATTTCCTGATGAAGAAATCGGTCCTGTTCCTGATCGACGCGCTGGGCTGCGGCGGCGCCGAGAAGAGCCTGGTCGCCCTGCTGAACCGGCTGGATTACTCCCGGCTGGACGTGGACCTGATGGTCGTACGGGGCGGCGGGATGCACGAGCGCTTCGTACCGGCAGCGGTGCACCGAATTCCCGCACCCGCCCGCAGGAGCCGGGGAAGGAAGCTGCGGGATCTGTTTTTTTCCGCCACCCTCCGCCTGCTCCGGCTGCTGCACGTGAGGCGGCACGGCGCGGAAGTCCACTGGAAATGCCTGGGGCCTTCGTTCCTGCCTCCGGAAAAGGAGTACGACTTTGCGGTCGCCTACCAGCAGGGTTTCCCAACCTATTATGTAGCGGAAAAAGTCCGCGCCGGGAAGAAACTGGCGTGGATCAACATGGACCTGGAACCGGCCGGCTACCGGGCGGGATTCAACCGTCCCTTCTATCGCCGGATGGACGCCATCTGCGTGGTTTCGGATGCCATCCGGGAGAAACTGACCCGGACCGGCTTCCTGGACGGTGACCTGCCGCTCCACACGGTCCTGGACATCCTGGACGAGCGGATGATCCGGGAAATGGCAGCGGAGCCTGTCGGCGACATGCCGCAGGCCTCCGCGGGCCTCCGCCTCGTCAGCGTCGGCCGGATGACCCCGCAGAAGAACTATCCGCTGGCGGTCGAAACCGCCAGGCGCCTTCGCGATGCCGGCCTGGATTTCATCTGGTACTTCATCGGCACCGGCTCCGACTACCCGCGGGTATCCGCCCTGGTCAAAGCCTACGGCCTGTCGGAGAACATCCGGATGCCGGGCATGCGGGAAAACCCCTACCCCTACATGGCCGGCTGCGACATCTACGTCCAAACCTCCGCCGCGGAAGGATTCTGCCTGACGCTGAGCGAAGCGAAGATACTCGGGAAACCCGTGGTCTCCACCGACTTCCCGTCCGCCCTGGACCAGATCCGGGACGGGCACAACGGGCTGATCGCCCGGATGACCCCGGAATCCGTCGCCGAAAAGATCCTCCTGCTGGAACGGGATCCCGGCCTGCGCCGGAAGATCGAACAGAACGTGGCGGCGGAAAGGAACACGACCGCCGAGACGGAAATCGTCAAGGTCAACGCCCTGTTGCAATGAGGATCTGCACGATTACCTGTTCGTACGCGGACAACCAGGGAGCCCTGCTCCAGACCTATGCGCTGGCCAGGCACCTGCAGAAGGAAGGACATGAGGTGCAGGTCATCGACTACCGGCCAGGCTACATCAGTTACAATCCGCGCCTGTGGTACGTCCCGCGCTCCCCGAAAGCGCTGGGAAAACTCTGGCTGCAGTACCCCGAGCGGAAGCGGGCCCGGAAAGCGCACCTTGCCTTCAGCGAGTTCGCCCGGAAATACATCCCGCTGACGGAGAAAGTCTATTACCACGTAAAAGATCTGCGGCAGTCCCCGCCGGAGGCGGACCTGTACCTCGCGGGCAGCGACCAGATCTGGAATACGGACCTGCCCAACGGAACGGACCCGGCCTTCTACCTGGATTTCGGTCCGGCATCCGTCCGCCGGGAAAGCTACGCGGCAAGTTTCGGCACCAGCAGGCTCAAGCCGGGTACCGAGAACCTTGTCCGGGATCTCCTGTCCCGTTTCGACAGGATCACGGTCCGGGAATCCTCCGGCCTGAGAATCCTGGAGAGCCTCGGACTGGAAGGGGAACTGCTGGACGATCCCGTTTTCCTGCTCTCCGCCGGAGAATGGGAAGCCATCGCGGACGGCACCGGAGAAGGAGAAGGCTACGTTCTCGTCTATGACTTCTTCGCCGACCCCGCGATCCGGCGGAAAGCCCGGGAAAGAGCCGGCCGGGAAAACCTGAAAATCCTTTCCGCCGGGCCGTTCAGATACCGGTACGCGGACCGGGATTTCGGCGCCTCCGGGCCCGAGACCTTCGTATCGTTGGTCAAGAACGCCAATGCGGTCGTCACCAACTCCTTCCACGCCGTCGCCTTCAGCCTGATCTTCGGGAAGGAATTCGTGTTCGTCCCCCGCCCCGACGGGCTGAACGACCGGATCGAAGATCTCCTGCGACGGAGAGGTATCCGCTTATGAACAAACTGATCCGCTCGCTGACAAGCCTGTCCTACTGCGTCGGATTCTTTGACGAGAAGTTCCTGACGGCGGACAAGGCGACCCGCTATTCGCAAGTCGCCTGGCTGGATACGGGAGATTACCGGGACGGATGGTTCGCGGACCCGTTCTTCTGCGACATCGACGGGGATGTTATCCGGCTCTTCGCAGAAGAATTCCGGCCGGACAGGGGCCGGGGAAGGATCTCCCTGCTGGAAGTCGAACGCGAGGGAAGCCGTTTCCTGCTGACCGGGGTCAAACCGGTCCTGGAACTGCGCACACACCTTTCCTTCCCCTATGTTTTCCGCAGCGGAGGCACAACCTACGTCCTTCCGGAAAACCACAAGAGCGGGAAAGTCACCCTCTATCGTTTCGACCCGGAAAGCGCGACGCTGACAGACGGACGGGTGCTGGTCGGGGCATCCCTGCTCGACCCGTCCCTTTTTGAAATGGAGGGGAAGTTTTTCCTGATGGGGACCGAAGGCGCAAATGACCGGCGCCTGGCGGATACCCGGCTCCGGATTTACGGATCGGATTCGCTGAACGGGCCGTTCTCCCCGGTGCAGACCATCGAGAACCGCAAACGCGTCGAACGTGGGGCGGGCTGCATTTTCCGTACCGACGGAGGTACCTGGATCCGTCCCACCCAGTCCTGCGAAAGGCGATACGGCGAATGCGTCCTGCTCCAGGAACTGAAATACGAAAACGGGCTGTTTTCCGAGCGCTGCCTGTCCCGGATTGAACCGGACGAGACCCAGCCCAACTCATATTGCCTTCATACCCTCAATACGCTGGACGGGCTCTGCGTCATCGACGGCCTGTCCTTCAGGTATCCCCTGCTCGGGCCGGCCCTGATCCGGCTGCTGGACAGAAGGGCGCAGAAGCACACCGCCAACGGATAAACCTCTATGACACGCAACGGGAAACTGTCCATCATCTATGGCCTTTCTGCGGCACTCGCGGCTGCCATCTGCATCGTCGAGGGCGTGGGCTTTACCTATGACAGCCAGTCCTATGTCGATGCGTGGGACTATCTTAACTTTTACTGGAGGACACCCACTTATCCGCTGCTGGTCGGTCTGATGAAAATCATCTTCGGGAAAGGATTCCTGTGGGGCGTGATCGCCGTCCAGAACCTGGTCTTCCTCCTTTCCCTCCGCTACCTGTACGACCTGCTGCTTTGGACGGGCTCCTCAGAACGGACCGCATTCTGGCTGACGCTGCTCTATGGGGTGCATCCGGGAATCCTCTGCTGGAACAATTACATAATGACAGAGTATCTGGCCGTCTCCCTCACCATCTTCATCGTCTGGGAGATCAAGGCCATCCTGGAAGGCGGCTCCTGGAAATCCGTCCTGCTGCTCGTGGTGTTTCTCTCCCTGCTGGTTTTCCTCCGCCCGGCACAGATCTATTTCCTGCCGGTCCTGCTCGTGGTCTTCGGTGCCATGAGCCTGGCTGAAAAGAGCCGGCGCCAGGGAATCAAAGGACTGTCCGGCGTACTGCTGACCAGCTTGCTTGCATTGTTTTACTGCGGCATCTTCCAGGCGCATTACGGCGTTTTCACGCCCAGCGGGGTCGGCATCGAGAATCAATACTATATCGGCCGCCAGCATGGTTTGATCACGCCTGAAACCATCCGGAACCGGGACATGGCGGAGTTTCTGGCCCAATATGCTTCCGATCCGGAGAATTATCCAAAAGGGTATTTCTATAAAGAGATGGGCGACGTCCGCGACAGGTTCGGCATCATCGCGCTCCGTGACGAAGTGCGGCTGTCCCGGGCGGAAACGCCGGAAGGATGGATCCGTGCGGCGTGGGAACGCCTCAAAGCCTCCGCATCGGAGCGGCTGTTGAACCACGGATGGCTGGACGGGGTCCGCGAAGTTGTGGGAATCAGGATTTCAGCCGCCTATTTGTTCCTGATCCTTTTTGGCGGTTTCATCGTCGTCCGGATGTGCATGAAACGGCGGGCGCCCTGGTTTACCCTGACCGTGCTGGCGCTTGTCATCGCCAATTATGCGGTGACCGTTCTCGGCGCCCAGAATGACTGGGCCAGGCTGGATTTCCCCTCGACGCCGCTTTTGTTCATCCTGATCGGGTTCGCCTGCACGATGATGGTCCGGCCGAAATCCGTATCATCCTGAAATAATCTGGATGGCCGAATTGGTAAGTGTCATAGTCCCGGTTTATAATACGGAAAGTGTCCTCCCGAAGACGCTTTCCTGCATTGCGGACCAGACTTACCGCAATCTGGAAATCATTCTGGTGGACGACGGGTCGACCGATTCTTCCGGCGCGATATGCGACAGGTTTGCTGAAACCGACAAACGTTGTAAGGTAATCCACAAGGCCAACGGCGGCCAAGGCTCGGCCAAGAATGCGGGTCTGGCCATCGCTTCCGGAGAGTTCCTATTTTTCCCGGACAGTGATGATATCTTCAGCCGGGACATGGTCAGGATCCTGTATGAGGCAGTCTCAAAGGATCCCGAATATGATCTGGCTATATCAGGAATGGAAATGGTTTCCGGCCGGGACACCGGCACGATAAGTCCCGATGATTCCGACGCTGCTGTCCAAACGGTGGTTTATTCCAAAGATGAACTGGTTCAAGGACTTTTCCGCAAGCACGATGACCGTTTCGTTTTTGGCTGGAACAAGCTCTACCGAAGAAAACTGCTCGAGGGTCTCCGGTCCGGGGATTATCCCAGGCACCAGGATTTTGATTTTAACCTGCGGGTCTTCCTCCGGGCGGAAAAAGCCGTTTATGTGGACCGGAATCTCTACCATTGGGTCCAGTGGAGCGGATCAAAGACACATCAGCCGGACACTTGGGACCTCTATTATGAATGCAGGACAGCCATCCTGTCCGACAACCTGGAGTCCCTCTCGGGAGAGAACCGCAGGTTCGATCATCTGTTGCTGGATGCGCTCTACCGGGCCATGGTCTTCTGGGAAGAAAGGAGCCGCAAAAGCGGTCGTTTCAAAGCGGTCCGGACGAAATGCCGGAACTATACGAAAGCCACGTTATGGAGATACATTCGCTGCAGAAGGATCCGTGTCGGGAAGAAAATCGTCTGTATCCTGCTGCTTTCATTTCCTTCTTTTGCCCACTTCGTCATGAAAGTGACAAAGAATGCCTGGTAAGGGATCCTGTTGTTGAGAAGAACTATGAAAATCGTCTATTGTCTTTATGGTCTGTCCGTTTTAGGTGGAAGGGAGACCATTATCTGCACGAAAGCGAATTACTTGTCTTCAACAGGGCACGATGTCTCGATCCTTCTTGACGATCATCTCCCCATCAACGACAAACTGTCCATCGACAAAAACGTTACGGTCTTGGATTGCGGCATAGGGTATTCCAGCATCCGCAGGCGTTTCCCTTGGAATATTCCGGCCGTGCTGGTCAAAAAGGTCCGTCATAAACGGATACTGGCCGATTACTTAAGCAAGAATAAACCCGATATCGTTATTTTTGTTTCCGGCGAATCCTATGTCATTCTGCCGTTCATCAAAGGGCCGTGGGCGACCATCCGGGAAATGCATTCCAATGTGGATCCCGAGGCTTATCTGGGCGGGAAAGGGTTGAAGGGCGTTTTCACCAGGTTGAAGATCGATCTGATCAATCGGAAATATGATCGGGTCGTCGTCCTTACCCAGGGAGAAAAAAACATATATAAGTATCAGCAAAACATCAGCGTCATCCCCAACCCGATCCGGTTTCATGATGATTACGGCTCCGCTCCGCAACCTGCAGGAACAAATCAAGTGATTTCGATCGGCCGTCTGGAGGAAGCCAAAGGCTTTCATCACCTGATCCGTTCAGCGAGGACTGTGGTCGACCGGCATCCGGACGTTCACTTTGTCCTGTATGGCGACGGCCCGATGAAGGAGGTTCTGTTATCCAGTGTTTCCGATTACCATCTGGACGACAACTTTTATTTAAGGGGCACAGTATCGAATATCCAGCAGGAACTGCAACAATCCCTGTTCCTGGTTCACACCTCGGTTTGCGAGACATTCTCTTTGGCGGTCCTGGAGGCGATGGCCTGTGGCATTCCCGTCATTTCCTTTGACTGCCCGTTCGGCCCCAGGGAGATCATTGACGATGGGGTAACCGGATATCTGGTCCCCCCGGGGGACGAAAAGACCTTGGTAGAAAGGATCTGTTTTTTAATCGAGCACCCGGATATCCGAAAAAGGATGTGTCAATCCGCCCTGAAAAAGGCGGCTCAATATAGTATCGAGAGAATCATGGGTGAATGGGTAGACTTGTTCAACCGGCTGTCGGTCAATAAAAAGCGATGAAAACCCAGGTTTTAGTTACCATTCACTATATGGAGCTGGGCGGGGCCGAAATGAGCCTGCTCGGCCTGCTGGAATCCCTGGACTACAGCAAGTACGAGGTGGATCTGTTCGTGTACAGCCACCGGGGAGAGCTGCTGCGGCATATCCCCCCGCAGGTACACCTGCTACCGGAGATTCCGGAATATGCGCAGGTGGAACGCCCCCTGCGGGAGGTGGTCCGGGACGGTTATTTCCGCATCGCGCTGGCACGGCTGCGGGCGAAACGCCGCTTTCGCGGCTATGTCAGGACCCATCATCCCAAAGACGGAGCGGCCGTTTATTCGTACATCGCAAATGAACTGGCCCCCCTCCTCCCGTCCATCCGGCCGGAGAAAGAATATGACATCGCGGTCAGCTACCTGATGCCGCACGATTACGTGCTCACCAAAGTCAGGGCGAAGCGGAAGGTCGCGTGGATCCACACGGATTATTCCCAGGTGGAAGTCGATGCGGCACTCGAACTCCCCGTCTGGGCCGGCTACGACTGCATCGTCTCGATCTCCCCGGATGTGACCCGGCATTTCCTGGACGTGTTCCCTTCCCTGAAGGACAAAATGGTGGAGAGGCCGAACGTCGTACCGGCCGCATACATCCGGTCCCGGACCGGGGAGATGCCCCCGGAAGACGTGGAGGAGGAGATGCCCCGCCGCCCCGGCCGGATCAACCTGTTGTCGGTCGGGAGGTTCTGCTATGCCAAGAATTACGACAACGTGCCGGACATCTGCCGGCGCATCCGGCAGGACGGCGTGGACGCCTGCTGGTACCTTGTGGGTTTCGGCGAAACCGAAGCGCTTGTCCGTGAGCGCATTGCCGAGGCCGGAATGCAGGAATACGTCCGGTTGACCGGAAAAAAAGACAATCCCTATCCTTATATGCTCGCCTGCGACCTCTACGTCCAGCCGTCCCGCTACGAGGGGTGGCCCATGACCGTGCTGGAGGCCCGCTCCCTGGGCAAGCCCGTAGTCCTGACCGACTTCCCGACCGCCCGGGGCATTGCCGCGGCGGACGGGGGCATCCGGATCGTTCCGACGGACAACGAAGGCTGCGCCCGGGCTCTCGCGGAAATCGCCCGCGGCATTGTTAAAGAAAAAACGAAATGATCAACTCGTTGCTGCTGATTATTTATAACTGGTTCCGGATCGCTTTCGGGAAACTGTTCCATCCGGGCCGGTACCGCGTCCATTGGATCCAGCGGATCAGCCCGAAATGCGCCTTGAAGGTTTACGACAAGGGCACGCTCGAGATCGGGAGGAATTGCGACATCCCTCCCTATTGCGACCTGGAGGTCCACCGGAAAGGTACCCTGAAGATCGGAAATGGCTGCTGTTTCAACCGATTCGTGATGATCAGCGTCCAGGAGAGTGTCACCATCGGAGACCGGTGCATGATCGCTCCCGGCGTGAAGATTTTCGACAACAGCCATCAGTACAATCCGGAAAATGGTGTAAACCAGGAACTTACCACCGCGCCGATCTCCATCGGGAATGGTTGCTGGCTCTGCTCGAACGTGGTCGTCCTGAAAGGGGCCCGCATCGGAAACAACTGCGTGATCGGAGCGGGCTGCGTAGTCCGGGAAGACATCCCGGACGGGACGGTGCTCACGGTCAGGCAGGAGAAAACCCTGCGAAAAGGAGAGGCCCGATGATTCCCAAAACCATCCATTACTGCTGGTTCGGGGGGAAGCCGCTTCCGCCCCTGGCGCGCAAATGCATCGACAGCTGGCGCAGGTTTCTGCCGGCATTCGAAATCCGGCGGTGGGACGAGGACAGTTTCGACGTGAACGCCCATCCTTACACCCGGGACGCATACCGGGCCGGGAAATACGCCTTCGTCAGCGACTACGCCCGCTTCAAGATCCTGTATGGGCAGGGCGGGCTGTATTTCGACACGGACGTGGAAGTGATCCGACCGATGGACGACATCCTGGAAAAAGGCCCGTTCATGGGGTTTGAACTGGACGGGGCGGACGGGCGGATGGCCGTAAACCCCGGCCTGGGGCTGGCCGCCGAACCCGGGATGGAACTGTTCCGGGAGATCCTGGAACACTACGATTCCATGTCTTTCTTCGCCCCGGACGGGATGATGGATGCTTATACGATGATTCCGATGGTCACGGAACTGCTGGCTCGGAAAGGCCTGACCGGTAACGCCGGGATCGAGGATGTGGCCGGGATCCGGGTGTATCCGGCATCCTGGTTCAATCCTTACGATGACGCGACGGGACAGCTGAAGAAAACCGCCGACACCCGCACCATCCACTGGTACGCGAAATCCTGGTGCCCGCCGGAAGCGAAAAGCCGGGTGTTCCTGAAACGGATGATCCGCAGGATCCTGGGGACGGAAAGGGTTTCCGCACTCGGGAACAAGTTGAAGAACAAGCGATGAGAGCCTCCCTCTACGAACCGGTCTATCTGGCGCTGATCCTGCTCCTTTCCTGCTGGATCGGGTTCAGGTATATCAACTCGCCCGATTATTCCCGCCAGGAAAAGGGGGGCGGTTCCCTGTTCCCGCTGATTCTTTGTATCGTACTGGCCTTTTGGATCGGGTACCGGCCCATCAGTTACCTGTTCGGCGACACGGGCAATTATGCCTACATATACCGGAGTACCCAAATCCGGAACGTGACCATGAACTGGCACCAGGAATGGGTCTGGCAATGGTTCATCATCCTCTGCAGGACGGCCGGACTCGGGGTGGAAGAGTTCTTCACCCTCGTAGCCACCGGATACATCCTGTCCGCCTTTTGGGCGGTCAAGCGCCTGATGCCGAACAACCCGATGCTGGGCATGTTGTTCGTGCTCGCCAGCCTGATGTTCTTCGCGTATGGCGTAAACGGAATCCGGAACGGGCTCGCCTGCCATCTGGTCCTGCTGGCCATCAGTTTCCTCTTGGACGACAAGTATCTCGTGGGCATCTTCCTCAGCCTGGCCGCTTTCGGCATACACCGGAGTACCCTGCTGCCCATTGCGGCAACCTTTGCCGGCATTTTCCTCATCCGGGACACCCGGTATTCCATCATTTTCTGGGTAGCCAGCATCTTCATTTCCCTGGTTGCCGGCGACATGGTCTCGGGCTTTTTCGCGTCGCTGGGTTTTGACGACCGCATGACGGAATACACGACCGCACGGGGCATCGACATGCGCCTGTTTTCCAAGACCGGCTTCCGCTGGGACTTCCTGCTCTACAGCGCCGCACCGGTCGTCATGGCCTGGTACGTTTGCGTCAAGCGGCAGATCCGGGACAGTTGGTACGATGTCATCTGCACGGCCTATTGCCTGTGCAATGCATTCTGGATCATGGTGATCCGTGCCGCTTTCAGCAACCGCTTCGCCTACCTGTCCTGGTTCCTGTATCCGCTCGTCATCGCCTATCCGCTCATCAACCTGCCCATTTGGGAGGACCAGGACCGGAAAACCGGATGGATCCTCCTCGCCTACAGCGGGTTCTCCGTCTTCATGCTGCTGTTCGTATGGTAAAGGCCGTCTATGTCCTGGTGTCAAGGGAAGAGGATCTCTTCTATGAGATGTTCCTCCTGTCCCTGCATTCGCTGAAAGTGCACGATCCCGGCAGGGAGGTGGAGGTCGTGCTGGACCCGGAAACTTACACACGGGTGCTCGCCAAGGATGAGCCGGTCCTCCGGGGCGTCAGGTTCACGGAGGCGGCCATTCCGCCCGACCTGGACGGACTTCAGAAGTCCAGATACCTGAAGACCCGGCTCCGGAGCCTGGTTGACGGGGACTACCTGTACATCGACACGGATACGATTGTCTGCGCCCCCCTCTCGGACATCGAAAGAACGCAAGCCGACCTGGCCGCGGTGTCCAACGAAAACGGCCTGTCCGTGGCGAGCAGCAAGAAACTGGTCGGGCAATGCCGGCGAGCCGGCTTCACGGACCTGGCAAAAGCCCCTTTCTACAATGGCGGAGTCCTCTTTGTCCGCGATTCGGATGTGTCCCGGCGTTTTTATGACTGCTGGCACGGACGCTGGCTGCAGTCCCTGGGGAACGGGGTTCCATATGACCAGCCGGCCCTCTGCCAGGCCAACCTGGATACGGGCTGTCCGATCCGGGAGCTTCACGGGAAATGGAACTGCCAGATCGGCACGTCCGTCGGGCTCCATTACTTCAAGGAAGCGGTCATCCTCCACTATTACGGTTCCATCAGCTGGGTCCCCGGCAAGATCATCCTCCCCCACGTCAAACAGACGGGAGGGATTGATGCCGAGGCCGACCGGATTGCGCGGGACCCCAAGGGACTCGGGGCCGGATTCTATCATCCGAGCCATTTCGGCAGGCTGAAAATGCTATTTTCGCATTTCTTGTTCCGGCTCACGAAGCATCCCCGCACTTTCGTATTCTTCCAGAATCTGTTTTGCAGACTGGGCCAACCTTTCTCCCGGCTCCGGGACCTCTCGGCAAGATCATGAAGACGCTTACCGTATTCACGCCCACCTACAACCGGGCCCATACCCTTCCCCGGCTCCACGAAAGCCTGAAGGGGCAGACCTGCCCGGATTTCGAGTGGCTGGTCATCGACGACGGTTCTACCGACGGGACGGAAGAGTTGGTGCGCAGATGGATGGCGGAAAGCACCGTTCCGATCCGATACATCCGCAAGGAGAACGGGGGCCTGTACACAGGTTACAACACCGCTTATGCCAATATCGGAACCGAGTTGAACGTGTGCATCGACAGCGACGACGCCATGCCCCCGGATGCCGTCGGAAAGATCCTGCAGCTATGGCGCGGGCGCGGGTCGGACCGGTACGCCGGACTGCTCGGCCTGGATCTGGACATGGATACGCGGCAAGCCGTCGGAGGCACCTTTCCGGAAGGGATGGACAGCTGCTTTTTCCCGGAACTCTATGCCAGGAACATCCACCGGGGGGACACGAAACCGGTCCTTCGGACGGACCTGATGAAACAGGTCGCCCCCCAGGAGGGATTCCCCGGCGAAAAGAACTTCAACCCCGTCTATATGCTGCTGCAGGTATCGGACAAGTATCCCCTGCTGATTGCCAACGAGGCCTTCTGCCTGGTACAGTACCAGACAGGCGACAGCATGTCCCGGAACATTTGGAGACAATACATCGACAGCCCGCGGAGTTTCGCCAAGATGCGCCGGCTGGAGATGACGCTGGAGCACACCACGGCGTCGAGCCGGCTGCGCAGCGCCGTCCACTATGTGGCGGAATGCCTGCTGGCACGGGACCGCGGATGGCTCCGCAACGCACCCCGGAAGGGACTGGTCCTGCTGGCCGCCCTGCCCGGATTCCTGCTTCACTTCCTCATCCGCTTCAAGAACCGATGAATGACGATCTGATCAGCGTGCTCGTACCGGTGTACGACACCGGATCCTGGCTTCAGAACTGCCTGGAAAGCATCGCGGCGCAGACCTACCGGAACCTGGAAGTCATCCTGGTGGACGACGGATCCGCCGACGGCTCCCGGGAGACCTGCGAACGTTTCTGCCGGGAAGACCCGCGCTTCCGTCTGATAAGCCAGGAACACCTCGGCGTATCCGCCGCCAGAAACGCGGCACTCGATGCCGCACAGGGTGATTTTATCTATTTTGCGGACGCCGACGACTATCTGTCTCCCCGCGCCCTGGAAGTCCTGCACGATGCACTTCGGAGCGGCCCGTACGACATGGCGACCGCGGATTTCCTGAAAGTCACCCGGACCGGCGAAGCAGCCGCCCAGCAGGAGGATCCGGGCTATCGGGAGTTTTCCGGCGAGGATTGCCTCCGGGAATGCATCTCCGGCCACGACATCCGCTGGATGGTCGTTTGGAATCACCTGATTCCCAGGAAGTTTTTCTCCGGACTCCGTTTCGAAAGCCTCTTCCAGGAGGACAAGCTATTATGCTACTGCCTGTTCCGGAAGATGGGACGGACCGTCCTCGTAGGCGAGACGACTTACTTTTACGTGGACCGGCCGGACAGTCTTTCTACCCAGGCCGGCTATCTCGGGGAAGAAGCCCGTTTCCCGCTGTATGCCAGGATGCTGGAACTGACCCCGGAAGAGGATAAGGGTTGCCGGGCACTGGTCTTGAAAAAACTCTACCACGTCTTCCTCACGCGGCGCTACCAGACGAAGGGCCCCGAAGAGAAAGAACGTCTGTATGCCGTTTACCGCCCCTTCCTGAAAAAGACCCGCCATGAGTATTTTACTCATCCGGACATTTCAATCGGAGAGAAAGCCATGATCCGTTTCCTGCTGTCCTGCCCCTGGGCGGTCTGGCTGATGATGAAGATTACAAACAACTGATGCTCAGTTACTCCGTCGCCATCCGCACCCTCGGCACGGCCGGGGAAGTTTTCCGCGAAGAACTCCTGTCCCTCGGGCGGCAGACCGTTCCGCCCGAGCGGGTGATGATCTATATCGCAGAGGGGTTCCCGCGACCGGATTTCCAGGTAGGAAACGAGGAATACCGATGGGTCCGGAAAGGGATGATGGCCCAGCGGATGCTCCCCTACGACGAGATCGCCAGCGACTGCATCCTGCTGCTGGACGACGACGTCTGCCTGGCCCCCGACAGCGCGGAGAGATTGCTCTCCTCCTTGGAGGAAGACGGGGCGGACTGCGTGGGCGCGGACGTCTTCCGCCCCCAGCGGATGCGCCCCGGGGCCAAGATGAAGGCAGCGGTCGTCAACCTCGTTTTCCCCCACTGCAGCCGCACCTGGGCCTTCCGGATGCATCGCAACGGGTCCTTTTCCTACCTGGCCCGTCCCAAGCGGGAATACTACCGGTCCCAGACCTGCGGCGGCCCCTGTTCGATGTGGCGGAAAGACGCCTTCCTGCGCCTGCATCTGGAGGATGAACTCTGGCTCGACGCCCTGGGATTCCCGTATGGGGAAGACGCCCTGGTCAGCTACAAACTGTACCGCAACGGCGGAAGACTCGGAATCCGGTACGACAGCGGCGTCGAGAACCGCGACGCACGGAGTTCCAGCGACCGCTACCGCCGGGATCCGGACCGTTTCCGGATCCGCAGCCAGGCCCTCCTGATGGTGTGGTGGCGGAGCCTGTACCGGAACGGGACGGACACGCCGTGCTCACGCCTGCTGAACGGAAGCGCCTTTGCTCTCAAAGCCTGCTGGCTGACGATCGTGATGGCGGTCAGTGCCCTGGTCCTGTTGAAGCCGAAAGTATTATCCGCCCACCTGCGCGGACTTCGTGACGGCTGGAAAACCGTACACGCAGATTCTTTCCGGGCCCTGCGTCCCTATATCTTCTGACCGATGCGCATCCTGCATTTCATCACCTCCCTGCGGACCGGCGGAGCCGAGCGGCTGGTTACGGACCTGCTGCCCCGTTTCCGGGACGCCGGGCACGAGGTTTCGCTGCTGCTGATGGACGGGACGCGCACGCCCCTGTATGAGGAACTGGAGCGGAAAGGCATCCGGACCGATGCCCTGTCAAGCGGCTGGCGGTCGATGCGCAATCCACTGCTGATCAATCGGTTGAAAAGATACCTAAAGGAGCATCCCGTAGACATTCTCCACACCCACAATACCGCTTGCCAGCTCCTGGCGGCAGCGGCCGCACGCCACCTGCCCGCCGCCCTGGTGACGACGGAGCACAACACCACCAACCGCCGCCGTGACTGGAAGGGATTCCGCCCGGTGGACCGCTGGATGTACCGGCAGTACCGGCAGATCATCTGCGTAGGAGAAGACACACGGAGCGGGCTTCTGGCCTACCTGGATGACGAAGGTATCGCCGCGAAAACGCAGGTCGTGCCGAACGGCATAGACCTGTCCCGTTTCCGGAATGCGGTGCCCGACCCGGACATCCTCGCCCTGCCCGGGCGCAAAATCACGATGGTCGCCGCCTTCCGCCCCCAGAAAGACCACGCCACCCTGATCCGCGCCATGCAGTTCCTGCCGGAAGATTACCGGCTGCTGCTGGCCGGCGGAGCCGAAACGCAGGAAGACCGGACCTGCCTCCGGTCCTGCCGCGAGCTCGTACGGGACCTGGGATTGGACGACCGGGTCCGTTTCCTGGGCGTGTGTACGGGCGTCCCCGCACTCCTGTCCGCGAGCGACGTCATCGTCCTGTCCAGCCACCACGAAGGGCAGCCCCTGTCCGCCGTCGAGGCGATGGCGGCCGGTAAAGTATTCATAGCCAGCGACGTGGAAGGCCTGCACGGATTGGTGGAAGGCGCCGGACTCCTTTTCCCCTGCGGCGATGCGGAAGAACTCGCCCGGCTGATCCGGCAAGGGTGCGAGGATCTTCCGGGCGCCGAAACCATCCGGAAACGCTGCCGGAACAGGGCGGAAATGTATGGAATCGACGCTAATTCGATAGCATATTTGGATATTTACGGGAAAATCTTTAACTTGCAAAGTTAAATGCATTTATAAGTTACATCATATGAACAAAATGATCAAACTCGCGGGCCTGCTGACAGTTGCAGCAGTCTGCCTCTTCTCCGCCCCGGAAGCCCTGGCGGGCATTCACCCGGAGTGGGTCCGGAAAGGGGAAGCCAAAATGAACAAGTCGCGCGTCAGCGACAACTACGAGTTCAAGGTGTTCCACACCTGGAGCGGCGATTACAATCTCCTTTGGGAAGAGCGTTTCGTTCCGCTCATGGACTACCTCGGGGAGTGCTACGGGACCGACCGTTCCAAGATGCAGCTGGACAGCCTCGCGACGAACCCGGTCACGTACCGGATCCGCTTCCGGGATGCGAACGGAGATGCCGTGGTCTATGCCCAGCGTCCCGCCGTCTACTCCGCCTTCGAGGATTTCTCGGACAGCGACTATGAGTTCAACTACTACCAGCTCTATGCCGTGACCGGAAGGAACGGAGAACCTGTCTTCGACCGGTTCACGGAGGAACCGACCAGCAACCTCAACGCCACCCTGATGTCCATCGTCCCCGGCCTGGGACAGTTCTACAAGGGCGACAACGACAAGGGGAAGATCATCCTCGGGTCCGAGGTCCTGATGGCGGCCAGCGCCATCGTCTGCCAGTTCCAGGACTCCTACAACAAGAGCCGCCTGAGCGAGAAAGACCTCGAAGAACGCCCCAGCTGGGAGAGCAAGGAACTCGGCTGGCGGGGCTTCCGCAACCTTTCCCTGATCGGCATGGCGGCCATGTACGTCTACAACCTGATCGACGCCGCCGCGGCGAAAGGCAGCTCCCGGGTGACCGTTTCCGGCGCCCCCAGCCCCCAGTTCTCCATCGAGCCGTCTCCCTCCACGAACGGTGTGGCGTTCGTTTACCGCTTCTAGCCTGATATCGTGCAGCAGAAGAAGAAACTGATCCGGACTTCCACGGTCCCGCTGTCCCTGAACGTTTTCTGCCGGGGGCTGCTGCGGGATCTGTCCGACGAGTACGAGGTACTGGCCGTATCCTCGCCCGGTGACGACCTCCAGGAGATCGCCGCGCGGGAAGGGGTGCGGACCGTCGCCATCCCGATGCAACGCAGGATGGCGCCCGGCAAGGACCTCGTCTCGCTGGTCCGGCTCTGCCGTCTCTTCTCGCACGAAAAACCGGACCTGGTCCACTCCATTACCCCGAAGGCGGGCCTGCTCTCGATGCTTGCCGCGCGGCTGACCGGCGTGCCGGTGCGTCTCCATACGTTCACCGGGCTGCTCTTCCCGTATGCCGGCGGCTGGAAGCGCCGGGTGCTGAAACTGACGGACCGCCTGACGGCTGCGTGCGCGACGCACATCGTTCCGGAAGGCGAAGGCGTCAAGGCCGACCTCCTGGCAGCTGGCATTACGGACAAGCCGCTGGAAGTGCTGGGTTACGGCAACCTCCGCGGCATCGATCTCGTCCACTACGACCGTACGCCGGACGTACTGGCCGAAGCGGAGCGGATCCGGAACCGGTTCGGCATCGGGCCGGAAGATTCCGTCTTCCTCTTCGTCGGACGCATCGTCCGGGACAAGGGCATCGTGGAACTGACCGACGCTTTCCTCCGGCTCTGCGAGAAAGGGCTCCCCGTCCGCCTGCTGCTCTGCGGCTGCGAGGAACCGGACACCGACCCCCTCCCCTCTTCGACCCGGACCCGGATGGCGGGATGCTCCCGGATCCACGTTTCGCAGGGGTGGCTGGACGACGTCCGGCCTTGGTATGCGGCGGCGGATGCCCTCGTGCATCCCTCCTGGCGCGAAGGTTTCCCCAACGTGGTCATCGAAGCCGGAGCCATGGGACTTCCGGCCATCGTCACAGATATCAACGGCTCCCGGGAGATCATCATCCCGGAAGAGAACGGCGTCATCGTGCCGCCCCAGAACGAAGATGCGCTGTATGCGCAGATGCTGCGTTTTGCGACCCGTCCCGAAGAACGGGAGAGAATGGCCTCCTGCGCCCGCGAGAAGGTGGCCGGCCGCTACGAACAGCATTTCGTGCAAGACTGCCTGAAGGCCTACTATCACAAGATCCTGTCATGATCAAGCTGCTTCTGGACATCAAGCACCGCTGCCCCTGGATCTGGGATGCGATCGAGCGCCTCAACGGATGTTTGTTCCGTTTGAGGTGCCGCAAGCCCGAGTCCGTGGCCGCCTCCCTGCCGTCCGGCGTGCCGGAGGGCTTCCGCTTCCTGCCTGTCGAAGCCGCCGATATTCCGGAACTGTCCCGCTTCCTGTCCTCCCAGCCGGAAGAGAGGCTCCAGTATTTCAGGCCCCATAATTTTGACGAGAAGTCCCTGCGCAGACGCTTCGACAACCCCTCCTTCCTGATGATGAAGGTACAGGAAGAGGCAAGCGGCCGCCTGGCAGGCTATTTTTTCCTGCGCTTCTTCTTCGTAGGCGCCGCCGTGGCGGGACTCATCGTCGCTGAAGAATACACCAACCAGGGCGTTGGACGCAGCATCTGGGCGCACTGCATGGACATCTGCCGGCAGATGCGTTTCAGGATGTTCGCGACGATCTCCAGCCGGAACGTCCCCTCCCTGAAATCCTGCCGGTACGGGACCCGGATGCGGATCGTCAAGAACATGCCCGATGATTATATGCTTGTAGAATGCAAGACGAAATAACATATTCAAACATTCAAACCATGATGGAAAAAATGCATTTGTTCCGCAGGGCGGCGACGGTATTCGCCCTCGGTCTGCTGGTTTCCGCGCCTGTTTGGGGCCAGCTCGAACAGTACAAAGACTACCGGGAGGTGTACCGCGACACGGTCACCTTCGAACCCCGGTCGGTCGAAGTCGTGAAAGACACCCCGCTGGACCGCCACAGGGTGGTGACCAACGCTTTCGGAAGGAACTGGTTCCTCTACGGAACGGCCGGTGCGCACAGCTTCCGCGGCGACTTCTCCAACGACGGCCCCTTCAAGGGAACGATCTCTCCCGACTTCAGTGTCGGTATCGGTAAGTGGATCACCCCGGGCGTCGCGCTCAAACTCGAGTTCACCAAATCCAACTCCAGGGGATATATTGAAAAATTCCGCCTGCACAACGGTTATTCCTACTATCCGTACGGGATCGGCGAGGAGATGACCAAGCCGGGCGGCGGCACCTACAAGGCGATGCAGACCGGCTGGTGGGACCTGGCCGGACTCCTCAGCCTCAACCTGACCCGCATCATCGGCGGGTATGAAGGTACCGGCAACAAGGAACACATGGGCCAGTGGATGGTCAACCTGGGTATCGGCGGAGTGCATCACACCGGCTTCGAGCAGACGTACGGTTCCGACAACGAGTGGAGCGGCCACGCCGAACTCCAGTACAGCCAGTTCTTCAACGAGAAGAAGCGCGTCTCCCTGGACCTGAAGGCCCGCGCCATCGTCTATCAGAGCAACTTCGACCTTACTTACGGCCAGATCGAAGGCGCCGCACACAAGTTCGACAGCAACCTCGGTCTCGACGTAGGCTTCACCTTCTACCTGGACAAGAACCGCAACAACGGCTGGACCCACGCCGGCAGCAACATCCTCCAGCGCGAGCTCCGCGAGCGGGAAATCACCATCGTGAAGGTCAAGGAAGCGGAAGGCAAGGCCGAGCACGGCATGATCACCTTCTACGTGTTCTACCCGAACAACTACTCGGGCCGCAACGACGCCCCGAACATCCCGGGTGCCACCGTGAACGCCGTGGATTACCTCGCCGGCGGTATCTTCACCCAGAAGCAGTATTCCGATCCCGACAAGGTGGCCGACCGCCTGAGCCGCGGCGCTTCGCTCCAGGGGCTCGAGTTCAAGGACATCCCGACCGAGCGCGCCGACCAGGATTTCGAAATCGACTTCATCCCGCGCGGATATGAGATGCTCAACGACACGCCGCTTTCCCTGAGCCTGAAGGCCGGCGACATGAATGATTTCAAGGACAAGACGGGCTACTACTACGCTCCTATCTACGACGGCCTGCACACCTGGAACTACCGTATCGACGACGCCACGCTCCGCCAGCAGCTGATCAGCGACGAGAACTACAAGGAGACCGCCACCTACGGCCTCAACGCCCACAGCGGCCTGCAGACCATCCGTGACTGGTTCGACGTCACCGGACCCGAGGAACTCGTCAGCTTCGCCGACGTCTATGCGGCCATCAACTCCAACAAGGGTTATATCTCCCGCTTCGCCGACGACGCCACCGTGGCCCGCATCCGTCACATCATCAACAACGGCGAGATCTACATGATCCAGGTCGAGGGTACGGCTACCAGCCAGGACAACTTCACCGGTCCGGACGCCAAGCAGGTCGGTATCGACCGTAATACCGCGCTGTCCAACAACCGCGCGAACACCATCATCAACTGGCTGAAGGGCAACGAGAACATGCGCAACGCCGCTTCCCAGATCATCCCGAACAACAAGTGCGGCGGCATCGAGCCCGTCTCCGACAAGAGCACGCGCGGCCTGGATGCCAAGATGAACCGCCGTGTGAAGGTTCAGATCCTCTACGCCCTGTAACCGGTTTTGTTCCAAGACGATACTTCTTTAGATTGAATCGGGGGAGACTGGACGTCGGACGACGTCCGGTCTCTTCCCTTTCTCTTAATTCTTGAAAAACTGATGGCTGCAGACCTGAACATCAAACGGAACGGCGGATACGTCGTCCGCGCCGTCCTGAGCGGGATCCTCCTGCTGCTGGCGGCGGCGGGTCTCATCTTCCTGCTCACCCGGCTGATACCGGGACGCATCCTGCTGTGGATCGCAGGCGGGGCCCTCCTGGCACTGCTGCTGCTTATTGCCGGAGTCTGGTTCTTCTGCCCATTCGACCCGGAACGGGCCCTGCGCGAGCAGTGCGACGGAGTCCTGGACGAACTGGACCGGAAGCTGCTCCGGATGGCCCTTTCCGAGCATGTGGGCCAGCAGGAACTGGATGCATTCCTGGCGGACTGGGACATTGAGGCGGCACCGATCAAGAGCGTCCTGCTCGTCGCCTACCTGATGAAAACCCGCCCGGAACTTCATTTCCCGGCCGCCATCACCCCCCGGCTTACGGGCGTCCTGTCCTTCTGCCGGTACCAGAACCTCAAGCGCGAAGCCCATTTCTGCAAACTGGGCACGGCCCTCCGGGAACGGAGCATTCCCTTTCTGATCCTGAAAGGCGGGGCCATGAAGGTATACCGTCCGGATTTCCCGCGCTGGATGAGCGATATCGACGTACTCGTCCCCGCTGCGGACTACGACCGCGCCACCCGAACCGCGCTCGACCTTGGATACGGGGATCCCATGCCCACCGACCACAGCATGGACCTGCGCCTTCCCGGCTCGGACGAGGGCCTGCTGGACATCCACAAGCACCTCGAAATGTTTACCGGGAAGGAGGAGGCGCTGAACGACGGACTGTTCGCCCGGGCTATGGACCGGAGACTCTTCTCCATCCAGGGGCTGCTCCCCTGTCCGGAAGACATGGTCTTCATCGCCCTGGTCAACCTGTATAAGAACCTGGCCAAGAACCAGACGCAGGAAAGCAGCCTGACCACTTTCTTCGACCTGAAATACCTGATTTCGCTGAAAGAGGACTTCAACACCGAGATCGTCCTGGAAGACGCCCGGGTCAGCGGCGGCGCCTTCGAGGTCCTTTTCGCCTCCAAACTGGCGGAATCGGTCGTCCCCGGACTGTTCCCCGCAGGATGGATGGGAAAAATGGAGATTCCGGGAAAGGCTTTCAAAAAGCACTTCATCGATTATCTGTTCAAACGGGACGTCCTGGCGCGATCCAGGGATGCTTTTGCCGGCACCAAGGTCGGTGCCGCGGCCCAGAAAGACTGGAGCCTTCCCGTCTTCATGTGGGTCGCACTGGTCGCTGCCGTAAAAAAGATTTCCGGCTGGGCCCCCTTGCAATACGCGATCTGGCGCCTGCGCAGATCCTTTAGATAGAAATGCCTGTTTCATACAAAATAAAAGATTCTTCAGCCGGCATCCTTTTCGACCGGCTGAAAGCATACATCTCCGGCAGCCACTCCCTGGTCCGGGAGTTCTTCATCCGACTCGGGAACTTGAAGACGGTCCGCATCCTCACTTATTATCCCGGAACCGCCGGCATCCTGGCCCGGGAATTCGGCTGGTCTCTGATTCCACCCATCGCCCATCCGGATGCCACCATCCGGCTCTGGCAGGAAACGGGTTGCCGGGACTTCGTCTCCCGGGTGCTGGGACTCGACCCCGGCCAGGTAATCGAAGGTGAATCCTGGACGGAATTGATCCGCTGCGCCCCCGACGGGGAGCTTTACCCGATGGGGACCATCGATTCGGACGGGCCGTGGGGGGTTCACATGTCCCTCGGAAACGAGTATTTCTACGGGCTGGACGGCCTGGAGCCGGGGGCCTGGTTCAAGGACGGACACTTCTTTGTCCAGGCGCTCTTCCGCATACTCAACCGGGACGACAACCATTCCCTGGTCCACGGCGCATGCATCGGACGGAACGGATCCGGCGTACTGATGTGCGCCCGGGGCAACGGCGGCAAATCCACCCTGTCCGTAACGTCCCTGCTCCGGGGGTTCGAGTTTGTTTCGGACGATTACCTGATCCTCGAAAAAGACCGGGAGGGGCTGTTCGCCTCCCCCATCTATTCCTTCATCACGCTCTCCCCGCAGATGTACGACCGGATGTACGACGACCTGGACCGCGCCCGTTTCCTCGGAATCAGTTCCTGGAAGGGGAAATATGTCCTGGACATTTCCGGTTATGGCGAGCGTTTCCGGGAGCACTACCCGGTCAATGCCCTGCTCTTCCCCGAGATTACGCCCGACGCGGCGGAGCCTTCCGTCGTCCCCTGCTCCGCGCAGGAGAAAGGACGCACCCTGGTGCAGATCGCCCACTCCACCACCTTCCAGATGTGGATCAGCGGGCTCAAGGGAGAGCAGCGGGACGCGGATTTCATCCGGAAAACCCTCGGGATGCTGACAGGACTTCCCTGCTACAGGATTGTCCTCAGTCCCGATATTGAAGCGAACGCAAGATGCCTCGCGGCATTTATCGATAAAACACTCTAAACCACCTTTATGACCACCCATTATCAGCTCAACGATGCGAAGATGTTCGCCGACGTGACCGACGGAACAGCCATCGTCATCAATTCATTGACCGGAATTTACTATGGAATGAACGGATTCGGGACCTGCATATACGAAAACCTGCAGTCCGGCGCATCCGTCCCTGACATCCTCGCCGCGGCCAAAGCCATTCCCGGTGCCCCGGAGGAACTGGAATCCGCCTTCGGGCAGTTCATTGATTCACTGGTCGGATATGAGATCGTTCTTCCGGCGGAAGGGGCCTCCCCGGTCACGCCCGCGATCGATCCCGAAACCGCCCAGGCAGACGGATTCATTCCCCTCTGCAAAGAGTATCAGGATGTCCAGGACCTCCTGTTCGCAGATCCCATACACGAAGTGGACGTAGACACGGGCTGGCAGCCCGAGTAAAGGACCGGAATGCAAACGATCTCTGTAGTCATACCTTCCTTCAACACAGAGCGTTATCTCGAACGTTGCCTGGATTCCGTCCAAAGACAGTCTTTCCGGGACCTGGAAATCCTGTGCATCGACGACGGATCCACCGACCGCACGCCGGAGATTCTCCGGGAGCGGGCAGTTTCCGACGACCGGATCCGGATCATCTCGCTTCCCGAGAACCACGGGGTCCCCTATGCCCGGAACCTTGCCATCGACGAGGCGCGCGGGAAGTATCTGTATTATATGGATTCGGACGACTGGATCGATCCGGATTATCTGGAGGAGATGTTCGTCCGCGCCGAGCGCACCGGGCAGAATGTCGTCATCAACGGCAACTGGTATCTGGAATACGACGACCCGTCAAAAAGACGTCACTGCGGTCGTTTCGGCTTCGTACGGGAGGAAGCGGGGTTCTACGCGCCGGTCATAGTCCAATCCAATTTTTTCCCGACGGTCTGGTCCCGCCTTTACAGGCTGGATTACATCAGGGAAAAAGGCATCCGGTCCCCGTTGCTGAAAGGAGGCGTCGAGGACAATTATTTCACCGCCATGGCGGAGATCCTCCAGGAACGGAGTTATATTTTCAACGGTCCTTTTTACCATTATTATCAGCGGGAGGGTTCTCTGGTCCGGCAACCGGACGCCGTATTCCACCATTTTGAGAATTTCAGGGTTTTCCTGGACGCCCTGCACGAGCGCGGGATTCCGCCGCAGTCGGCCAGACGTTTCTATACGCTGGACAGGCTGGACGTCAATACGCGGGAGCGTTTTGATTTCCTGCGGAAGTTTTTCGTCGATGTCGAACCGGACGTCAGGGCTTGTCCGGAACTATACGGAGCCCTGGACGCCTTTATGATGATGGCCTTCATCTCCTGTCCGGATTATGAAACTTTCCTATCCCGCTTCGGGCGGATGCCACATTTGAAATTTGCAGCCAGAATGCTCCGGGAAACGGTTTTTCCTACAGTTTGCCAGATCCTGGACGACCCGCGCTGGGTTACCGGCTGATTGTCCTTTGCCGTTTTAGGCGGCTGTGCAAATGATTGAAATTGTAAAAGTTTCCGTAATCATCCCGGTGTACAACGCCGGCGCTTTCATTGAAAAATGCGTCCGTTCCGCCCTGGAGCAGACCCTGCGGGAAATCGAAATCATCTGCGTGGATGACTGCTCCGCAGACCGCTCCGCTGAGATTCTCAAAGGGATTCGGGACCCGCGCCTGCACATTATTCAATTCCCCGAGAATCAAGGCGTTTCGGCAGCCCGAAACGCCGGGATGGATGCTGCCCGGGGAAAGTTTGTCTTCTTCCTGGATTCCGACGACTGGCTCGATCCGGACTATCTGGAAGCGATGGTAGCCCAGGCGGAACGGACAGGAGAGGACATCGTCGTCAACGCCAATTATGTCGAAGAGTTTCCGGAATCCGGCAAAAGGGCCTTCAGCAGCCGCTTCGGCTTCGTGGGCGACGAGCCCGGATACTACCCCGCCGAAGTGGTTCAGAACCGCTTCCCGCCGGTCGTCTGGGCGCGGCTGTTCCGCCGCAGTTTCCTGCTGGAAAACCAGATTCGCTTCCCCGCCCGGACCGTTCGCGACGGCACCGAAGACATTTATTTCACGGGCCTGGCCAGTTCGCTGACGCCTCGGGCGTTTGTGTTCCGCGGTCCCTTCTACCACTACCTACAGCGGGCGGAATCCCTGCTGCATCAACGGGACCTGTGCTACCATAACATCGTCAGTTTCAAGTTCCTGCACGACCAGCGCGTTTCCCGGGGACTCCCTACGGAAGGCCTGCGCCTGTTCTACGGCGGCCAGGTGCTCCTGGACACGGAAGACAAGTTCGAATTCGTGAAGCCGTTTTTCAACGCCATCGCCCCGGAAGTCCGCCGCCATGCGGAGTTGTATGCGCCAGTCGACCTGTTCCTGATGGAGGCCGTGCTCTCTTCGGCGGATTACGCCGACTTCCGAAGCCGGTTCAATCCCAACATTACGATCTCGTTTGTCCGGTCCAGGCTTCGTGCGCATTAATATGAAAGAAAGAGGATTCGTCACCATGGCGACCGGAGGAATCCGGTATTTCGAAGTCGCGCACAACCTGCTGCTATCCTACCGTTTTTTCTCCAGGACACCGCTCCCGTTCGCCATCATCTGCGATCGAACGAATGAGTATACCGCGGATTTCGATAAGGTTATCCTGATCGACCATCCCGCTCATTCCTTCCTGGACAAGTTACGGGTACCCGGTCTCGCACCGTATGAGGAAACGATATTCATAGATTCCGATTGCCTGGCGTACAGGGACTTGAACGGACTATGGAAGCTTTTCTCCCGCTGTAATGACTTCTCCTATCTGGGATATGCCTACCCTTTCCACCAGCAGCTCGGATGGTTCCGGAAGGAAGACACCTCCGTTTATAGCGAAAAGGTCGGTTTTTCTGTCATTTATCAAGGCGGGCTGTTCTTTATGAGGAAAGGAAAACTGGAAGATTTTTCCCGAACCTGCAGGTATATTCTCGATCACTATGACGCCTTCTCGTTCTCGGGTTATCCGTATGGCGTACCCGTTGATGAGCCCATTTTTGCACTTGCGTCTTCAGTCCACGCCTACAAACCTGCCAAAGGATATAAAGAAGTGTTCTGCTACTACCCGCTCTGCCGTTCAGTCAGGGCGGATATCCGGAAAGGAAAACTGAACTATCGATACAATGACACCTGGATCATGCCGAAAGGCCGGTATTTCCTCCATTGGGCTATGACGGAAACCGACGGAAGCTTCTACAAGGAGGAAACCGGGCGGCTTGCAGACATGATTGCCTGCGGGAAACGGGCCGGCCTGTTTCAGGAATTGAAGGGAGTCCTCCTCGACACAATCGCTTCGGTCGCGTTCTCCCTGAGGTCTTTTGCAAGAAGATGCCTGCCCCAGAAGCTTAGAATCCGGCTTGCCCGGTTCTTAAGTGCGTAGATGCGTAGTTTCCGATGAGTTTCAATTCGCTGGCGTTCCTGGTATTCCTGCCGGTCGTATTCTGCCTGTACTGGTTCGTTTTCGGACGCAACCTGAAATGGCAGAACCTCTTCGTCGTAGCTGCCTCGTACGTTTTCTATGGCTGGTGGGACTGGCGCTTCCTGCTGCTGATCGCATTCACGTCCTTATGCACCTTTGGAAGCGGACTGCTGATCCGCAAATACCGGGAAGAGAACCTGCGGCGGGCCAGGTGGATCCGGACGGCCAACATCGTCCTGAATCTCGGCATCCTCGCCCTGTTTAAGTACTACGACTTCTTTGCACAGTCCTTCGCGGACCTTTTCCTCGGCGGACGCTCGGACGGGCTTCTCCTGCACCTGATCCTTCCGGTAGGCATCAGTTTCTACACTTTCCAGGCTGTCGGTTACACGGTTGACGTGTACCGGGGGCAGTTCGAACCGGTCCGGGATCCCGTCCAGTTCTTCGCCTTCCTCTGCTTCTTCCCCCAGCTGGTGGCCGGCCCGATCGAACGCGCCGCCGACCTGCTCCCGCAATTCGGCAGGCGGCGGAGCTTCGACTACGCCACCGCCGTGGACGGACTCCGGCAGATGCTCTGGGGCTTTTTCAAGAAAGTCGTCGTAGCGGACAGCTGCGCCATCTATGTCAATGAAGTCTTTGCCAACAGCGCGGATTACACCGGGATGCAGCTCATCGTGGCCGGACTGTTCTTCTCCGTCCAGGTGTACGGGGATTTCTCCGGTTATTCCGACATCGCCGTCGGCACCGCCAAGCTCTTCGGCATCCACCTGCACCGGAACTTCGCGTTCCCGCTGTTCAGCCGGAGCGTCAAGGAGTTCTGGCAGAGGTGGCATATCTCCCTGATGCTCTGGTTCCGGGACTATATCTATATCCCGCTGGGCGGGAACCGCTGTTCCAAACTGAAACAGTTCCGCAACACGCTTATCATCTTCCTGATCTGCGGTTTCTGGCACGGCGCCAAGTGGACGGCCCTGGCTTGGGGCGCATACACCGCCCTACTCTATATCCCCTATATCCTATCGGGAAAAAAGAAGAAATACCGGGATACGGTCGCCCAGGACCGGGCACTCCCTTCCCTCAAGGAAACGGCGCAGATCGCCCTGACCCTCGTGCTGACGACCATCGGCAACACCATCGTCCGTTCGGATACGCTCTCCCAGGCAGGAGACATGCTGCTGCGTATGGTGCAATGGACGCCGGGAACCGGACTTTCTTTCCTGCTTACCGGGGAATTCCTGCAGCGGATGATCTGGATCATACCCATGCTGCTCGTCGAATGGCGGGACCGGCGGCTGGAACACGGCCTGTCCATGCAGGGCATCCACTCCCGGCCGGTCCGCTATGCAATCTACATAGCACTTCTTTTCCTGGTGGCCCTGTTCTTCGACAACCAGTCGCCGGACTTCATCTATTTCCAGTTCTGAGCCTATGCGTTCTTTCCTGAAACGAGGCATCCTGTTCACAATCCTGGCCGTCCTGTGCCTGTATGCCGGGGATTTCCTGATCTCGCGACGGATCCAACCGGCCAGCCGGATAGTCTACGAGGGCTGGTATAACCTGATGCGCGGAAAAATCGATGCCGATCTCGTCGTCATCGGGAGTTCCCGTGCAGCCCTGCACGTGAACCCCGCCATCCTGGACTCCACGCTGGACATCCGGACCTACAATCTGGGGATGATCGGGGCGAATGCCGACCTCCAACTGGCAAAATACCACCTGTTCCGCACCTTTAACCGCAAGCCCTCGGCCATCGTGCATTGCGTAGACGTCAACTCGATGCAGGCATCCATTCCTTACCAACGGGAGCAGTATTTCCCCTGGTTCTGGAACCGTGCCTTCCGGGAGGCCATCTTCCCCATCATCCGGTTTTCCGCCGCGGAAAGACTGCTTCCCCTCTACCGCTTTTACGGTTCCAACTCCCTGTCGCTGATGAAGCGGGAACCCACGACCCTTTATAAGGGTTTCAAGGGTATGGACCCGGGATGGCACGACGTAGAACTGGCCACCGACCTGTTCAGCGTCGATGCCGGTATCGCCGCATCTTTTGAAGATTATCTGGCCAAGGCGGCGGAAGAAGGTATCTCCGTCGTGCTGGTGTTTCCTCCGCTCTATCACGAAAAGGCAGCCCGGATCCAGGGCCGGGACGAACTGTTCGGCTTTTATGAGGGGCTCGCACGCGAGCACGGGATTCCTTTCCTGGATTATTCAGGAATGGCCCTGTGCCGGGACACCGCTTATTTTGCTGATAAAGAACACTTGAACATCCGGGGTGCGGACATTTTTACCGATTCGCTGGCCCGCGACCTGATCCTCCTGGGACTGAAATGAAAACGTACAAACTGAGTTACACCCCGTGTCCTTCACTTCCAACGCCTTCTTCGTCTTCCTGGCGATTGTATTCTGCCTGTACTGGTTCGTCTTCGGACGGAACCTGAAGTGGCAGAACCTGCTCGTCGTTGCGGCGTCCTTTGTCTTCTACGGCTGGTGGGACTGGAGGTTCCTTCTCCTCATCGCCCTCACCTCCTTCTGCAGCTGGGGAAGCGGCCTGCTTATCGGGAGGTTCCGAGACAAGCCCCGAAAGGCGAGACGGGTCAGCGCGGCGAACATTATCCTCAACCTCGGCATCCTCGCCCTGTTCAAGTATTACGATTTCTTCGCCCAGTCCTTCGCCGACCTGTTCCTCGGCGGGCAGGCGGACAAGCTCCTGCTGCACCTGATCCTGCCGGTCGGCATCAGCTTCTACACCTTCCAGGCGCTCAGTTACTCGATCGACGTCTACCGCGGCAGGATCGAACCCGTGAAGGACGTCGTCCAGTTCTTCGCCTACGTGAGCTTCTTCCCGCAGCTCGTGGCCGGTCCCATCGAACGGGCCACGAACCTCCTCCCCCAGTTCGGCCGGAAGCGGGAGTTCGACTACGCCCTCGCCGTCGACGGGCTCCGGCAGATGCTCTGGGGATTCTTCAAGAAAATCGTCATCGCGAATTTCTGCGCCGTCTATGTCGACGATGTCTTCGCCCATCCCCAGTGGTATACGGGGACGCAAGTGGCCGCCGGCGCCTTTTTCTTCGCTTTCCAGATATACGGGGACTTCTCCGGCTATTCGGACATCGCGATCGGGACCGCCAAGCTTTTCGGCATCCGCCTCATGCAGAATTTCCGGGGGCCCTATTTCAGCCGGAACATCGCGGAGTTCTGGCGCCGCTGGCACATTTCCCTGATGAGCTGGTTCCGGGATTACCTGTATATCCCCCTAGGCGGGAGCCGGGGCTCCAGGGGAAAGACCATACGCAACGTTTTCATCGTTTTCCTGCTGAGCGGTCTCTGGCACGGGGCGAACTGGACCTTCCTCGCCTGGGGCGCCTACAATGCCGTACTGTTCCTGCCCCTGATCCTGAGCGGAAGCACGCGCAAGTTCCGGGACGACATCGCGCCGGGGCGCCTGCTCCCCTCCTGGAAAGATGCATTCCGGATGCTCCTGACCTTCGTGCTCGTCACCCTAGGCTGGATCATCTTCCGGGCGGACACCCTCCCGCAGGCCGCGGATCTGTTCCTCAGGATGTGGCGATGGGAACCGGGATCCGGCCTTGACTTCCTGCTGAACGGACAATTCCTGATCCGGATTCCGGGGATTGCCGTCATGCTGGCCGTGGAGTGGATGTCCCGGACGGACGGCCACGCGCTGAACATGAAAGGCATCCGGTCCCGGGCGGCACGCTATCTGGTTTATATGGCGCTCTGCACGCTGATATTCTTTTTTTCCGACAACACTTCGCCCAACTTCATCTACTTCCAGTTCTGAGCGATGCGCCTGTTCCTGAAACGTTTTGCCATCTTCCTGTGCCTGATGGCGCTCTTTGCTTCCGTCGTCGATTTCCTGTTCTCCCGCCGGGCTCAGCAGGCTGCGCGTCCCAGCATAGAAGGCTGGTATAACCTGATGTACGGGAAGTTTGACGCAGACTGCATCATCATGGGGAGTTCCCGGGCAAAAAACCACATTGTCCCGGACGTCCTGGATTCGGTGTTGAATACAAGCTATTATAACCTGGGCATGAGCGGAACCCGCATCAAGCAGCAGTTGGCGGCATACGACCTGTACCGCATCCGCCACAGGAAACCGGACACCATCCTCTTCTGTATCGATGTCTTCACGCTGATACCCTCGAGCCGGATTGCCGACCGGAGCCAGTATTTTCCTTTTTTCTGGGACCGGGCGTTCCGTAAAAAACTCTTTCCGATCATCCATCCCACCTTCTCTGAACGGTTCATCCCCCTTTACCGCTATTACAGCGGTGAAGTGACGGACTTGCTTACCCGCTATCCCAAAAACCTGAAAAAAGGTTATTTCCCCATCGACGACCCCTGGCTCTCTCCCCAGATCGATTCGGTACCGTTCGATATCGACGGACACCTTCAGGCCGTGTTCGAGCAGTTTTTGGAAAAGACCGAGCGGGAAAGGACACAAATGGTCTTTATCCTGCCCCCCTTGTATTATGAAAAAGCCCGGCGGATCCGGGACCTGGACAGAATGCTGGGGTATTACACGGACATCGGCAAGAAATATCATATCCCGCTTCTGAATTATTATTTTTCAGACGTCTCCAGGGACAGTTCCCATTTCGCGGACCCCAATCACCTTAACGAGCTGGGAGCGATGGTGTTCTCCGACACCCTGGCCCGCGACCTGAAGAGGCTGCGCGGAGACCTGCAACCTTCAAATTAGAAAGACACTATGGACAATGTCATTTCCGTCATCCTGCCCGTCAAGGACGGGACGAATTACATCCGGGAGGCGCTGGACAGCCTCCGTGCCCAGGACATGGACCTTGAGATCATCGTCGTGGACGACGGCTCCACCGACGGCACCGCGGCCGTGGCGGAACAGTACGGCTGCCGGGTTCTCCGGCACGAGACATCCAAAGGACAGATTGCGGCCAAGAATACGGGGCTTCGCGCCGCTTCCGGGAAATATGTCCTGTTCCTGGACCACGACGACCGCGTCCGGCCCGGAGCGCTGAAGGTCCTCTACGATACGCTCGAAGCCGACCCCGGCATCGCCGCCGTGATGGCCCGGGTGCAGGATTTCCTCTCGCCCGACGCCGGTCCGATGCCCGGCACCTTCGTCCGCCCGGACGCCTACCACGGCCTGTTCACCGGTGCCGTCCTGATCCGCAAGGACGCACTGGATGCCATCGGTCCCTTCACGGAAGGCCGCCACACGGGCGAGATCATCGAGTGGAAGACGAAGATGGACGCCCACGGCTTCAAGATCGAAAGGATCGACCTGGTCGCCACCGACCGGCGCATCCACCGGACCAATTTCGGGAAAACCGCCGCCGGCACGGAGTTCAAGGATTACGCGGCCTTCCTGCGCGAACGGCTGAAAAGAAAATGAAGAACGGGGTTTTCCTCGTCATAGACCGGTCCAACTGCCGCTGCGGCCTCACGGACCGGCTCAAGACCGCCGTGGGTCTGTACCATCTCGCGCGGGAAAAAGGAGTCGGCTTCCGGTTCATCCACCGGGCCGGGTTCGACATCCGGGACTATCTGGCCCCGAACGAGGTCGACTGGTCCGCCGAGCCTTCCGACCTGTCCCCCCTGCCCTGGAAGCGCAGGCGGCTCGACTACCTTCCCCCGTTCGAGGGGATGCCCGGCCTGCAGCCGGACAGGCAGTATGTCTGCCGGCGTTTTATCGGGAAGAATCTCCTCGAGATGACCGGCGTGCCGGACTGGGAAAAGGTCTGGAGGGAGGCCTTCCGAAGCCTGTTCACCCCGGGCCGGCTCGTCCGGGACGAACTCGAACGGACCCCGATGCCCCCGCGATACGCCGTCGTGAACGCCAGGTTCGTCAACTCGCTGGGACACTTCGAAGAAGCCGACTGCAACGCCCCCCTGCCGCCGGACGAACAGAAGCGCCTGATCGAGGCCGTCTTGGCCGAGACGGCCCGCTGCCAGGAGCGCTCCGACGTCCCCGTCATCGTCTATTCCGACAGCGTCCGTTTCCTGGAAGCCGCCTCGGAGCGCGGGTTCAGGACCTGCGACCCTGCCGGAATCGGGCACATCATGGACCCGGACGTATCGGACCGGGTCAAACTGATGACCTTCGTCAATTTCTATCATATGGCCGGTGCGGAGGCGATCTACTCCATCCTCAACCTGGAGGGTTTCCCGTCCGGCTGCCTGTATAAGACCCAGTATCCCCGGTATGCCGCCATCCTGGGGGGAAAACCGTTCATCCGGATCTGAACCATGACAGCACGGAAGAAAGTTATCATCGTCACCAACACCCTGAGCCACGGAGGGGCGCAGCGGGTGGCCGTCAGGCTGGCCAATGCCCTCGCCCACAGGCACGACGTCATCCTGATCCCCTTCGTCCGGGAGATCGTCTACCCGGTTTCCGACAAGGTAACGGTCCTGGTGCTGGCATCGAAAATGGTCGTCAGCCATTTCTGGGGCCCGCTTTCCCGGCCGCTCTCGCAAATCAAGGGCCTCCTGTTCTTCTCGCGCCTGCGCCGGAAGGAGAAGCCGGCGGCCACTTTCAGTTTCCTCCAGCGGCCCGACTGGCTGAACGGACTTGCCTGGGGCGGCGGAAAGAAGGTCATGTCCGAAAGGAACAACCCCCGGATGAAGGAAAAAGGTTATTTCGAGGACGCCTGCTCCCGCTTCCGTCTGGCGGACCGGGTGGTGTTCCAATCGGAGACGGTCCGGGCCATGTACCCCGAGGAGATCCGCAAAAAGGGCATCGTCATTCCCAATCCCATATCGGTCAGCTGCCGGGCCTCGGCCCCGGACGGTCACCGGATCGTCGCAGCGGGCCGCCTGCATCCGCAGAAGAATTTCGCCCTGCTGATCCGCGCTTTCCTCCGTTTCCTGCCGGACCATCCCGGCTACACCCTCCATATCTACGGCGAGGGCGACGACCAGGCGGAACTGCAGGCCCTGATCGACGGACTCGCCCTGCAGGACAAGGTGTTCCTCGAGGGCTTCCGGAGCGATGTACACGAGGCCATCCGGGACGCGGAATTCTTCGTGATGAGTTCGGACTACGAGGGTATGCCCAACTCCCTGCTGGAAGCCATGATGATGGGACTCCCCTGCATCTCCACTGACTTCGAGGGCGCCCGGGAGTTTATCGACACGGCAGCCTGCCTGCTTACGCCCGTCGGGAACGAAACCGCCCTGGCCGAAGCGATGGCCGCCCTGGCCGACGACCCGGAAAAGCGCCGGAATCTCGCCCGGCGCGGAGAGGAATTCGTACAGAAGTATTCTTTGGACAACATCATTCCACGATGGGAAGCGCTCCTATGACACCCGGCCTGCCGGATTGGACCCCGGTCGTGCTCGGAAGGCGTGACGGCGGGAAACTGACCGATTCCCAGGACAGTTTCCGTTTCTGGTACCGCAAGGTCGATCCCCGGCAGGAGAACTTCACCCTGTCCGCGGTATTCGAGGTGGAAGACGCCGGCGGCGTCGGTTTCCAGACCGGATACGGAATCATGGCCGTAGACACCGTTGTCAATCCCCTTTCCCGGTGCAGGCACCGCAACCACGCCCTGCTGGGCCGTTTCCGGACCGTTTCCGGGAGCAATTACGGCTGCGGGCTGCGCATCGTGGGAGGCTATTCGAACCGCTGGGCCCTGCCCCAGGACGGCCGGCGGCGCCTGGATCCTTCCAGGCTGTTCCCTACCCAGGATCCGGAAGACCGCATCGGCCCGGGAGACCGGCACCGCTTTACCCTGACGAAGACCGACGCCGGACTGGAGGCGTCCATGGAAACGCCCGGGGGTGTCGAGACCCTCTCTTTCCCGGGATGCGACTTCCTGCTGAAACAGGACCGGCGTTTCATCTATGTCGGTTTCGCCATTGCAGGGAATGTCCGCCTGCGGATTACGGACATCCGTTTCGAGACGGCGCCCGGCAAACTCAGTCATACGCCCGACAGTGCGATCGGGCACTTCGTCCCGGATTATCCTTTCGACCGCACGCTTCTTCCGGACTCCCTGTCCCCCGCTTCAGGACCTTTGTACGAAGCCATCCGCCGGGCAGGCCCCGGAAGCGAGATCATCCTCCCGGACGGAGTCTATCCAGGTCCAGTCGTGATTCCGGAGAGCTGCTCCGGGGAGCCGGGCCGGCCGGTCATCCTGCGCGCCGAGCATCCGGGAAAAGCCGTCATCGACGGCTCGGGAATGACAGCGAAACTACCCGCCATGACCCTTCGCGGAAGATTCTGGATCCTGGACGGACTGGTGTTCCGGAACGCGCCCTCTTCCGGGCTGTTCCTCTGCGGCTCCGACAATGTCATCCGCCATTGTGAAGCCAGCGGAAACGGGGATACCGGCATCCTGATCTGCGCATTCCCGGGAAGCGAAAAGAAAGACTGGCCCGCCGGGAACCGCGTAGAATCCTGCCTTTCCCACGACAACTGCGACAGGGTACGCCATAACGCCGACGGGTTCGGCGCCAAGCTTTCAGCCGGCCCCGGCAACGTTTTTGTCTCCTGCAAGGCTTTCCATAACATCGATGACGGATTCGACCTGTATACCAAGAATTCGCTCGGGCCCATCGGGGCCGTCACCCTGCTGGACTGCGAGGCGGCATTCAACGGCTGGCTTTCGTCCGAAGAGAAGCCCGACGGCAAGCCGGATACCGGAATCGGCTTCAAACTCGGCGGGGAGCGCCAGCGGGTCCGGCACGTCCTGGAGGACTGCATCGCGCACGACAACGCGCGGGGCGGTTTCGACGCCAATTCGAATCCCTCCTGCCGGCTGATCCGGTGCAAAGCTTGGAACAACCCTATTCCCTGATATGAAACTCAGCATCATCGTTCCGGTCTACAACGCCGCTCCCTGGCTGCCGCGCTGCCTGGATTCCCTTTTGGACCAGGGCCTGGATGCCTCCGAATACGAGATCATCCTCGTCGATGACGGCAGCACCGACGCCTCGTCGGAGATCCTCGCCCGCTATGCCGCGGATCATCCCCAGATCCGGGTCCACACCCAGGAGAACGGGGGTCAGTGGACGGCCCGGAATACGGGCCTCGGACTCGCCCGGGGAGAATGGATCAGCTTCGTGGACGCCGACGACTACCTGGTGCGAAAGGGCCTTTCGCACCTCCTTCCTTACTGCGACGCCGCCACCGACGGAGTCCGCTTCTACAGCCAGCTGCTCACGCCCGGCTTGACCGCCCGGGAAGAAACCTTCCACCGTCGCGATATCGCCTTCCGCGGGGACGGCCGGCGTTTCATCACGGCCTACGGCCTGGAATTCTTCTGCTGGTGCTGGCTGTACAGCAAACGCTTCCTGGACGGACACGGCATCCGCTTTCCGGAAGGACAGGGGGAAGACCTGGCGTTCCTGTTCAGGTTCCTGATCGCCGCCCCGGCGGTGGTGTCCGTCCCGTTCGACATTTACCGCTATGTCGTCCGCGAGGACAGCGTTACCACCCGCAATGCAAAAGACTATTGCAGGACCTGGGCCGGCGATATGATCACGGTCTTTTCCGATATCCGTGTGTGTTCGGAGCCTTTCCGGGATTCGGATCCGCCGCTGTACGACAGGGTCCGGGATTCCCTTGCCAGGCAGATGCCGATGCTGTTTTCCCGCATCTTCAAGGCCGACCTGAGCGTCAGGGAGTTCAAACAGGTCCTGTCCCGGCTCCGGCAGGAGGGGCTCCTTCCCGCCCGGAGCCGGAGCGCCGGGATTCCGGTCCGGATCTTCCAGTCCGCCATCAATCTCCTCGCCGCGTGTCCGGTCCTGTATGTGCCTGCCAAGTGGCTCTTCCGGGTGTTTATCCTTCCATATGTCTGGAGAAGGCTGAACAGGAACAAATGAAACGCTTTTTACTGAAACTTGCGGCGTTCGGCCTCATCATGGCCGCCGTGGCGATACTCGCAGATGTCCTGCTGTCGCGCAACATGCGCAGCGTGAACACCTACGGCATGGAAACCTGGAAGGACATCATGGAGGGGCAGGCCGGCGCCGATATCCTGATCCTGGGAGATTCCCGGGCGCTCAATTCCTGCGACCGGGAAGTGCTGGACAGCATCGTCCGGCATTCCGCCTACAACCTGGCCATCGTCGGGAACCCTTTCGTCGTGCAGGAATTCCGCTACAGGATGTTCCGGGAACACAATCCGAAACCCCGGGTGATCCTGCAGTTCGTCGATGATTTCTTCCTGAGTCCGAATTTCTCCCTGGACGATCCGCTGCAGTTCCTCCCCTGGATGTGGAACGGATCTTTCCGGCGGGGGATGTTTTCCTTCGGCATTCCCGTCTTCCTGCGGGAGACTTTTCCCTTTTTCCGCTATCAGGGCACCCGGCCCTGGTCCGTCGAACGGCAGCAGCGCCAGAGTACGGACGGATTCTACTCCTTCGAAGACGAGCGTTTCCATTTTTCCGCGCTCGCGCCCAGGACTTTCCGATACCAGGAAGATACGGACGCGAATTTCCGTGACTTTCTCCGGGAAGTCCGGGAGGAAGGGATCCGGGTCGTCCTGGTCCTTCCGCCCATCTATGAAAGCGTCGGTTTCCGGGACGGCGACGAAGAGAAGATGCTCGGGTATTACAACTCGGTTGCCGCCGGGAACGGGCTTCCCCTCTTTGACGGCAGTTCGCTGGAAATCAAGCACGATTCCACGCTGTTCCTGGATCCGGGACACCTGAATGCAAAGGGTGCGAGGGTGTTCACCGACACCCTCGCCCGCTACCTGTCCGGGCTCGGATTGTTTGACGAATGACAGGCTCCGGAGACCTAGTCCCGGAACAGCAGCTGGGCAAATTCACGGAGGGAACGGCGCCAGGCGTGCCAGGTATGGTGCACGTGGGGTGCGAGATATAAATGGGCGTTCATGCCGTATTCCCGGAGCGCCTCCGTATCCTGACGCGGATCCGTACCCGGATCGATCCCGAAGGTAGGATTCTCGATCTCGGCATCGCCGAAACTGACGAAGACCAACTTGATGTTTTCAACAAATCCGGGATGGCTTTCCGCCTCGGCGACCGTGTAGGCGCCGCCGCTGAAACTGCCCACGGCGGAGAAGAGTTCCGGATGGGCGAAAACGGACCATTTGGTCTGCAATCCGCCATATGAAAGGCCGGCCATAGCCCGGTGGGCGCCGTCCGGGATGGTCCTGAACGTGGAATCGACCATCGGAATCAGGTCGCCGGTCAGGATACCGTTATAGTCTTCTTCCCACTCGTAGGGGTTCTGCAGGACACAATTGTCCATCACGACGATGAACGGCCGGGCAAGACCTTCCGCATAAAGGTTGTCCAGGATTTCGGCGAGATGACCCTGACGCACCCAGCTGTACTCCGTCTCGGCACCGCCCGGCAGCAGGTACAGCACGGGGTAGCGTTTGTCCGGGTTCCGGTCGTACTCGGCAGGCGTATAGACGAAGATGTGGCGCATCTGCTGTTTCTTTTCCGACCAGTACCAGGTGCCGCGCACCTGCCCATGCGGAACATTTTTGACTTCATAGATATCCTGGTCGGGCGAAGGGATGTCCACGCCGCTTCCCCAACGGCTGTCCCCATAGTAATACTGGCAGGAAGGGTCGGGAACAACGGCTCCGTCGACGATCAGCCTGTAATAATGGAAACCGTCGTACAACGGATCGGATTCACCGGACCAGTTTCCGTTCCACTCCCGGCGAAGGCGGTATTTGCGGCCGTCGATATCCAGTTTGACGGAATGTGCATAAGGAGCATATATGCGGACGCGGACACGGCCTTCGGAGTTGACCATCGGGTAGCTCCGGCCCTGCTGGGCATTCGGGGCGGTCACGAAATCCTCCCGGACATCCGGTCTGCGGCAGGAAGGAGACAGGGCGCAGATCAGCGCCGTCAGGATCAGGGTACAGGGTCTTTTCATCATAACGTCACAAGATAGGCATTATTTCCTTGTAGTTCTTATTTTTTTGCTAATTTTGTGATAATAACCACCTGCCAACGACATGACGGAAGGAAACGCAGCGCGAAAAGGATTTATTACGATAGCCACGGGAAAGGACGAATACTATGTCCTGGCGCATAATCTGCTGATGTCCTACCGTTTCCATTCCCGCTCTTCGGTCCCGTTCGGAATCATCTGCGACAGGCAGAACGAATATACGGCCGATTTCGATACGGTCGTCCTGATGGAAGATCCGCAGTTTTCCGTCTTCGACAAACTGAGACTCCCCGAACTGAGTCCTTTCGACGAAACCATCTTCATCGAAGCCGACTGCCTGGCCTACCGGGACCTGAACGGGCTGTGGGGCCTCTTCAAGGACGGGCCGGATTTTGGCGCCCTGGGCACTGTCCGTTCCCTGGACGACGAAGAAGGTTGGATCCGCGCGGAGTATCTGGGGCCGTACCGGAGCCGCGTCAAACAGCAGTTCCAGCACCAGGGCGGCGTGTATTATATGCGGAAAGGGCCGGCACTGGACGATTTTACCCGCACCTGCAAGGAAATCCGCCTGCATCAGGACGACTTCCATTTCAAGCTTCCCAACGAAGAACCCGTGTTCGCCCTGGCGTGCATGCTGCACGGATTCCTGCCGGTCAAGGACTGGATCTTCGTCTTCTGCTATTATCCCGCCGTAACGGTGACCCGGATCGACATCATCCGGGGGATTATCTTATTCAATACGTCTTTCTGCTTCCAGTCCCGCCCGGGCCTGTTCCTGGTTCACTGGGGTTCGAAGGATACCCGCAAACCACTGTATTTGCGGGAAACGGAGGCCGTTACGTCCCGGGTCAGGCAAGGGAAACACGCAAGCGCCTTCATCCCGGTCAGGATCCGGATAAACAAGGCCCTTCTCTGCCTCAAGGAATTCATTAAACCCATAGTCCCCCTGTCCGTCAAGCAGCGGCTGTGGCGGAAACTCATAGCATAACAACGATGAAACAGATTCTTGTGACCGGCGGTGCCGGTTTCGTAGGTTCCCACCTGTGCGAGCGGCTGCTTGAGGAAGGCAACGCCGTCATCTGCCTGGACAATTTTTACAGCGGTTCGAAAGAGAATGTCTGGCACCTGATCGGACATCCCGGGTTCGAACTGGTCCGGCACGACGTGACCGAGCCCTATCGCATCGAAGTGGATGAGATTTACAACCTGGCCTGTCCCGCATCGCCGGTGTACTACCAATACGACCCCATCCAGACGACGAAGACTTCCGTCTTCGGCGCCTTCCACATGCTCGGCCTCGCCAAACGGACGCACGCCAAGATCCTGCAGGCCTCGACCTCCGAAGTATACGGCGATCCCGACGTGCATCCGCAGCCCGAAAGCTATCGGGGGAACGTCAACCCCATCGGCATCCGCGCCTGCTATGACGAGGGGAAACGCTGCGCGGAGACCCTCTGCTTCGACTATCACCGGATCCACGGCGTCCGGACCAAGGTCATCCGGATCTTCAATACCTACGGTCCCCGGATGGCCGTCAACGACGGCCGCGTCATCTCGAATTTCGTGGTGCAGGCCCTGCGCGGAGAGGATATTACCATTTACGGGGACGGTTCCCAGACCCGGTCCTTCCAGTATGTTTCGGACCTGATCGAAGGGATGATCCGGGTCATGGCGACGGACGATTCGTTCACGGGCCCGGTCAATCTGGGCAATCCGGGCGAGTTCACGATGCTGGAACTGGCCGAGAAAGTCATCGCGCAGACCGGGAGCCGGAGCAAGCTCGTTTTCCGGCCGCTGCCGGAAGATGACCCGAAGATGCGCCAGCCGGACATCACCCTGGCCAAGAAGGAACTGGACTGGGCGCCGAAGGTTTCCCTGGACGAAGGCCTGGAGAAGACCATCGCCTATTTCAAGCACAAACTGGGCGTATGATCAAGTTCCTGTTCGACCGCGTTTTCGCGCTGATCGGGCTGATGCTCCTGTGGCCGGTCCTGCTCGGGGTCGCCGTCTGGAGCCGGATCAAGATGCCGGAGGGGCCGGTCCTGTTCCGGCAGCAGCGGGTGGGCCGGAACGGAGAACTGTTCACGCTGGTGAAGTTCCGCACTATGGAACCGACGCACAACGGAGCATCCGTCAGCGTAGCCGGCGAAGAAAGGATCACCCCGCTGGGCGCCAAGCTGCGCCGCTACAAGCTGGACGAACTGCCCGAACTCTGGAATGTCCTGGTCGGGGACATGAGTTTCGTGGGGCCCCGGCCGGACGTACCCGGCTATGCGGATGCCTTGACCGGCGAGGACCGCGAAATCCTGAAGCTCCGCCCCGGGATTACCGGCCCCGCGACGCTGAAATACCGGGACGAAGAAGAGCTGCTGGCCCGCGTGGAGGATCCCCAGCGCTACAACGACGAAGTGATCTTCCCGGACAAGGTCCGCCTGAACCTGTATTACTATTACCATCAGTCCCTCGCCACGGACCTGCGGATGATCGTATCGACCGTGCTGGGGCTGCATCCCTACTATGCCGGAGAACGGCTGTAAAACCCGGAACACCCGCAAGTGAAACGTTTCGTGAAGACGGCGGCCGCCTTCTGCCTCGTCCTTGCCGCCGTGCTCATCCTCGCAGATTACCCGCTCTCGCGGTCCATGCGGGAGGTCCACACCTTCGGAATGGACACCTGGCGGGACATCTTTGAGGGGAAAGCGGGAGCCGACATCCTGATCCAGGGAGATTCCCGGGCCTTCAACGCCTGCTACCAACCGGTGTTCGACAGCCTGACCGGCCTGCCGGCCTATAACCTGACGACCATCGGCAACCCCTTCCTCATGCAGGAATTCCGTTACGGGATGTACCGGGGGCACAACCGGAAACCCCGGGTGATCCTGCAGTTCACCGACGAGTTCTTCCTCGGCACGGCCATCTCGGACTATGACCGGGTCCAATACCTTCCCTGGATGTGGGACAAATCCTTTACCGGCGGTCTCCTGTCCGTCAGCCGGCGCCTGTTCCTGCAGAACGCCTTTCCCGTGCTCCGCTATCACGGGTACCGGCCCTGGTCGCTCGCCCGGGAGCCCCGCATGACCCGCAACGGATTCTATCTTCCCGACTACGAGCTCTTCCGGGATTCCGTTTTCCATCACCCCGCCGAGCCGGAAAGGGCATTCTACTATTCCGGGTACATGCACGACAGGCTGACCCGCTTTCTCCGGAACGCCTCCGAAGAGGGGATCCGGGTCATCCTGATCTGTCCTCCGCTCCACGAGAGCCTGGCCTTCGAAGAAGGCGGGAAAGAGGAGATGGTCCGGTTCTTCCGCTCGGTCGCCGACGAGTGCGGGGTTCCTTTCCTGGACGGGACTTCGATGGCCATCGTACACGATTCCACTTACTTCCTCGACAGGGGGCATCTCAATATGAAAGGGGCCCGGATCTTCTCCGACACGCTCGCCCGTTACCTGAACGGACTCCATTTATCCGACAACTGACATGCTTTTCAACTCGTACGCCTTCGCGCTTTTCCTTCCGGTGGTTTTCTGCCTCTACTGGTTCGTCTTCAGGAAAAACCTGAAGCTGCAGAACCTGTTCGTGGTGGCCGCCTCCTACCTCTTCTACGGCTGGTGGGACTGGAGGTTCCTTCTCCTCATCGCCCTCACCTCCTTCTGCAGCTGGGGAAGCGGCCTGCTGATCGGACGCTACCGGGACAACCCCCGCAAAGCGAAACGGGTCAGCGCGGCGAATATCATCCTCAACCTCGGCATCCTCGCCCTGTTCAAGTATTACGATTTCTTCGCCCAGTCCTTCGCCGACCTGTTCCTCGGCGGACAGGCGGACAAGCTCCTGCTCCACCTGATCCTGCCGGTCGGCATCAGCTTCTACACTTTCCAGGCGCTCAGCTACTCGATCGACGTCTACCGCGGCAAAATCGAGCCCGTGAAGGACGTCGTCCAGTTCTTCGCCTACGTGAGCTTCTTCCCGCAGCTCGTGGCCGGTCCCATCGAACGGGCCACGAACCTCCTCCCCCAGTTCGGCCGGAAGCGGGAATTCGACTACGCCCTCGCCGTCGACGGGCTCCGGCAGATGCTCTGGGGATTCTTCAAGAAAATCGTCATCGCCGACGAATGCGGGCGCTATGTCGACTACGTGTTCGGTTCGTACGAGGTCCAGCCCGGCTGCGTCCTCGTGCTCGGCGCCATCTTCTTCGCCTTCCAGATCTACGGCGACTTCTCCGGCTATTCGGACATCGCGATCGGCACGGCCAAACTGTTCGGAATCAAGCTGTCGCCCAACTTCAAGACGCCTTATTTCAGCCGCGACATCGCGGAGTTCTGGCGCCGCTGGCACATCTCCCTCACTTCCTGGTTCCGGGACTATGTGTACATTCCCCTCGGCGGCAGCCGCTGCCCGAAGGCCAAGACGGTTCGCAACACGTTCGTGATCTTCCTCCTGTGCGGCCTGTGGCACGGCGCCAACTGGACCTTCCTGGCCTGGGGCGCGTTCAACGCCCTGCTCTTCCTGCCCCTGATCCTGAGCGGCAGGAACCGCCGGTACCGGGACATCGTCGCTCCGGACCGCCCGCTCCCTTCCTGGAAGGAAGCCGGGCAGATGCTCCTGACCTTCGTGCTCGTCACCCTCGGCTGGATCATCTTCCGGGCGGATTCTCTCACACAGGCCTGGGAGTATCTTTGCGGCTTCCTGCGCCCGGGTCACTACCCTGTCCGGGACGAAATCATCAACCTCAGCCAGCTGGTCGTCCAATGTGTCTGCATCCTGATCATGCTGGCCGTCGAATGGTCCGACCGGAAAGAGGAGCACGGCCTGTCGGTCCGGCGGATCCGGTCCAAGGCCCTGCGCTGGGCGGTTTACTGCCTGCTGATCCTGGCGGTGATGCTGTTCTTCGACGACGGCAGCGCCCAGTTCATCTATTTCCAGTTCTGATCCTTCCCCGAGGCATCCATCTGGGCCAGGCGGCCCAGCACATACAGCGGACTACCGGCCCGGGGCGATGCCGGGCACGCCGATCTCCCGTTCGGCAGGGACGAAACGGTCGTACGTCACGTCCTTGACGACCAGGTCCTTCACGCCGGTCACCCGGCTCGTGAACTCGTTCACCTGGCCCACGTGGATATGCTCCAGCGTGACGCCCTCGACGGGCAGCCGGTCGTCTCCGAGGATCTCATAGATGGCGTCGGCCTGGACGGCGCCGGCGTTGCGGACCGTGATGTTGCGGATCCGGGTGAGGGCCGTCTCGAAGGTGGGGACGATGTCCCGCCACTGGTACAGGACGTCCGTGTCGATCGCGAACACGCGCATCATCCGGGTGGCGGATACGTTTTCGAGCGTCACGTCCTCGATGAAGCCGCCGCGGCGGTGGTTGGTCTTGATGTAGAAGAGCCGGTACACCTCGCTGGAGGAGTGGCAGTCGTGCATATACACGCGTCGCACGCCGCTGGACATCTCGCTGCCGATGCCCAGGACGGTGTGTCCGTTCACGATCTCGCAGTTCCGGACCACGATATCGCTGGAAGGCATCCCCAGCCGCCAGCCGTCCTGGTTGCGCCCGGCCTTGATGACCACCCCGTCGTCGCCCTGGTCGAAGGTGCAGTTCTCCACGACCGCATGCTGGGTCATCTCCAGGTCGATGCCGTCGTTGTTGTTGCCGTGGGCATAGACGTCGAGGCCGTGCGCCCACACGTCACGGCACATGAACAGGTGGATGGTCCAAAACGGACTTTCGCGGATCTTGAAGCCGTCCAGCTGCACGTTGGTGCAGCGGTTCAGGTGGATCAGGGCGGGGCGCATCTGCACGCCGGGCGCCTCCATATGGCGGTATTCCACCGGGACGCCCGTGGAAAGCATGGCGTAGAGCTGCCGCGTGGCGTCCAGATGCGACTGCGGACGGTCGAACCAGGTACGCCAGAAGTCCATCCTGGGCGCCAGGGTGCCCGGGCCGCTGATGGCGATGTCGTCGCATTCATAGGCATAGACCAGCGGGGACAGCCCCATGCACTCGGCGCCTTCCCAGGCGGTCCTGACCGCGGGAAGATACAGTTCGGGCTTGTCGTCGAACACGACGACGGCCCCTTCGGCCAGGTGCAGGTTGCAGCCGCTACGGAAGTGGATCGGGCCGGTGATCCATTCGCCGGCCGGCACCACGACCCGGCCGCCCCCGGCCCTGTTGCAGGCGTCCATGGCCCTGGCGAAGGCCGCCGTGTTGGCCCGGATGTCGCCTTTCCGGGCGCCGTAGCGGGTGATGGGGAAATCGCGGTCGGGGAAACGGTGCATCACGAGCGGTTCGAATGGGAAGGGGGCTTCGGGCGCCGTAATGGTCTGGGCCGGGAGCCATGCGGTGACACATAGGAGTACCGCGACGAGGATCGTTCTTCTGCGCATAGTATCGTCCGAAAAGAAAAAGAGAATCAACCGCCTATGCAAGTGATTGATTCTCTGTCGCTCCCCTTCTAGGACTTGAACCTAGGACCCCCTGATTAACAGTCAGGTGCTCTAACCAACTGAGCTAAAGAGGAATGTTGCCCGCCACTCTCGTTTTGGGATTGCAAATATACGGCAAAAACTTGAAAGCGCAAATATTTTTTCGTGTTTTTTACTTTCTTGCGCATAATCCGCTTTTTCCCTATATTTGTATGTTATGGATATAGACCTTCTGTCCCGGATGATCGGCACCCTGATCGTGGAACACGACCAGGTGGGGCTGCCGGGCGTCGGCACCTTCGTGGCGGAGATGATGCCCGCGTCGTTCGCCGACCGCGGCTACACCATCCATCCCCCCTACCGCCGGCTCTCCTTCTACCCCAGCCAGTTGGAAGATTCCCTGCTGACCGACCTGTATGCAGATACGAACCACATCGACCGGGAATCCGCCCGCGTCTATATCACGCAGTTCCTCGCGGAGATGAAAAGCATCCTGGAGGAGCGCAAGACCATCGTCCTGCCCGGCCTGGGGCGGCTGCGCGCCACCCGGGAGAACACCCTCTTCTTCGTGGCGGACGAAGACCTGGACATCTTCCCGGCCGGAATCGGTCTGCGTCCCGTGTCGCTGAAAAGCCGCACGGTGCTGGACGAACCGGTCGAAATCCACGTCCCGATGCCGGCACCGCCCGTACCGGAGCCTATCCCGGAGCCGCTGCCGCAGCCTGAACCTCAACCGGAGCCGCAGCCTGAGCCGGAACCGGATCCCATCCTGGAACCCCTGCAAGAGCCTGAACCCGAACCTGTTCCGGAACCCCTGCCAGAACCCCGGCCGGAGCAAGAGCCGGCGCCGGAAAAGAAAACGGGCCTGCTGACCTGGGATCCCATCCCCGAACCCGCCGGAGAAAAGACCGCCGGGGCCGAGCCGGCCCGGCCCGCCGGAAAGAAGCGGCATCGCCGCCGCTGGTGGATCCCGGTGGCGGTCGGCGCGGCGGCCCTCGCCGTCGTCGCCCTCGCCAGCTTCCTCATCCTCGCGCGGGTGGCCCCGGACTTCATCGACTCCCTCCTCTACACGCCCGAACAACTACGGATCATAAACTACTGACGCCTTGCTGGAACTGATCTATCCCGTCTCGCCGGCACCGCTCCTGAGGGGCGGCAAGCGGGCCCGTGCCAAGGAGATGCTGCCCGTCGTGGACGAAGCGGGCAACGTCCGGGCGCAGGCCGCGCGCGAGTTCTGCCACGGAGGCACCAAACCGCTGCACCCTGTCGTCCACCTGCATGTCATCAACCGCGAAGGAGAGATCTACCTCCAGCAGCGCGGCCCCCACAAGGACCTGCTCCCGCTGAAGTGGGACACGGCCGTGGGCGGCCACGTCGCCTACGGGGAATACATCCTCGAGGCACTCTACCGCGAAGCCGCGGAGGAGCTGCAGCTGCACGACTTCCACCCGCAGTGGCTCTGCTCCTATATATTTGAATCTCAGCGGGAAAAGGAGCTCGTAAACGTGTTCGCCACCGTGGGCGACTACGAACTCCACCCCGACCGCGACGAGGTCCTCGACGGCCGTTTCTGGACGCCGCAGGAAATTGAAAGCACCTTGGGCACGGGCCTGCTCACGCCCAATTTCGAGTCCGAATACGCCCGCATCAAAGACGCCCTCCAGGCCCTGCTGTAATGAAAGAACTCCGGAAATTCATCAAGGACCAGTTGTCCGTATGGCCGCTCGCCGCGGCCAACTACCGCTCGCTAAAATCCGTCCGGACACGGGAACTGACGGTGGGCGGCCTGCCCTGCCGGGTGCAGTTCAACCCCGAAAGGGCCTTCTCCACCAACGCCGACACCAGCCCGGAGGCCATTGCCGCGCGCCCCTGTTTCCTTTGCGCGGACAACCGGCCGCCGGAGCAGTTCCACATCAAGTTCGAGGGCCGCAAGGGCCGGATGTACAACGTCCAGGTGAATCCCTACCCCATCTTCCGGGACCACCTGGTGATCGTCCGCGACAGGCATCTTCCGCAGGCCATCTGGCACCACCTGCCGGACATGCTCGACTTCGCCGTGAAATACCCGGACTGGACCGTCTTCTACAATGGTCCGGAGAGCGGCGCATCCGCCCCCGACCACCTGCATTTCCAGGCCGTTCCCCGGCACCAGCTGCCGCTGGAGGCCGCCGTGGACGCCTTCCTGGACGCCCCTGGCACGCCGCTCGCCTCCGTCAAGGACGCCACCCTGTACCGCTACGACGGCTATGCCCGTGGCGTATTCGCCCTCAAGGCGACGACTTCCAAGTCGCTCACCAAACTCTTCTACCGCCTGCTGGAATGCACTGCCCGGCCCGCGGGCGAGACCGAACCGCGCTTCAACCTCTTCGCCTACGCCAAAGGGGCCGAATGGCGCGCCTTCGTGGTGATGCGCTCCGCCAAACGCTCCCACCACTACGACGCCGACGGGGAGGAACACTTGACCATCAGCCCGGGCGCCGCCGACGTGGCCGGCGTGTTCGTCACGCCCGTCCGCGAAGACTTCGAGAAGGTCACGGCCGCCCGGCTGGAGGAAATCCTGGACGAGGTGACCGTTTCCGAACACGAGCAGGAGATGATCGTCTGGCGCCTGACGCGCACGCAGCCGACCGTCTCCGTCGGCATCCTGGCCGCCAGGGAAATCTGCTTCGAGATCATCTCGGACGGGGCCGGTCCCCAGCACGTGCGCTGGAACGACGGGCGCATCGACTACAACGGCACGCTCTACGACGAACTCTATTTCGACTCCATCACCCGCTCCACCCTCTTCGCCGAGCCATCCTTCGTGCTGCACGACGTGGTGATCGGCATCGATTTCCATTGGGAGCAGAAACGCACGCTGAAGTTCGCCGGCGGCCTGAAGTTCATCGTCGAGGGCGACCACCTGCGGGCGGTGAACCTCGTGGGGATGGAAGACTACCTGCTGAGCGTCATCTCCTCCGAGATGAAGTCCAGCGCCTCCCCCGAACTGCTCAAGGCGCACGCCGTCATCTCCCGCAGCTGGCTCCTCGCCCGCATGCGGGACCGGCAGATGGCAGCGAACGGGGCGGAGAAGCCGAAGGCCGAGGTCCCGCACAGGGATTTCGATGTTTGCGCGGACGACCACTGCCAACGCTATCAAGGACTTACGATGGCCGTCGGGGATAAGGTCCGCACGGTCATCGACGAGACCTGGGGGCAGGTGCTGCGCTACGACGGGCAGCTCTGCGACACCCGGTATTCCAAGTGCTGCGGCGGCCTGACGGAGTTGTTCAGCACCTGCTGGGAAGACATCGACTACCCCTACCTGCAGTGCGTCGAGGACCCCTGGTGCGACTGCGAGAACGACGCAGTGCTCGCCCAGGTGCTCAACGACTACGACCAGCAGACGCGCGACTTCCACGACTGGACCGTCCGCTACACCCCGGAGGAGCTTTCCGCCCTGGTGCGGGAGCGCACCGGGACCGACTTCGGGGACATCCAGGCCCTGGAGCCCGTGGAGCGCGGCCCGTCCGGGCGGATCAAGTACCTCCGCATCGTGGGCAGCAAGCACACGGAAACGCTGGGCAAGGAACTCAGGATCCGCCGCGCGCTGAGTCCCTCCCATCTGAAGAGTTCCGCTTTCAGCGTGGAGCGGGACCCCGCCGGGGCGTTCGTCCTGCGCGGACGCGGCTGGGGCCACGGCGTGGGCCTCTGCCAGATCGGCGCGGCGGTGATGGCCGACCGCGGTTTCGACTACAAGCAAATCCTCCTTCACTATTATCCCGGTACCAGCCTTGAAGACTAGATCCCCCTGGGCCTGGGTGCCCACCCTGTATCTGCTCGAGGGCATTCCCTACGCCCTCGTCAACACGGTCGCCCTGGCCGTGTTCAAGGACCTCGGCGTGGACAACGGCACGCTCGGTCCGCTGACCACGCTGATCAGCCTGCCCTGGCTGGTCAAACCCCTCTGGAGTCCGCTGGTGGACATTTTCCGCAGCAAGCGCTGGTGGATCCTGCTGACGCAGATCACCATGGCCGCAACGGCGCTGCTCATCGCCCTGCTGCTGCCTTTCTGCGGGATGACCGCCCTGATCATCCTCTTCGTGGTCGTCGCCTTCGCCTCCGCCACCCACGACATCTCGGCGGACGGCTATTATATGCTCGGCCTGGACCGCGAGAAGCAGTCGGTGTTCGTGGGCATCCGCAACACCTTCTACCGCGGCGGCCTCGTCTTCGGCCAGGGCCTGCTGGTTATGCTCGCCGGCCTGCTCCAGCAGCGCCACGGCAGCATCCCCCGCGCCTGGGCCACGGTAATGGGCATCGCCGCCGCCCTGATGGCGCTCATCGCGCTCTACCACGTCTTCACCCTGCCTTCCCCGGAAGAAGACCGCGACCGGCGGGAGACGAGAAGCGTCCGGCAGGTGTTCTCCGAATTCGGCGCCTCCTTCGCGACCTTCTTCACCAAGCCGGCCGTGGGCTGGGCCATCGCCTTCCTGCTCCTGTACCGGCTGCCGGAAGCCCTCTCGCTCAACCTGCTCTATCCCTTCTTCAAGGACGGACCGGAAGTCGGCGGCCTGGGCGCCGGCACGAGCATGTACGGCCTTGTCTACGGCACCTTCGGCGTGTTCGCGCTGCTGCTCGGCGGCATCCTCGGCGGGGTGTACGCCGCCCGCCGCGGGCTGCGCCGCTCGCTCTGGCCGATGGGCCTTGCGCTTGCCCTCCCCTGTGCCGTATACCTGCTGATGGCCCTGTTCCGCCCGGAAGGCGTGTGGGTCATCGGCGGCTGCGTGGTGCTGGACCAGTTCGGCTACGGATTCGGCTTCACCGCCTACACCTTATTCATGATGCAATATGTGGACGGTCCGCTCAAGACCTCGCACTACGCCCTCTGCACCGCCTTCATGTGGCTGTCGATGAAGCTTCCGGCCCTCGTGGCAGGCTACATCCAGCAGGCTGCCGGCTACGTCGGCTTCTTCACCATCGTGATGGCCAGCTGCCTCGGCACGGTGGCCGCGGTCCTGATCGCCCGTCACAAAATACCCCTGGGAAATGAAAAAATGGATTAAACTGCTGCTGCCGCTCGCCCTGCTGTCCTGCAGCCAGGCGCCGGCGGAGAGCGCCGCGCCGCCCGTCCGCGTCAAGCCGGGCATCGAAGTGCTCCGCGAACGGAACTTCGCCGGCCTGGAAGGCAAGCGCGTCGGCCTGGTGACCAACCCCTCCGGGGTGGACAGCCGGCTCAAGTCCACCATCGACATCCTTTTCGAGGCCCCGGAAGTCAAGCTGGTCGCCCTGTACGCCCCCGAACACGGGGTGCGCGGCGACATCTACGCCGGCGGCAAGGTGGAATCCGGCAAGGACGAACACACCGGACTGCCCGTCCATTCGCTCTACGGCGACACCCGCCAGCCCACGAAAGCGATGCTCCAGGGCGTGGACATCGTGGTCTACGACATCCAGGACGTGGGGTCCCGTTCCTACACCTTCATCTCCACCCTGGGCCTGGTGATGCGCACCTGCGCCGAGATGGACATCCCCGTGATGGTACTCGACCGTCCCAACCCGCTGGGCGGGCTGAAGATAGAGGGGCCGCTGGTGCGGGACGGTTTCCATTCGTTCGTCAGCCAGTACAAGATCCCTTACATCTACGGCCTGACCGTGGGCGAACTCGCCCGCCTGATCAACGACGAGGGGCTCAACTGCGGCCAGAACGGCAAGGCGGCCCCGCTGAAATGCAAACTGACCGTCGTTCCGATGGAGGGCTGGACGCGCGACATGCTCTTCAACGACACCGGCCTGCCCTGGATCCTCCCCTCCCCGAACATCCCCTACCCCGAGACGGCCGTCTGCTACCCTTCCGCCGGCCTGTGCGGCGAGATGTACAACTACCTGCACATCGGCATCGGCTACACCCTTCCCTTCGGCACCTTCGCCGAGACCTGGGTGGACGCCGACAAACTCAAGGAGAAACTCGACAGCTACCACGTCCCCGGCGTGGCCTGGCGCACCATCCATTACCAGCCCATTTCGGGCCGGCTCGCCGGGAAACTGATCCACGGCGTGCAATATTTTTACACCGACTACGAGGCCGCCACCCTTACCCTGACGCAGTTCTACGTGATGCAGGCGATATGGGAACTGTACAAGAAGAACCCGATTACGGCAAGTTCCGACAGACTTTCGATGTTCAACAAGGTTTGCGGCACTGATTTTGTCAGTAAGACTTTCGGACAGACGATGAAAGTCTCGGACATCGCAGATTTCTGGTCCGCTGACGTTCCGGCTTTCAGAGAACTGGCCGAAAAGTATTACATTTACTAACCATCACACAATTATGAAACGCTTGACCACACTTTCCCTGATCGCCATAGCCGCAGCGGCTATGATCGCGGTCCCTCTCGACGCTCAGACCAGGGGCGGCAGCAATTCCCGCGGTGGATCGGGCGGCGGCAACTCCCGCAGCAGCGGAGGCGGCCGTCCTTCCTCTTCGATGTCAGCTCCGTCCGGCCAGATGCGCAGCTCCGGCCCTTCCGGTAATACAAAAGGACTCGGTTCCGTTGGCAGCAGCCAGCGTTCCGCGCCTTCCCAGCAGAATCGCAGCATGCAGCAGAGCCGCCCGTCCGGCAGCTCTTCCACCCAGGCTCCGCGCAGCGGCAGCCAGGTCGGACGTTCCGGGAGCAACACCCGGTCTTCCTCCGGCAGCAGCAGCGGCACCGTGAACCGCAACAGCGGCAGCGGCGGTACCGTGAACCGCAACCAGGGCGTCCAGACCCGGAGCAAGCCGCTGCCCGGCACCAGCAACAGCAGCCCGAGCGTGCAGACGCAGCCGCGCCAGAGTGCCGGCCAGCCCGCCCGCGGAGGCAGCAATGTCGACAGCCGGAACACCACCGGCGGCGCCACGGTGCGCCAGAACCGCCAGAATCCCTCCCAGCCGGGAGGCAGCGTGAACCGCAACCAGCCCCAGCCGGGCATGAGCACGGATCCGGGTGCCCCGCGCACCGTCCGTCAGCGTGAGGGTGCCCCGCGCAACTTCGAGGGCGGCCGCGAGCCGCGCGAGATCCGGATGCACCCGGGTCCCGGCCACAACATGGAGCGCATCCCGCCCCGTCACCGCGACCCGATGCCGTACGGACGTGCCGTCCGCTTCTGGGACGGCGGACACCACTACTTCGGCTACCGCGTCTCCTACCTGCCCACCCGCTACGTCCGCGTAGACTACTGGGGCGTCCCCTACTACCTGCTCGACGGCATCTACTACCGCCACTACGGAGGTTACTACTACGTCTGCCGTCCTCCTTTCGGGGTCTTCTTCGACCCGGTCCTGGACAACCTGGCATACACCGTCTGCCGCTTCTCCTACTACTACGACGTGTACAACACGTACCGTACGATCAATGAGAACGCACAGACCATCGCCAGCCAGAACGCGACCATCGCGGCGAACAACGCCACGATCGCAAGGCAGAACGCCGACATCGCGCTCAACACCGAGCGCGCCGCCCAGTCCTACAAGGAGGCCGACAGGCTCGGCCTGGTGCAGAGCTACGCCGACGCCAGCGTGGAATACTTCTACGAGGACGGTGTGTTCTTCATCAAGGACAAGAACGGCAAGTACGTGACCATCGTACCGCCTGCGGGCGCCCTCGTGCAGGAGCTCCCCGACGACTACGACACCATCACCCTTGACGGCAAGGAGTACTACAAGGTGGACGACACCGTGTACAGGCTCACCATCATCGACGGCTCTCCGTACTTCGAGGTGCTCGGCCAGATGACCGGCACGCTCGCACAGAAGTACGACATGTACAACAGCCTCTAGCAGCGCTGTGGCCACGATAGGCATATTTGATTCTGGTTCGGGAGGACTTTCGGTATTGAAAGAGATACGGAAGGTCCTCCCTTCCGGACATTTCATCTACTACGCCGACAACGCCCACTGTCCCTACGGGGAAAAGAGCCAGGACTATATCCGTGACCGCGCCCGCGCGGTCACGCGCCTGCTTCTGGACAAGGGTTCGGAACTCATCGTGGTGGCCTGCAACACGGCCACCGGCGCCGCCATCGCGGCGCTGCGTGAAGAGTTCGACGTCCCCTTCGTGGGCATGGAGCCGGCCGTGAAGCCCGCCGCCCTCGGCACGCGCAGCGGGGTGATTGGCGTGCTGGCCACGGCCGGCACGCTCAAAGCGTCCAAATACCTCAACACCAAGGGCCTCTACCAGGACAACGTACGCATCGAAGAGCACGTCGGCGAGGGCTTCGTCCAGCTGGTCGAACGGGGCGAGCTGGACGGACCGGAGGCGGAGCGCACCGTGCGCGCGAGCCTGCAGCCCCTGCTGGACGCCGGGGCGGACATCATCGTGCTCGGCTGCACGCACTACCCGTTCCTGCGTCCTGTGATCGAGCGCATCGCCGGACCTGACGTCCGGATCATCGACCCCGCACCCGCCGTGGCGCGCCAGGTGGTCAAAGTGCTGGGCACCTTGACCACCCATCCATACGACGACGGCCCCGGAAGCCTCGAACTCCTTTCTTCCGGCGACCCGGCCACGCTGCACGCCCTCGCCGCCCTCATCTGACAGAAAACAACCATCATCATTGACCGTATGAAAAGAATCCTTACCCTCCTTGCCCTGTCCCTGCTGGCATTGACGCTCGGCGCACAGGACAAAGTCACCAAAAAGGTCCTGGAACTGGGCCGTACCGACAACCGGACCATGGAGCACGCCGACTACATCGCGCGCAACATCGGAGGGCGCCTGGTGGGCACGCACATGCTGCACCACGCCGAAGACTGGGTGGTGGAACAGTTCCGTTCCTGGGGGCTCGAAGTGACGGTGCAGGAAGCCGTCGAGATCGGCGTCGGCTTCGACCGGGGCCCCTGGTCCGGCCGCATGCTGTCCGAAGACGGCATGACGCTGCACTTCGGCACCCCCGCCTACACGGCCGGCACGCGCGGGCCGCAGAAGGGCCGCGTGTATCTGGAACCCAAGACGCAGCGGGATTTCGACCGGATGAAAGGGGCGCTGAAAGGCGCCTGGGTGCTGCTGGAGACGGGGCCTACGAGCGGGCTCGCCCTGGACGCCAGCCCGAAGGCGGACTCCACCCGCGCCGCCCTGCTGGCGGAAGGGAAGGAGGGGTCCGTGCTCTTCTACCGCCAGATGGTGGACGCCGGCGTACTCGGCTTCATCCGCCCGGCGAAGCTCCCGATGCAGGTGCTCTACAACCGTGCGATGTGCTTCGAACTGACGATGGACACCCTGCCGAAGGCCTGCGACATTCTGCTCGACGAACACCAGTTCGAGATCATCAGGCGCAAGGCCGCCGACCGGGAGGACTTCCAGCTGGAGTTCGACATCCGCAACCACTTCTTCCCCGGCCCGATGAAGTACCACAACATCCTCGCCGTCATCAAGGGCACGCAGAAGCCCGACGAGTACGTGATGATGGGCGGCCACCTGGACGCCTATGACATCGCGACCGGCTCCACCGACGACGGCCAGGGCGTGTGCGTGACGATGGAGGCCGCCCGCCTGCTTGCCGCCGCGGGCGCGAAACCCAGGCGCTCCATCATGTTCTGCATCTGGACCGCCGAGGAGTACGGCCTGCTGGGCTCGAAGTATTTCGTCGAGAACAAGACCGTGCCCTGGAACAAGATCTCCAACTACTTCAACCGCGACGGAGGCCCGCTGGCGGCCACTTCCATCACCGTGCCGCCCGCGATGTACGACGACTTCGTGAAGGTCTGCGAGCCGCTTGCGGACTACAATCCCGACATTCCCTTCACCGTGAACAAGCGCGAGGGCGAGCCGCAGGCACGCCCGACCAGCGCCGGCGGCTCGGACCACGCCTACTTCGCGATGAACGGCGTTCCCGCCATCTCCTTCCGCGAGAGCGACGTGTTCGGCTACGACTTCATCTACCGCGACATCTGGCACACCGAGGACGACCTGTACGACAAGCTGATCCCGGAGTACCTCGAGCATTCGGCCGTCGTCCAGGCGGTCACCGCCTACGGCCTCGCCAACCTGGACCACCTCCTCTCCCGCGAGGGACTTTACAAAGACTGACGTCTTGCCAGAATTGGCGGGATTGATTATCTTTGTAAGTTATGATAAGTCAGGAGCAGATAAAAGCATTGCAGGAGCGTGTCGAAACGCTCCGCGGCTGTCTCAGGATTGACGAGAAACGGGCGGACGTGAAGGAGAAGGAGCTCCGGAGCCAGGCCCCGGATTTCTGGGACGACCCCAAGCAGGCGGAAACCTTCCTCAAGGGACTGAGCGGCGTCAAGGCGTGGGTCAGCGCCTTTGACGGGGCGAAAAGCGCCGTCGAAGACCTGGAAGTCCTGCAGGAACTGGACCCGGAAGGCACCGAGATCGACGCCGCCTACGCGCAGGCCTGCAGCCAGGTGGAAGACCTCGAGCTCAAGAACATGCTGGGCGCGGAAGGCGACAACCTCGGCGCCGTCCTCACCATCAATTCCGGCGCCGGCGGCACCGAAGCCAACGACTGGAGCGCGATGCTGATGCGCATGTATATGCGATGGGGCGAGCGCAACGGCTACAAGATGACCGTCACCGAAGAGATCGAGGGCGACGAGACCGGCATCAAGTCCTGCACCATCCAATACGAAGGAGACTACGCCTACGGCTACCTCAAGGCCGAATCCGGCGTGCACCGGCTCGTGCGCATCTCGCCCTTCAACGCCCAGGGCAAGCGGCAGACCACCTTCAGCTCCGTGTTCGTCTATCCCCTCGTGGACGACAGCATCAACATCGAGATCAACCCTTCCGACATCGAGTGGGACACCTTCCGTTCCGGCGGCCACGGCGGCCAGAACGTCAACAAGGTGGAGACCGGCGTGCGCGTGCGGCACCTTCCGACCGGCATCACGGTGGAGAACACCGAGACGCGCAGCCAGCAGGACAACCGCCAGCGGGCCCTGCTCATCCTCAAGTCCCGCCTCTACGACATCGAGCTGAAAAAACGCCAGGAGAAGCAGGCCGAGCTCGAGGGCCAGAAGAAAAAGATCGAATGGGGGTCCCAGATCCGCTCCTACGTCCTGCATCCCTACAAGATGGTCAAGGACCTGCGCACCGGCTGGGAGACGGCCGACACGCAGGGCGTGCTGGACGGCGACCTCAACGCTTTCATGAAAGAATTCCTGATGAACAACTAAATCATACCGATATGAGCGACTTCAAATACGCCCCGATGTTCCAGTTGGGCAAAGACACCACCGAATACTACAAGGTCCCCGGCTCCGAGCAGTACGTCTCGACGGCAGACTTCGAAGGGCACAAGATCCTGAAAATCAAAAAGGAAGGACTGACCGTCATGGCCAACACGGCCTTCCGCGACGTGAGTTTCCTGTTGCGCCGCTCGCACAACGAGCAGGTGGCTAAGATCCTCCGCGACCCGGAAGCCTCCGAGAACGACAAATACGTGGCGCTGACCTTCCTGCGCAACGCCGAGGTGGCCGCCAAGGGCAAACTGCCCCTCTGCCAGGACACCGGCACCGCCATCATCCACGGCGAGAAGGGCCAGCAGGTCTGGACCGGCTTCTGCGACGAGGAAGCCCTCAGCCTGGGTGTCTACAAGACGTACACGGAGGAGAACCTCCGCTACAGCCAGAACGCCCCGCTGGATATGTACAAGGAGGTCAACACCCGCTGCAACCTCCCTGCCCAGATCGACATCGAGGCCGCCGAAGGCGACGAGTACCGCTTCCTCTGCGTGACCAAGGGCGGCGGCTCCGCCAACAAGACCTACCTCTACCAGGAAACCAAGGCCCGCATCCAGAACCCGGGCACCCTGGTCCCCTTCCTCGTGGAAAAGATGCGCTCGCTGGGCACGGCGGCCTGCCCGCCCTACCACATCGCGATCGTAATCGGCGGCACCTCCGCCGAGAAGAACCTCCTCACGGTCAAGCTCGCCTCCACCCATTACTACGACGGCCTGCCCACCAGCGGCGACGAAACCGGCCGCGCCTTCCGCGACACCGCGCTGGAGGAGCAACTGCTCGAAGAGACGCACAAGATCGGCCTGGGCGCCCAGTTCGGCGGCAAGTACATGGCGCACGACGTGCGCGTGGTGCGCCTGCCCCGCCACGGCGCCAGCTGCCCCATCGGCCTGGGCGTGAGCTGCTCGGCGGACCGCAACATCAAGGCGAAGATCAACGCCGACGGCATCTGGATCGAGAAGATGGACGACAAGCCCTATGAGCTGATTCCCGAGGAACTGCGCCGGGCCGGCGAAGGCGAGGCCGTCCGGATCGACCTCGACCAGCCGATGAAGGACATCCTTGCCGAACTGACCAAATACCCGGTGAGCACCCGCCTGAGCCTCAACGGCACCATCATCGTAGGCCGCGACATCGCGCACGCCAAGATCAAGGCGCGCCTGGACGCCGGCGAACCGATGCCGCAGTACCTCAAGGACCATCCGATCTACTACGCCGGCCCCGCCAAGACCCCGGCCGGGATGGCCTGCGGCTCGATGGGCCCGACCACGGCCGGCCGCATGGACCCGTACGTGGACGAGTTCCAGGAGCACGGCGGCTCGATGATCATGCTCGCCAAGGGAAACCGTTCCCAGGCCGTCACCGACGCCTGCAAGAAGCACGGCGGCTTCTACCTCGGCTCCATCGGCGGCCCCGCCGCCATCCTCGCGCAGGAGAACATCAAGAGCATCGAATGCGTGGAATATCCCGAACTCGGGATGGAAGCCATCTGGAAGATCCGCGTCGAAAACTTCCCCGCCTTCATCCTCGTGGACGACAAGGGCAACGACTTTTTCAAGCAGCTGGGGCTGTAGAACGTTATGATAGAGATCATCCAAGTCAACATCTCCGGCGAGGACAAGCCCGGACTCACTACCGCGCTCACCTCCATCCTCGCGCAGTACGACGCCGGCATCCTGGACATCGGCCAGGAGAACATCCACAAGTCGCTGACGATGGGCATCCTCTTCAAGACGACCCCCGAGCAGTCCGGCTTCATCATGAAAGACCTGCTGTTCAAGGCGTCCGAGCTGGGCGTGCAGATCCGCTTCACCCCGGTCAGCCGCGAGGCCTACGACGCCTGGGTGGCCCGCCAGGGCAAGAACCGCTACATCGTGACGCTGCTGGGCCGCTCCGTGAGCGCGGGGCAGATCGCCGATGTCACGAAGGTCATCTTCGAGCACGGGCTCAACATCGACGCCATCCGGCGCCTGACCGGCCGCCCGCAGCTCGAGGGTGTGGACGAGTCGTCCGCCAAGGCCTGCATCGAGATTTCCGTGCGCGGATCCCTCGACCACGAGGGCCGCAAGGCGATGCAGAACGCGCTGATGACCCTGCCCAAGGAGGGCCTGGACATCTCCTTCCAGAAAGACGACATCTACCGGCGTTCCAGGCGGTTGATCTGCTTCGATATGGACTCCACGCTCGTTCACACCGAGTGCATCGACGAACTGGCCGCACGGGCGGGCGTGGGTGAACAGGTCCGTGAGATCACCGCGCAGGCCATGCGCGGAGAAATCGACTTCACCGAGAGTTTCACCCGCCGCGTCGCCCTGCTCAAGGGCCTGGACGAGAACGTGATGGAGGATATCGCCCGCAACCTCCCCTTCAACGAGGGCCTGGAACGGATGATGAAGATCCTCAAGATGGTGGGCTACAAGACCGCCATCCTCTCCGGCGGATTCACGTATTTCGGGAAATACCTCCAGCGGAAGTTCGGCTTCGATTATGTGTATGCGAACGAACTGGAGATCGTGGACGGGAAGCTGACCGGCCGTTATGTCGGCGACGTCGTGGACGGTCGCCGCAAGGCCGAGCTGCTGCGGCTGCTCTGCCAGGTGGAAGGAATCAACCTGGCACAGGCGGTGGCCGTGGGCGACGGGGCGAACGACCTGCCGATGCTCTCGCTCGCGGGCCTGGGCATCGCCTATCACGCCAAGCCCAAGGTGCAGGCGGGCGCCAAGCAGAACATCACCTCCATCGGCCTGGACGGCATCCTCTACTTCTTAGGACTGAAGGACTCGCAGATCGATCCGTAGGATTTGCTATATTTGCAGTCCGCAAATGCGGGTGTGTTGTAATTGGTAGCCAAGCGGGACTTAGGATCCCGTGCCGCAAGGCGTAAGGGTTCGAGCCCCTTCACCCGCACTTGTTCTTCGGCCAGGCCGGAAACGGAACTGTCCCCCGGAAGCTTTTCCCGACAGGGTGTTTTTGCTTCCGGGGGACAGTTGCCGGTTCGGCCGAAGCGGATCAGAAGCGGTAGCTGAGTTTCTTCAGGTCCTCGTCGGCGGAGGAGCCGCCGAACAGGATCTCATAGTTGCCGTGCACGGGCACCATATCCTGCGCCGACTCGCTCCACCAGGTAAACACCTCGTCGTCCAGGGGGATGCGCACGGTGGCCGTCGCACCGGCCATCACGTTCACGCGGCGGAAGGCACGCAGCGTCTTCACGGGGCCGCTGGCGTCGTCCGGCTTGCGGACATACACCTGCACCGTCTCCACGCCGTTGCGCTTGCCGGTGTTCTTGACCGTGAACTCCAGCACGCCGTTCTGGATCTTCCCGGCGCCATAGCGGAACTCGGTGTAGCTGATGCCGTAGCCGAAGGGGAACAGCGGCTTGCCGCGGAAATAGCGGTAGGTGTGGCCCTCCATGTCGTAGTTCTCCACCTCGGGCAGCTGGTTCACGTTGCGGTAGAAGGTCACCGGCAGCTTGCCGGACGGGTTCACCTCGCCGAAGAGCACGTCGGCGATCGCGGTGCCGCCCTCCTGGCCCGGATACCAGGCCTGCAGGATGGCGTCGCAGCTCTCCGTCTCCGGCACCAGGCCGATGGCGGAACCGGAGAAGTTCACGAAGATCACCTTCTTCCCGGCGGCATGCAGGGTGCGGAGCATCTCGCGCTGCACGGCGGGAAGCTCGATGTCGGTACGGTCGCCACCGGCGAAGCCCGGCAGCTGAACCGGCATCTCCTCGCCCTCGAGGCGCGGCGAGATACCGCCCGCAAACACCACGACATCAATGCCTTCCAGCTGTTTCAGCACCTCCTGCGCATTGAACTCCGGCAGGAAGCTGCTGCGGAGCTGCTGGGTGCGGCGGGCGTAGCGGCGGACGTCGGCCACGTTGATCGCATACTGCTGCGCCACCTGCTCCAGCTCCGCGTCCGGGAGCTTCATCAGCTGGCCCATCGGGTTGTTGGGGTCGTTCTCCGGAAGGTACTCGGCTCCGATGATGCCGCAGCCCCGGAAGCTCACGAGCCCGGGAACCCGCTTCTGCATCGCGGCGAGCAGGGTCACCGTCGATTTAGGAATGGGGTTGTAGTTGCCCCACATCATCTCGGTATCGTCCGCGTTCGGGCCGATGACAGCGATCTTCTGGCCGGGCTTGAGCGGGAGGACGCCGTTCTTGTTCTGCAGCAGCACCAGCGACTCGTGCGCCATGCGCAGGGACAGGGCGCGGTGCGCCTCACCCTCCACGATGGAAGGATCCAAGTCGTCCCAGGGCGACTCGCCGTCCATCTCGCCGAGGCGGAAGCGCTCGGTGAGGATGCGCATCAGGTTGCGGTCCAGGTCCTTGACATCCAGCAGGCCGCGCTCGACAGCGGCGGGGATGTTCACGAAGGAACTGCCGCACTCGACGTCCAGGCCGTTGCTGACCGCAGCCGCCGTGGCTTCCACCGCACTGGGCGAGAAGCCGTGCCGGCCCTCCCCGAAGAAGTCGGCGATGGCCCAGCAGTCGGACACCACCATCCCCTTGTAGCCCCACTCCTTGCGGAGGATCTGGTCCACCAGGTAGGAAGAGGCGGCGCAGGGCTCCCCGCGGAAGCGGTTGTAGGCCGTCATCACCTCCTGCACGTGCGCCTTGGTCACGAGGTCCTTGAAGGCCGGCAGGTAGGTCTCCCGCAGGTCACGCTCGGACACCTGCGCGTCGAAGCGGTGCCGGTTGGACTCCAGGCCGGAGTGAACGGCGTAGTGCTTCGCGCAGGCGTGCGTCTTGCGGACCGGGGAATCTTCCGGCCCCTGGAGTCCGCGGACCACCGCCATACCGAGCCGGCCGGTCAGGTACGGGTCCTCGCCGTAGGTCTCCATGCCGCGGCCCCAGCGGGGATCGCGGAAGATGTTGATGTTCGGCGTCCAGAAGGTAAGTCCTTGATAGACTTTGATATCGTTGGTCGACGCAGCTTCCTTGTTCTTGACGCGCGCCTCGTCGCTGGCGACGGTAAATACTTCCTCCACCAGCGCCTCGTCGAAGCTGGACGCCATGCCGATCGGCTGCGGGAACACGGTTGCGCTGCCGTTGCGGGCGATGCCGTGCAGGGCCTCGCTCCACCAGTTGTACTGCTTGATGCCCAGGCGCGGGATGGCCGGACTGGCGTGCATCGTCAGGGAAGCCTTCTCCTCCAGGGTGAGGCGGCTCAGCAGGTCAGCCGCGCGCCGTTCTGGCGAGAGGCTCTTGTCCTGATACGGGTAGGGCTGCGCGCCCAGGGAAAGGGCGGCACAGGCGGTCAGGACGATGGTCAGGATGGGTTTGCTCAAATTGTTCATATTATTTCAATGATTGTTCAGCGGTTATCTACAAAGATAAAAAATATATCCGATTCCGAGGGGCTGGCATACGAATTGAGAGAAATAAATGCAACGAAACCTTTCAACAACCTATTTAATTATGCGTACACTTCTTAAATTGCTCGTTGCGGCCGCCATGGTCCTGACCGGATCGTTTGTGGCCAACGCCCAGCCGGGAGGCGGCTTCGGCGGCCAGATGGATCCCGAACAGATCGCCAAGTTCCGCGCGGACGACATGAAACAGACCGTCAAGCTCACGGACGACCAGTACAAGAAAGTGGTCGACCTGTACAAGGCGGAAATGGAAAACATGATGAAGATGTTCGAGAGCGGCGGCATGCCCGACATGGGCGAGATGCAGAAGCAGCGCGAAGAGCAGAACAAGAAACTGCAGGCCATCCTCACCAAGGACCAGTTTACCGCCTGGACCAAGCACGAGGAAGAGCGGATGCAGCAGATGATGAACGGCGGCGGCTTCGGCGGCCCCGGCCCGCGCTAGCGTTTCCCGATCCTGAAAAAGGCGATGCACGCTGGTGCACCGCCTTTTTTCGTGCCGGAGCGGGACGCTAGCCCTTCCGGTATTCAGTGGGAGTCTGCCCGGTCTGGATCTTGAAGAAACGGTAGAAGGTGGTCTGGTTGGGGAAGTTCAGGCGGGTGACGATCTCCTTGACGGGGAGGTCGGAATACCGCAGCATGTTCTGCGCCTCCCGGACCACCAGGAGGTCGATCCAGTCGTGTGCGGAGCGGCCGCTGACGGTCTTGACCATCTTCGACAGGTATTTCGGCGACATATAGAGCTTGTCCGCATAAAAACCGAGCGAGCGCTCCGTCATATGATAATCCTGCGCGAGGCGGAGGAAATCCTCGAACACCTCGCGGGCACGGAATGAGCCGCGGGCGTGCCGGCGCGCCTCGGTCACCCTGTCCTGCCAGAGCGAACCCGCCCAGAAGAAACTGGAGGCGATGAGCATGATCACGGATTCCCGGATATCGGGCAGGGTGCGCCTGGAGACATTCACGACGAGTTCGAAATACCTCCGGCAGACGTCCATCTCGTCATCGCGGAGCATGATGGCGGGATTCTCCATGAAGCGCAGGCTCTCCTGGTAGATACGGTTGAAATTCATCCGGGAGCCGGTCAACAGGTCGGTGGCGATCGCCGCCACGGCAAAACGCACGTGCTTTCCCGGCTCGGAGACCACCTTGCGCATGCGCACGACGTTGTGCGGGGTATAGATCAGCATCGAACAGGCGTCCAGCACATGGACGTGACGGTTGATCTCGATCTCGATCCGCCCGCCGTAACAGAGGATGACCAGGTAGGCGTCCACCCGGAGGGGGTGGTCGGTCAGCTCCGTCTCTTCCGTACAATTCATCCTCGCCAGGAACAGGTCGTCCTCCAGCTCCGCCTTGACCGCCCGTTCCGGGAAGAGCCGGCGCAAGCCCTTAAGGTCCAGTTCAGTGTATACTTCTGCCATTCTCTATCTTCTATTCATACAAAAATACAAAATAATTCGAACTAATTCGTATATTTGTTACCATGATGAAACGAATCCTTCCCCTCCTGCTCGCACTGCAGCTTGCCTGCGGATGCGGCGTCCTCTCCGGAATCAACTGGGACACCGGACATCTGGTCAACGCCGGCGCCAAGGCCGCTACGGCCGCCTCGATGACGGACGAGCAGATCAGCGAACTCTGCCGGCAGTCCGTCGCCTACGCGGACGCCCAGACCCCCATGGCGGACGCCAAGTACCAGCAGCGCCTTGCCAAACTGATGAAGGGCATCAGCGAAATCGACGGCAAACCCCTCAATTTCAAGGTGTACAAGTCCAAGGAGGTCAACGCCTGCGCCTACGGGGACGGCTCCGTCCGCGTGAACTCTGCGCTGATGGACCTGATGGACGACGACGAACTGATCGCCGTGATCGGCCACGAACTCGGGCACGTGCACAACAAGGATTCCAAGAAAGCGATGCAGCGGGCCTACCTGGGTTCCGCCGCCCGCGAGGCGATCTACGCCGCCGGCGGCTACGGCCAGCTGGCCGGCACCGTACTCGGCGACATCTCGGAAGCCTACGTCAACGCCCAGTTCTCCCAGAAACAGGAATCCAACGCAGACGACTTCGGTTTCCAGTTCGCCATCGACCACGGCCACGACCCGTACAGCATGTACCGCTCGCTCGCCAAGCTCAACACCCTCTCCTCGGGCAGCCAGTCCTCCACCCTCGCCAAGATGTTCTCCTCACACCCCGACAGCGTCAAGCGGGCGGAGAAGATGAAGAAGAAGGCGGACGACTACGTCAGCAAGCAGGGGAAGTAACGGCCGCAGCGAAATGCAAATGAAAAATCCGCGTCAGTTGACGCGGATTTTCTGTCCGATCCGGAGCCGGTTCGAATTAACTCCGGGGTTGAGTTTCTGAATGGTTGACAGCGACTTGCCGTAGCGTTTCGCGATGGCGCCCAGCGTGTCGCCCGACTTGACCGTATGATAGCGGATCGCGGCTTTTTCGGCGGCGATGCGCTTCTCTTCCTCGACGATCTTCTCGTCGGCCGCATACACGTCCTCTTCTTCGTCCAGCGACTGCGGGACATAGTGAGAAGAAGCGTCCAGGTAGCTGCGGCGCAGCACGAAGACGTTGGAGCGGAGTTCCCCTTTCTCGTAGTCCGCAATCCACTCGGGATCGAAAGCGAAGCCCTTGTAGCGCGTCTCGAAATGCAGGTGCGGGCCCGTGGAGCGGCCTGTGGAACCGCCCAGGCCGATCTGGTCACCGGCACGCACCCAGTCCCCCACCTCCACCTCACGCTTCGACAGGTGGGCATAGAAGGTCTCCAGGCCGTTCTCGTGGCGGATGATGATGAGGTTGCCGTAGCCGGAATGGTACTCCGACATGCGCACGCGGCCGTCGAAGGCGGCCACCACCGGCGTACCCGTCTTCAACGGCAGGTCCACGCCCTGGTGGCGCCGGCCGTGACGGTAGCCGAACTTCGAGAAGGGCTTCGTCTGGTTGGGGCACACGAACGAGCTCGTCTCGTCCACCAGCAGGATCGTGTTGTGCAGCGGAAGGCTGTCCAGCGGGATGTGGTAGGCGTCGGTCGTGTTGGCCACCCAGTTGTCCTTGAAGACATCCTCTTCCCCGAGCATCTTGATATTCTTGATGTAGTACCAGGTGTGGTCGTCCCGCAGGACGAGCAGCAGGCGGCCGTCCGCGATGTCCAGGGTGTCCATCGCCACGCCCTTCCCTTCCTTGAACCGGGCCGGATCGGTGCGGAAGGCCTCGGGAACGACGTCCGGCACGCCGCCCTTCAGGCTGTCCGCCCGCGAAAGGGAATCGGCCGCCTGGCCCCACCCGAGCACGGGCAGGGCCAGCAGCAGGAGTGTGGGCAGCGCTCTCATCAGGAACGCACGGCGCCGAAGCGCTCCGTCAGCAGGCGGCAGGCTTCGTCGATCTTTTCCTGCAGGAGGGCCTCCGAACGGGCTTCGCAGATGAAACGCAGGTAAGGTTCGGTATTGGAAGGACGGATGTTGAACCACCAGTCGGCGAACTCCAGTCGGTAGCCGTCGAAGTCCATCACCTTGAGCGGCTGCTCCTGTTCGGAGAAGAACGCGCAGACGGCCTTCATGGCGCCCGGCTTGTCTTCCAGGCGGAAGTTGATCTCGCCGGAGTTGCAGTACCCCGCGATCTCGGCGATCTGCCCGCTGAAGGTCTTGCCCTGCTTCTTGAGGGCGGCGACGATGCGCAGGACGATCAGCGAAGACAGCAGGCCGCTGTCGGAATAGAAGAAGTCCTTGAAATAGTAGTGCCCGGCGAGCTCGCCGCCCCACAGGCCGTCGATCTCGCGGAGCTTCGGTGCGGCGAAGGCGCGGCCCACCCGCCAGGTGTGCAGCTCGGCGCCGTACCGGGCCAGGTACTCGCCCACCGCCTTGGAGCTGCGGATCTCCTGCAGCACGCGCGGGTTCTTCTCGCCCCGTTCGTCGCAGAAGTACAGCGCCATCATCGCGATGACGAGGTCCGGAGCCACGAACTGCCCCTTCTCGTCCACGAACATCACGCGGTCGGCGTCGCCGTCGTAGATTACGCCCACGTCGGAGCCGGTCTTCCGGACCAGCTGCTTGAGCGGCTCCACGTTCTTCGCGATGAGCGGATTGGGCTCGTGGTTGGGGAAACGGCCGTCGAGCGTATCGAAAAGATAGGCCGGCTCCTCGCCGAAGACCTCGTGCGCAAACAGGCAGGACATGCCGTTGGACAGGTCGAAGGCGATCTTGAGGCCGCTGTAGTCCCCTTTGTACTTCATCATGAAGTCGATGTAGTCCCGATGGATGTCCATCTCGCGCACCCGGCCGCGCACGGCGGCGGGCGGCGTCGGGCGGCCTTCCTCGATCCAGGCCTTGATCTGGCCCAGGCCGGTGTCCAGGCCCACGGGCAGCGCGTTCTCGCGGCTGACCTTCATGCCGTTGTATTCGGCGGGGTTGTGGCTTGCCGTGATCTGCACGGAGGCCTTGAAGCCGTAGTTGGCGGTGCCGAAGTACACCATCGGCGTAGTGCTGAGGCCGATGTCGGCGACATCGGCGCCCGCATCGCAGATGCCCTCGAGCAGGGCGTCGTGGATTTCCTGCGAGGACACGCGGCAGTCGCGTCCGACCAGCACCTCTTTGGCACCGAGCAGTTCGGGAAGGAAATATCCGACCTTGTAGGCCGTGGTCCGGTCGAAATCCACTCCGTAGATTCCGCGGATATCATAAGCGTGAAATGCTCCCATAACAAGTGTTGAATTACGGTTATCAGTACACGGGCGGACGAAAAAAGGCCGCATCCGGACAAAGATACGAAAAAAAACGGAAGCTCCGCCCCCTTACTCCAGATAGCGTTCGCGCAGCACCCGGCAGTCGTCCTCCGTCAGGCCCAGGCAGGTGGCGATGTAATTGCCCAGCGAGCCCCACTGCGCGTCGATGAGGTCCAGGGTCCGGCAGAAATTCCGGGTGCTCACGCCCATAAAGGCGCGCACCACGTCCTTCTGCTCCTCGCCGCCGCCCAGCGCATCGATTTCCACGCAGAAGCGGTCCACCAGCGGGCGGTAGCTGTCGTTGGATCGGTCGAAATCCGCCACGATGGTCTCCCGGTCGGCGCCCAGCGCCCCCAGGATGAAGGCCGCCCCGATCCCGGTCCGGTCCTTGCCCTGCGAGCAGTGCCAGAGCACCGCCCCGTCGGGCGTCTCCAGGATCTTGTTCAGGAAGGTCGCGTACTGCAGCTGGGAGAATTCGCTGATGACCAGCGAGGGATACAGTTCGCGCGCCTTCTGCTGGAACAGCGGGGTGAAGGCCAGGCGCACGATGTGGGACGGCAGGTCCAGCCAGGTCTCGGCCGGGACGGCCTCGCCCGAAGCGCGCTCCGCCTCCACGTCCAGCGTGGGCAGTAAGATGTGCTCGGCCCCCGGCACCTCGCGGTCCGGCAGGGCCTGCGCCTCGGAGAAGGTGCGGAAATCGAAGATGACGCGGAGCCGGAAATGCTCCGCGAGCAGGCGCACGTCGGCGTCGGACGCATCGTGCAGGTGCGCGGTGCGCAGCAGGCGGCCGGACCTGATCCGGCGCCCGCCGACGGGCAGCCCGCCGAGATCCCGCACGTTGACGACCTGCTCGAACATCCCTACTTGATCTTGGCCTTGTAGGCGGTGCTCACCTTGCCGTGCGAGATGCCCAGCAGTTTCTTGGACAGCATTTTCCGGCGGATGGGGGCCACGATGTCCGTGAACAGCTGGCCATCCAGGTGGGAGAACTCGTGCTGGATCATCCGGGCGGCGAACTTGTCGAAGGTCTCCGTCTTCTTTTCCAGGTTCTCGTCGTAGTACTCGACCGTCAGGGACTCCGGGCGGCGGACGTCGCAGTAGATGCCGGGAATGCTCAGGCAGCCCTCGTTGTACTCGCACATCGTCTCGCTCTCCGAGAGCACCACCGGATTGATGAACGTGCGGCGGAAACCCTTCAGGTAGGGATAGATGTCCGCCATGATGTCGCCGTTGACCACGGCCACCCGCCGGCTCACCCCGATCTGGGGCGCCGCCAGGCCGCAGCCTTCGGAATGGTCCAGGGTGTCCCACAGGTCCTGCACCAGGGAATTCAGGCCCTCCTTGTCCGTGAGGTCGGCGGGCGCCGCGACCTTGCGCAGCACCTCCGATCCGTACAGGTAAATCGCTTGTATCATTGCTTTTTCTTGTCCAGGTAACTTTGCAGGATGATGGCCGCGCTGATGCGGTCCACGGATTTCTTGTCCCGCCGGTCGCTTTTCTTCATCCCGCCGTCGATCATCGCCCGGTGCGCCAGCACCGAGGTGAAGCGCTCGTCCTCCAGTTCCACCGGCACCTGCGGGAACGCCTTGCGGAGGCGCTTCAGGAAGGCCTCCACGTCCGCCGCGGCCTGCGCCGGCTCCCCGTTCAGGTTCAGCGGCCAGCCCACGACAAAACGCTCCACCGTCTCGGAAACGGCGTAACTTTGGAGATAATCTATTATCTTTGCAGACGGAACGGTTTCGAGCGGAGACGCGAAAATGCCCAGCGGGTCGCTCACGGCGACTCCCACCCGGGCGCTTCCGTAGTCTATTCCTATCGTCCTGTTCATCAGACTGCAAATTTAATTCAAAAGTATGGGAAGACAAAATCCGGAACGCGAGAGAAGGACCTACCGGCTGTCCCTGTTGGACAACGACACCCACGACACCCTCCGCTCGGTCCGTTTCACCAAGCTCGGCTTCATCTACGGCGCCATTACCGCTGTACTGGCCCTGCTGCTCGTCTTCTACCTCCTGTTCGCCTTCACCCCGCTGCGGACCATCATCCCGGGCTACCCCAACCCGCATTCCCGGAAGGAAGCCGTGGCGAACGCCATCAAGATCGACTCCCTGGAAAACGTCATCACCCGCTGGAACCTCTATGCCGCCAACCTGAGCCGCGTGCTCACCGGCGAGGCCACCGTGGATTTCGACAGCCTCGTCCGTTCCGCCACGCCGCGCTACCTGTCCGACAAGGACGCCGCCGAACTGGCGCGCCGCGACTCCGTCCTGCGGGAGACCGTCCAGAAGGAGGAGCAGTTCGGCGTGGGCAGCCCCGAACGCGCCCTGCCCATCGAGGGGATGCATTTCTTCTCCCCGCTCAAGGGCGTCGTCGCCGTGGGCTACGACCCGGTCCTGCACCCGTCCATCGACATTTCCGCCCCCACCGGCAGCGTCGTGAGCGCCGTGCTTGACGGCATCGTCGTCTTCACCGGCCGCGACGCCGAGGAAGGCTACATCACCGTCCTGCAGCACCGCGACAACCTGATCAGCATCTACGCCAACAACCAGCGGCTCCTCCGGAGCACCGGCGAGTCGGTCAAGGCCGGCACGCCCATCGCCTTGGTCGGCGGCATCGCCGGACGGGAGGGCGCGGAGAACCTCCACTTCGCCCTCTGGCACGACGGCGCGAGCCTTGACCCCACCCGATACATCAGTTTCTAAGTGAAAAGAAGAATCGCCATACTTGGATCTACCGGGTCCATCGGCACCCAGACGCTGGACGTCATCCGGCAGCACCGGGACCTCTTCGAGGTCGTCCTCCTTTCCGCACGGCGCAGCGCGGACCTGCTGATCCGGCAGGCCGTCGAGTTCGACGCCGCCCACGTGGTCATCTGCGACGAAGCCCGCTACCGCGAAGTGGCGGACGCCCTGCAGGACCGCGGAACGACGGTCTGGGCGGGCGTGGACAGCCTCTGCGACCTGGTCGGGATGGATTCCGTGGACATCGTCGTGGGCGCGATGGTCGGCTTCAGCGGCCTGCGGCCCACCCTGGCGGCCCTGGAGGCGGGCAAGATTGTCGCCCTCGCCAACAAGGAGACGCTGGTGGCCGCCGGCTCCATCGTCACCCGCACCGCCGAACGCAGCGGCGGGCGCCTGCTGCCGGTGGACTCCGAGCACTCCGCCATCTTCCAGTGCCTGCTCGCCGCGAACGGCAATCCCGTCGAAAAGGTGCACCTGACCGCCTCCGGCGGCCCCTTCCGCACCTGGGACAAGCAGCAGATCGCCGGCGCCACTGCCGCCCAGGCGCTCCGGCACCCCAACTGGGACATGGGCGCCAAGGTCACGATCGACTCCGCCACGATGATGAACAAGGGCTTCGAGGTCATCGAGGCGAAATGGCTCTTCGGGCTGGAGCCGGACCGCATCCGCGTGGTCGTGCACCCCGAATCCGTCATCCACTCGATGGTCGAGTTCGCCGACGGCGCCGTCATCGCGCAGCTCGGCTGCCCGGATATGCGGCAGCCCATCGGCTTCGCCCTCGGCTTCCCGCAGCGCCTGAGCGTGGGCAACCGCAAGCTGGACTTCGCCGAACTGGGCCGGCTCAGCTTCGAGGCGCCCGATACAAGCCGTTTCCCCTGCCTGCAGCTCGCCTACGACGCGCTGCGCCGCGGCGGCAATGCGCCCTGCGCGCTGAACGCCGCCAACGAGGTCGCGGTGGCCGCCTATCTCAAGGACCTGATCTCTTTCTACGATATTGCCAAGATCTGCGAGCGCGCGCTCGCGGGCATGGATTTTGTGGCGGACCCTTCGCTCGAAGACATCTTCGGGACGAACCGAGAAATCGCCGCAATCGCTGATGGTTATCTTCATTAAGACCCTGCAGGTCATCCTTGCCCTGTCCGTGCTCATCATCATCCATGAGTTCGGCCATTTCCTGTGGGCGAGGGCGTTCGGCATCCGGGTCGAGAAATTCTACCTCTTCTTCGACGTGGGCGGCAAGGCGCTGGCCCGCTGGCACTGGGGCGGCACCGAGTTCGGCATCGGCTGGCTGCCGTTCGGCGGCTACTGCAAGATTGCCGGGATGGTGGACGAGTCCATGGACCTGGAGCAGCTGAAACGCGACCCGCAGCCCTGGGAGTTCCGCACGCATCCCGCCTGGCAGCGCCTGCTGGTGATGGCCGGCGGCGTGATCAACAACTTCATCTTCGCCATCCTCGCCTTCATCGCCATCATGGGCATCTGGGGCGACTCCTACATCCCCAACCGCGGCAACAAGGTCTACGTGGACGGACTCGCCTACGACCTGGGCTTCCGCACCGGCGACGAAATCCTCCGCCTGGACGACTACGTACCCGAGAACTTCGGGATGCTGCAGGCCGACCTGGTGCGCCGGAACGTCACCAAGGCCACCGTCCTGCGCGGGGCCGACACCCTGGACATCTACATCGACCAGGCCCGCATCGGTGACATCCTCAGCGACGCGCTGCTGTTCGACCTGGCCATCCCGTTCGTCGTGGACTCCGTGGCCGCCGACGGGCTGAACGCCGGCTCCGGGCTGCGCCGGGGCGACCGCATCGTCGCCTTCGACGGCCAGGAGGTGGCCTACCTCCAGGACGCGCGCCCGCTGCTCGAGACCCTGAATTCCCGGGAAGTGGCGGCGTCCGTGGTCCGCGGGACGGACACCCTCGGACTGCCCGTCCGCGTGGACAGCACCGGACGCATCGGCGTGTACATGCGCGCGCCGGAGGTCACCGTGCGCCACTACAACCTGCTGGAAGCCATCCCCGCCGGCTGGCGGGAGGCGGGCCGGAGCATCAGCGGCTACCTGGACGACCTTTCCCTGCTCGCGCGGCCTTCCACCGGCGCCTACAAGTCCGTGGGCAGTTTCATCGCCATCGGGCAGGTCTTCCCGGACACCTGGGACTGGTACCGCTTCCTGTACATCCTCGCCCTGCTGTCCATCATGCTGGGTGTGATGAACCTCCTCCCCATCCCGGGGCTCGACGGCGGCCACATCCTCTTCACCCTCTACGAAATCCTGACCGGCCGCAAGCCCGGCGAGAAGTTCCTCGTCGTGGCCCAGACCATCGGCATGATCCTCATCCTGGCGCTGATGTTCCTCGCCTTCGGCAACGACATCGCCCGGCTCATCCATTAAACTGAAAATCAAAAAGATATGAAAGCAAAAGTTCTCCTCGGAACGGTCCTGGCAGCGGCTCTCGCCGTCCTGTCCGGCTGCAAGAACAGCGGCTCCCTGCTGCCCAGCATCAGCGGCAAGGCCGGCGAAATCCTCGTGGTGATGGAGAAGCCCGACTGGGAAGACAGCCTGGGCAACGACGTCCGCGACCTGCTGGCCGTCGACTGCCCCTGGCTCGCCCAGAAGGAGCCCCTCTATTCGCTCGTCAACGTCCCCCCTTCCGCTTTCGGCGACCTCTTCCAGGTGCACCGCAACATCCTGCTGTTCGCGGTGCATCCCCAGCTGGACACCACCGGCATCATCTACCAGCACGACGTCTGGGCGCAGCCCCAGTGCGTCATCCAGATCAGCGCCCGCAATTCCGCCGAGGCCTCCGCGATCCTGAAGGAGAAGGGGCCGATGATCGTCAGCTCCATCGAGCAGGCCGAGCGCGACCGCGTGATCCGCAACACCCTGCGCTACGAAGAGCAGTCGCTCTACCCGAAGGTGGCGGAGATCTTCGGCGGCGCCCCGCACTTCCCCACCGGCTACAAACTGCGCAAGGCCACGGAGGACTTCGTCTGGATCGCCGACGACAAGCAGGCCTACCAGGACATCTTCGTTTACAGCTATCCCGTTGAAGACGACCCGTTTACGCTGGAGAAGATCATCGCCCACCGCAACGAGTTCCTCCAGGAGAACGTGCCCGGCATGTTCGACGGCACCTACATGACCACCAGCGAGTTCTTCACCCCGACGCTCGAATTCCTGAAGTTCCGCGGACGCGATTTCGCGCAGGTGCGCGGCATGTGGGAGGTCCAGAACGACTTCATGGGCGGCCCCTTCGTGTCGCATTCCTTCTACAGCCCGGACGGCAGCCGGATCATCGTCGCCGAGGCGTGGGTGTACGCGCCGCAGTTCGACAAGCGGCAGTATCTCCGCCAGGTGGAGTCGGTCCTCTACTCCTGGGAGTGGGCCAAAGGCGAAAATGCAGAAAATTAATTTGTCAAGTCCAAAAAGTTTTCTATCTTTGCAGTCCCAATTTGGCGGATAGCGCATTGGGATGAGTTTGGTGGGTTCGTATAACGGCTAGTACTCAAGATTTTCATTCTTGCAATAGGAGTTCGATTCTCCTACCCACTACCAAATATTAAAAAAGAGAAACAATGGCAAATACAGCATCCGCAAAGAAGGCCGATCGCCAGAACGAAAGGCACAGACTGCATAATCGTTATTATGCAAGAACCACCCGCAACGCTATCCGTGACATCCGCAACACCACCGACAAGGCCGCGGCCGAAGCCAACGCCCCCAAGGTGTACGCGATGATCGACAAACTCGCCAAGATCGGCCTGATCCACAAAAACAAGGCCTCCAACCTCAAGAGCGGCATTGCGGTTTACATCAACAAACTTGCTTAATCGCAGTTTTTGTTGTATCTTTGAAATAGAAATTTCGCAGTTCATTTCCAGATGGCTGCAAGTGAAACGAGGAGTGAGGAAGGGAGCAACCTGTAGGTTGTAACCGACCGAACGACGAGGTTGAACGCCGCAGGCGCCGGAAAGGAACAAGAAATCGGGATGTAGCGCAGTTGGCTAGCGCACTACGTTCGGGACGTAGGGGTCGTCTGTTCGAGTCAGATCATCCCGACCAGAAGGCAACCAGGTTTTTTGGTTGCCTTCTTTCGTTTTATGGCTTCAGAATTGCAAGTCCTTGCGGTATGAAGCGATGGATTCCCATACTGATGATCGCGGGGGCCCTGTGCGCCTGCACGGACGGCCGGAGCGGGCGCCGGCAGGCGGAAGCCCTGCTGGAAAGCGCCCGCGCGGACGACGCAGCCTACGGCTTCGTGCCGGCGGAGGATGCGGAAGGACTGGCCCGGGCCGCCGAATACTTTGAGAGAGAGGGTTCCCGGGAACAGCGGCGGGACGCCTGGTACCTGCTGGGCCGGATCCAGGCCGCCGACGGGGCGCTGTACCGCGCCGTGGTGTCCTTCGAGCGGGCCCTCGCGGCCGCCGAGGCCCTGCGGGACGATGCCGCGCAGGGGGAAATCTGCCGGCAGCTCGCCTATACCTACAACGCATCGCTGCAGCACGTGGCCGCCGCGCGCCGGCTCTACGACGCCTGGCGCGCCTTCGAACGTGCCGGCCAGGCGGGAGAAAGCCGCCGCACCCTGCTGGAATACGGCCAGGCGTGGTACAACTTCGAGAAATACGCCGAAGCGGAAGACATCTTCAAGGCCGTGCTGACGCAGGCCCACGCCGCGGCGGACACCCTTACGGAAGTCCGCTGCCTGCAGAGCTACGCCGCCCTTGCCCTGGAAAAAGACCCCGCCGACCCCGGCCTCGCCCGCGAAATGCTCGGCCGCGTGACGGACGAACTGCACTACCCGCTGGGCAGCGCGGACTGGGGCGTGCTCGCCTACGCCGCCGCCCTGCAGGGCCGGGACGCCGAAGCGCAGCGCTGCCTGCGGCAGGCCCGCGTCCGCGTGGAAACCGTCTCCGACCGCAACCGGCTGCGCTTCCGCGAATACCAGGTGGCTTCCCGGGCGGGCCGCACCGCCGAAGCGTTGCAGGCGCTGGAGCGTGTGACCGCCTACGGAAACGACGAGGACATCTCCGCACTGCAGAGCGCCGTCACGCTGGCGCACGAGGACTACCTGCGCGGCCGGCAGGAACTGGCGGACGAGCGGCTCCGTTCGTCGCGCTTCGCCCTCGCCGCCCTGCTCTTCCTGCTGATCGCCGCGGGCAGCACGGCGCTGTGGTACCTGCGTGCCCGCCGGATCGAGAGCGAGAAGGCGCTCGCCGAGGAACGCGCCGAGACCGAACGCTACATCGGCATCGCCGAAGAGCTGCAGGCCCGCCTGGGCGAGACCTCCCGGCGCCTGCGCGACACCGCCGCCGGCAAGAACGAGGTGCTGGAACGCCTCTGCGAGCAGTATTACGTGTTCGAAGGCACCGACAAGCTGCAGAAAAACCTCCTCAAGGAGGTCCGGCAGGCCGTCGAGGGACTGCGGGACGACCCGAAGGTGCTGGCCCGCCTGGAGCGCTCCGTGGACGCCGCGCGGGACGGGGCGGCCGCGAAACTCCGCGCCCGGCTGCCGAACTGCAAGGAAGAGGACGTCAAGCTGTTCGTGCTGGCGGCCTCCGGCTTCAGCCGCACCGCCATGGCCACCCTGATGGACAAGGAGAAAGGCGTGGTGAACAACCGCCTCTGGCGCCTGAAGGGGCGCATTTCCGACGCCGGCATCCCGGACGGCGAGCTCCTGCTGGGGTGTCTGGAGTAGTTTTGTAAATTATTGATTATCAAATACTAGGAAAGCGCGAGATTTTTTCGCGCTTTCCTTATTTATATCTCACTGAAAATCAATCGGTTACAATCACCCCGCGAGATTATTTACACACGCGGAAATTTGGTTTCCGGCGCTGCGTGGCCGTACCTTTGCAACGGACAAAGCAACACAAAACCCCAAATCCATGGAAACGAAGAAAACACAAAAAGCCGCCCTCGACAACAAGAGGGTCATCTTCCTGGAGCTCGGACTCATCGTGTCCCTGCTCGCCGTCATCGGCGCCTTCTCCTACGCCACCGCCGTCAAGAAAGCGCCCGTCCTGCAAGGGGTCACCCAGGTCGTCGATGTCGTCGAACTGGTGCCCGTCACCCGCGACACGCCGCCGGAACCCCCGAAGGCGCCCGCCGTCCCGCAGATCTCCGAGATCCTCGAAATCGTGGACGACGACCTCCCCACCACCGACATCATCAGCTTCGACGACACGCAGGTGGACGTACCCGTCTATGATTACCGCACGGAGCCCGAAGAGAACCCGGTCGAGGAGGAGGACATCCCCTTCGTGCTGGTGGAGCAGAAACCCGCGTTTCAGGGCGGCGACGCCAACACCTTCAGCCGCTGGATCGCCCAGCACCTGGAATACCCCGAAGTAGCCCGGGAAAACGGCGTACAGGGGCGCGTGATACTGGAGTTCACCGTGATGAAGGACGGAAGCGTCGGCAACGTGAAACTGCTGCGCGGCGTGGACGCTTCGCTGGACAAGGAAGCCCTGCGGGTCGTCTCCGCATCGCCGAAATGGGAACCCGGCCGCCAGCGCGACCGCGCCGTGAACGTCACCTACCAGTTCCCGGTCATCTTCCAGCTGCGCTGAGCGGATGAGGATTATTTGCGGCCGCGGCGGGTCAGTTCGGCCTGGAACGCGGCCGCATTGCGGTTGTGCTCGGCGAGCGTCTTCGCGAAGACGTGGGTGCCGGAAAAGTCGGAATTGGCGCAGAAATAGAGGTTCCCGGCGCCCCAGGTCCCGCCGAAGTCGGGATTGAGCACCGCATCGAGCGCCGCGCGCGTAGGCACGCAGATCGGTCCCGGCGGCAGTCCGGTGTGGGTGTAGGTATTGTAGGCGGAATCCACCTCCAGGTGCTTCAGCAGGATGCGGCTGAGCTGGTAGTCGTAGCAGAAGGCGATGGTGGGGTCCGCCTGCAGCGGCATCCCGATCTTCAGCCGGTTCAGGTACACCCCGGCGATCTTCGGCATCTCCGCCTCGTTGTTGGACTCCGCCTTCACGATGGAGGCGAGCACGGACGCCTGCTGGCGCGTAAGCCGCAGCGCCTTCGCTTTGGCTTCGCGCTCCGGCGTCCAGAACGCATCCCAGGCGGCTTTCTGCTTGTCCAGCACGTCGTTCATCGAGGCGGTCCAGTAGATGTCGTAGGTGTCCGGCATCAGCAGCGAGAACACGTTGCGCGGCGTGAAGCCGTAGCCGGCGAGCAGGTGCTCGTCGTTCAGCGCCTTGTACACCGTCGCGGAATCCAGGAGCAGCTGGCTCGCGATCTTCGCGGCGATGTTGCTCTTGATGCGGAGGTTCCCGGCCAGCGACAGGCGCACCGGCGTCTGCCAGCCGTTGTTCAGCATCCGCGCCACGTACACGCTGGCATCGCCGGGCGAGATGGTGTAGTGCCCGGGCGTGAGGTATTCGGATACCTGCTTCGCCTGGAAACTGCGCTCCAGGCTCTTGCGGCTGATCACCTGAGCCTTGTCCGCAATCATGTCCAGGACCTTGCCGGCATCCATTTCCGGATAGACGTAGATCTCCGCCTGCTTGCGGAAATTCGGGAGCTTGTTGTCCCGCAGCCAGTTGCCGCCGATCAGCGCGCCGATCGCGACCACGACGAGCAGGGCCAGGATATAGGTGAGTTTCTTCATACCGGAGTGCAAAGATAAGAAAGAAATCCGAACGAATCCGGTATTTGGATACGTGATGGAATTTCAATTGCTCAAAAAAAGGGAGCCCTTCCCCCTGTCGGACGAAGAAGTCATCCGCGAAGCGCTGAAGGCCGTGACCAGCTATGCGTCCAGGCATACGGAAGATTCGTTCGTCCTCGACGACGCCGTGGAGTGGGCCCTGGCGGCCGTCGAGTCCGTATGGCGCAAGGCCCGCCATTACTTTTCATACCGGCCGCTGGGCATCGCCGACCGCCAGGAACTGGAGGAACTGTCGTCGCGAATCCGCCAGGAACTCCGGGCACGGGCCTGCAAGAAGGCGATGGAGAGTCTTAAAAGCCGGAAAATGCTGCAGATCAACAAGGCTACGGCCGAGGCGGTGCTTGCCTACGAACTGCGCCGGCGCGGCTGCGAGTTCTTCTTCGAATTCCAGGCGTACCGGGTGAAAGTGTTCGTCCGGGCGGGCGAAAAACACGCCCTGTCTTTCTATATCGGGTACAAGATGCTCCAGCAGGAACAACAGTTGACACAGGCCCTGGACGCCGTGGCCGCCATCGCGGAACAGGTCCGGCTGTCCGGACTGGACCTGACGGCGTACGGGGGATGGAAAGACTTTACCAGATGGCAGAAGTGATAAAAACCGGATAGTATCGGGGTATAAAGAGACGAATTAACGTTAACTTTGTACACGATGACCCTCAAAACCGACTATTCCAGGTCCTTCAGCTACGCCCGGATGCAGAACGGCATCCCGGCGGTGCGCAGCGTCACCCTGCGGACCACCGGAGAAGAGCCCCGGAACGACATCCGCCTGACCGTCAGCTTCGACCCCGCCTTCTGCGAACCCTTCGAGACGCTCGTCACGGAGCTCCCGTCCAGGGGGAAAACCATCCTGGACAACATCAAGATACTGCCTTCCGCCGCATTCCTGGCCAACCTCACGGAAAAGATCGAGGGCACGATGACCGTGTCCTGCGGGGCGGACGGCGCCGAAACCGCCCGGGAGCAATATCCCGTGACGCTGCTCCCCTACGACTTCTGGGAGGGCGTCAACAACGCGCCCGAACTGCTGGCTGCCTTCGTCCTGCCCAACCACCCGGCCATCCGGCCCGTTCTGCAGCGCGCATCCGAAAAGATACAGCACTGGACCGGCAACCCGGCGCTGGACGGATACCAGCAGGCCGACGCCAACCGGGCCAAACTGCAGATGGCGGCCCTGTACGAGGCGCTCGGCGAACAGGCCATCACCTATGCCAACCCGCCCGCCTCCTTCGCCGAGCAGGGACAGCGGGTGCGCATGCCGGAAGACATCTTCTCCGGCAGGCTGGCCACCTGCCTGGACGCCGCCCTGCTGTACGCCGGCTGCCTGGAAGCGGTGGGCCTGCGCCCCCTCGTGGTCATCCACGACGGCCACGCCTACGCCGGCGCCTGGCTCGTCGGCAAGTCCTCCCCCTACCCCGTGAACGACGACCCCGCCCTGCTGCGGAAAAGCGGCGCCGACGGCATCAACGAGATCCTGCTCGTGGAGACGACCGGTTTCCTGAAAGGGAACGGCTACTCCTTCGACGCCGCGGCCGCCGACGCCGCCGGGAAGATCGCCGCCCCGGACGATTTCCTGCTGTTCGTGGACGTCTGCGCGGCCCGGAACCTCGGCATCCTGCCCATCCCCCTGCGCATCCACACGCCGCAGGGCTACGTCATCGACGAGTCCACCGTCCCCGTCCGCGACGTGCCCGGACGGATCGCCGAGACGGACCGGATCGACCTGGACCGCCCGGCCACGGTGGACAAGCACACCATCTGGGAGCGGAAGCTGCTGGACCTGAGCCTCCGCAACAACCTGGTCAACATACACGTGAAGAAAGGCGCCATCCAGCTGATCGGCGCCGGTTCGGACAAAGCCGTGGCGATGCTGGAAGACGGCGCCGGATTCAGCATCTTCGGCATCCCGCCGGGCTGGGAGGGCGACCTCCGGCCGGGCGGCATCTTCCGCGAGGCCGGCCCCGACGATCCGATGTACGCCTTCGCCGCCAAGGAACTGAGAGACAAACGCCTGCACGCCTACCGCCCCGAAGAGGACACCTACCAGCGGCTGGACGTCATCCGCAAGGACGCGAAACACTTCCTGGAGGAGAACGGCGCCAACACGCTGTACCTGACCGTGGGCGCCCTGAAATGGCTGGACGAAGAAACGCGGACGCCCCGCTTCGCCCCAATCCTCCTGATCCCGATGGAGATCGTCAAGACCGGCTGGACCGTCAAGTGGAGCGGCGAGGACATCACCGCCAACCTTACCCTGCTCGAGATGCTCCGCCAGCAGCACGCGCTGAGCATTCCGGGGCTGGACACCCTGCCCGAAAAGGACGGGCACGTGGACGTGCGGAAGGTGATGAACATCATCCGCCGCGCCGTGATGGACAAGAAAGGCTGGGACGTGGAGGAACTACTGTTCCTTGGGAACTTCACCTTCAACAAGTTCATCATCTGGAACGACATACATATGCACAGGGCGATGCTGGACGCCAACCCGGCCGTCGCGAGCCTCCTGGACGGCCGGCTCAAGGTGAAGGACGTCGTGCCGCCGGAAGGGACCGTGGACCGCCTGTGCCCGTCGGGCCGCATCCTGCAGCCCATCAGCGCCGACTCCTCGCAGCTGCGCGCCATCCGCGACGCCGTGTCCGGGCGCAGTTTCGTGATGCACGGCCCTCCCGGCACCGGAAAGAGCCAGACCATCACCAACATCATCGCCAACGCGCTCTACGACGGCAAGCGCGTCCTGTTCGTCTCCGAGAAAAAAGCCGCCCTGGAGGTCGTCCAGAAGCGGCTCGAAGAGATCGGGCTGGAGCCTTTCTGCCTGGAGCTCCACTCCAACAAGGCGCGCAAATCCGTCGTCCTGGCCAAGCTGGACCGCATCCTCGGCCTGCCGCGCACGGCCGCCCCGGAGACGTTCTCCGCAGAAGCGGCCCGGATGGACGAAGAGCGGAACGTGCTGGACACCCACGCAGAGGCGGTCAACCGCGTACACCCCGCCGGCTGCTCCCTGTACGACTGCGTGTCGCGCTACCTCCTGCTGCCGGAAGAACTCCCGGTCCGCCGCATCCCCGCCGGCGTCATCGCGCCCCTGACGGACAACGGCTTCCGCGAAATGCAGTCCGCCGTGCGCGACTACGTGACGGCCATCCGCCACACCGGCATCACCCCGGACTGCCGCCTGTTCGACCTGCCCGTGACGGAATACAACCCGCAGCTGCGCGACCGCCTGGCGGAACGCTTCGACGCCGTGCTCGCCAAGTCCGGACTCCCCTTCTGGTGGGAGGCCCGCAAGCTCGAGCGCGAACTGGGCCGGCCCGTGGGCGTCAGGCTCTCCCGGGAGGCCCTGGGCGCCGTACGCGAGAAGTTCGGCCGCTGGCGCGACAACCTGTCCGGGCTGAAGATGTACGCCATCTACGCGCGGCAGAAAGCCCGCCTGTGCGGCCTGGGCCTGAGCATGCTGCCGGAGGCGTTCGAAGCCGGACGCATCCCGGGCGACGCGGTGGAGGACTTCTTTCTCAAGTGCTTCTACCGCTCCTACGCCACCCATATCATCTCCGGCGAGAAGGGGCTCGGCATCTTCTGCGGCGAACTCTTCGAGTCGTTCATCGACAAGTTCCGCGACGACGACGCGGCGTTCCGGGAAATGACGCGCCGGCAGCTCGCGGCCCGCGTATCGTCCCGCCTGCCCGGGCCGGACGACGCCCTGACGCGCGGTCCGGAGATGACCCTCCTCAAGAAGGCGATCCGCAACAACTCCCGGGGTATGTCGCTCCGGACGCTGTTCAGCCGCATTCCGCACCTGCTGCCGCGCCTGTGCCCCTGTATGCTGATGAGTCCGCTGTCCGTGTCGCAGTACCTCCTGCCGGAAGGCGGGCAGTTCGACCTGGTGGTCTTCGACGAAGCCTCGCAGCTTCCCACCAGCGAGGCCGTGGCCTCCATCGCGCGCGGCAAGGCGCTCATCGTGGTGGGCGACCCCCGGCAGCTGCCGCCCACCACCTTCTTCGAGACGGACTCCTTCGACGAGGAGAACGCCGATAAAGAGGACCTGGAAAGCATCCTGGACGAGTGCATCGCCCTGTCCCTGCCCTCCGTGCACCTGAAATGGCACTACCGCAGCCGGCACGAGAGCCTGATCGCCTTCAGCAACGCGAACTACTACGACAACGGCCTGCTCACCTTCCCGTCCAACGACGACCTGGCCACCCGGGTCAGTTTCCACACGGTCGACGGCATCTACGACCGCGGCCGCACCCGCACGAACGAAGCCGAAGCCGACGCCGTCGTGGAGGAGGTAAAACGGCGCCTCTCCGACCCGCAGGAGCGCCAGAAGAGCATCGGCATCGTGACCTTCAACGCCAGCCAGAAGAACCTGATAGACAAGAAGCTGGAGGAACTGTTCCTGAAGAACAAGCCCCTCGCCCGCACCGCCGCGGACCAGGCGGAGCCCCTGTTCGTCAAGAGCCTGGAGAACGTCCAGGGCGACGAGCGGGACGTCATCCTGTTCTCCATCGGATACGGCACGGACCGCCGCGGCCGCGTGTCGCTCAACTTCGGCCCGCTGAACCAGGACGGCGGCTGGCGCCGCCTCAACGTGGCCGTGTCGCGCGCCCGCTGCGAGATGGCGGTCTTCTCCTCACTGCAGCCCGAGCAGATCTCCGGCGACGGGTTCATCCCCCGGGGCGTATCGGACCTCAAGGCATTCCTGAAATACGCCCGCGACGGGCGCGAGGCCCTGGACATCCCCCGCCTCGCCGGCGGCGACGGGAACCTGTTCGCCGAACAGCTCGCGGACGAACTCCGCGCCGAGGGGCACACCGTGCAGACGGGCGTGGGCTCGTCCGACTTCCGGGTGGACGTGGCCGTCCTGGACCCCGACCGGCCCGGCTGCTACCTGTACGGCATCCTGCTGGACGGCCCCGGCTACGCCTCGGCCGAAGCCGCCCGCGACCGCGAAATCATCCGCCCGCAGGTCCTCGAAGGGCTCGGCTGGGACATCCGAAGAAATTGGATATTAGACAGATATGACGACTGATTTAACTTGGAACGAGTTCTGCGAACTCTACTACGAAACCGCGAAAAAAGACGCGAAGATGCATTTGGCGCAGCTCATCGCCCGGAACGGCGAAGCGAACAAACGGGTCGACCTCGACTATGTGGTCGACGCCGCCGCGCTCGCCGCCCTGGAGAAGACCTATGCCCATTTCGACGCCTCCCGGGGCGCCAAGATCACCACCTACCTGTCGCGCATCGCGCACAACGAGGTGGTGGACGAGTACACCCGGGAATCGAAGGCCGCGGCACGGCAGAAAGACATCGATGACATCAAGACCGCCATCCGTTCCTTCACGGACGGCACCCCGGCCGAGGCAAAGGACGAACTGATCGCACGCTTGCGCGCGGCCATCGCCCGGCTCTCCCCCAGCGACCAGGTCATCCTGAACTATTGGCTGGAAGACAAGTCCAGCTACGTCGCCCGCTCCGCCGAGACGCTGGGCACCTCCGAGTCGTACGTAACCCTGCGCCGCTTCCGCATCTTCAAGCAGCTGCCGCAGCTGATGGGAATGACGCGGGAAGACTATCTGCTGTATACAAGCCAGAACACCATCCTGGCAAAGAATACCGTGATCAAGAGCTCTCGGTCCCCCATCCTGCAGGCCTTCCGGCCCAATCCGATTCTGCCGGGGCTGGATGTTAATGCGTTGGCGGAGAATCTTTACAATCTCTGTGTCGTGTAATATATACAGATATTTGGGATTCTTTTCAAGGATTTTTATTTTTGTATATTGAATACCACATAAACCACATATTAATGTCATTAAGTGTTTTAATACAATTACTTATGCTCATTGCATCTACTGCTGCAATCATTGTCTCAGCATGCATGTCCAGAAAGTCGATTTTGGCTTCTTTAAAGATGGTAAAAGAGCAAAACCAAATCCAAATGTTCGCAGAGTATACGAAACGCTTTCAGGAGATTATCATGAATATGCCTAAAAGCGTTTATGAGGATTGTGATGAAGTCAATGATGACGTTCTCAGGTATATGCAACTCTACTTTAATCTATGCAGCGAAGAATATGACCTATGGACCAAGGATGCAATCAGTCCCGATGTTTGGGAAAAATGGCTCTCCGGCATTAAATTGACCATGAATCGGCCGGTTTATCGAAAAGCATGGTCTTTGGAGAAAGAGAACTACTCTATGAATACTGTGTTTGTTGAGTTTTTAGACGCTTGTATTGACAACAAGAAATAAGAAATGGCCAGAGAACTGACATTCAAACTCTCGGGAACCGACTTCGCGGCCGCTCCCGTGAAACTGGAGCGGAAGAAGCTCTACGGCTGGACCACATTGGTGGCCACCGACAGGGAGGGCGGCGTGTGCGAGTCCGCCTACCTCTCCCCCGACGACTCCCTCATCATCCCTTCCGGCGGCCTGAAGCAGGCCACCGTGGACAGCGACGGACACTGGATCGACAAGAGCGGGCTGATCGCCTACAGCGAAGACGGCGAGCAGGTTCTGCCCGTACTCCCCTCCTCCTTCGACGCACCCATCGAACTGACGCAGAAAGCCACGGCGCAGGAATTCCTGGACAATGACTGGGAGTCCGTCTACCAGCTGGACAATCCGGAACTGGCCGCCGCAATCGGCGACGACATCTACAAGTTCGATTTCTGCTACCGCAGCAGCACCAACCACAACGACGGCTACCTCCTCAACACGCCCGGAGGCCTGTTCCTCTTCGCCGGCGACCGGCAGGAGTTCCCGCTCCTGACGCTTGCGGAAGAGGCGGCGATCGACGAGACCGAAGAAGCCGAGGAGGAGAACCTCGACGAACTGGATTTCAGCATGCTCTAACGGAATTGCACTATGAGAAAGATCAACCTGGCAAACGAAACAAAACGCGACGCGGAGGTGGCGTTCGGCACCAGCTTCCATCGCGCTACGCCCGTATACAAGACCCCCGACGGCAAGCGCGGCACTTCGCAGCGCAGCGTGCGGGCCACGCTCGCCACCGCCGACGGCGCCCTGACCGCCAAGTACGGAGACGGCCTCCCCGAGGCCCTAATCCAGTCCGACCCCGAAATCGACATGGAACTGTTCGGCCGGATCGTGGAGGGCGTCAAGAAGGTATACCTGACCGCCGGAGGAAAGGTCGCCTATGGCGTGAACCTCAACGAACACGTTTACCTGCCCGACGGCACTGAAAAGGAAATCCGTCCGGGCTCCACGACGGAAGCCAACATCGCCCTGGAAGGCAGTCCGGTGCGGTGGACCGGGAAACTCATCCCCAGGGACAAGGCGATGCGGATGTTCGTCTTCAAGAAGAGCTACCAGGTCCAGCACGTCAACGGCCTGACCTTCGACTTCCTCTTCGATATGGCGAAAAAGCTCGCCGACGCCGATGCGATGATGCTGGTGGGCGGCGGCCCGAAAGGAGTCGCCCCGCTGGTGATGGGCAACGGAGGCACCCCCTACCGCGCCTTCCTGGAAGGGCGCGTGGAGGGAGACCGCTACGCGCTGATCCTGCGCCTTACCAACCTTGAACTGAAACCGATCAACGGATGACCGCTATGGAACAGAACGATATCCAAACCGCAATCAAATACAAGAAGAACGTCGCCGGCCGTTTCGTCGCCGTGGAAGGGGCCAAGATCAAGCAGCTCGTCGGCGGGACACGTTTCAGCGTGACGCGCAAAATCGACGGACACTTGCAGGTCGTCTTTTTCCGGGACGGACGGTGCACGATGCTCAACGCCCAGGGGAAGCAGAAAGCCGACGGGCTGAAATGTCTCGACATTTTCGCGGAATCCCTAAAAGCGGCCGGCGTGAAGTCCGCCGCCGTCGCCGCTGAACTGTATTTCCCGGCAGAGAGCGGGCGGCCCCGCTGCAGCGACGTCATCTCGGCGCTGGCGGATAGCGGGAAGAAGGATCTCCTCCGCCTGGCCCCGTTCGACATCATCGAACTGGACGGCGCCCCCTGGACGCCGGAAGACTACGCCGACACGCACGGCAAACTTTGCGCACTGTTCAAGGACGAGGCGGTGCGCCCCGTCCAGATGCGCAGCGCCTCCTCCGCGGACGAGGTCCGGGAGATTTACGACGAGTGGGTCGAGGGTGAAGGGGCGGAAGGCCTCGTCGTCCACAGCGACAGCCATATTATCTGGAAGGTCAAACCCCGCCACTCCATTGACGCCGCCGTCATCGGCTACACGACCTCGGACCGGGGGCTGCGCGACTTGATGCTGGCCGTCCGGCGCCAAGACGGTCTGTTCCAGATGTTCGCCGTCGGGTCGAACGGGTTCAGCGAGGAGGACCGGCTGAAGATCGTCGACCGGCTGGCCGGACTCCACGTGGAGTCGCAGTACGTCCTGTCCGATTCGCGCGGCATCGCGTACCAGATGCTCCGGCCCGAACTGGTCTTCGAGGTCAGCGTGCTGGAACTCGTCGCCCGGGGCAACGACGACAAGGTGAAGATGAACCCCCTGCTCCGTTTTGACGATGCGCAGGGCTGGCTGCTGGAAGGCACTACGCCGGGCGTCAAGGCGCTCAGCGTCACCATCGAACGGGAGCGTACGGACAAGACTCCCTCAGAGACGGACGTGCGCATCTCGCAGCTGACGGACATCTGCCCCTTCGAAGAGGAAGAGGCTCCCGCCAAGGGGGAAGCGAGCACTTTGCTGGAGCGCCGCGTCTTCAAGAAAGAGACCGGCGGGAAGGTCATGCTTCACAAGTTCCTCCTGTGGAAAACCAACAAGGAGCAGACCGGCCGTTACCCCGCCTACGTATTCTTCCACACCGACTTCAGTTCCGGCCGCAAGGAGATGATCAAACGCGATATGGCCTACTCATCCGACGAAGGCCAGATCCGCGAGATCTTCGAGGCCGAGATTGCCGCGAACGTGAAGAAGGGCTGGGAGGAGTGTATTTCCCAATAAGATCCTTCACGGATTATTGAAACCACATATTTATGATAACATTATACTACAGCCCCTTCTTCACCGGGGAATGCTACAGGGATCTTCCTGTCAATGAAACACGTTTTGAATCGGTCGTCGGCGACGCCGGACTGCTGGATTTCCTTGAACTCCGGCTGGGTCTGGCAGGCGCGGAGCCCGATGCCATCGAACGGATCCTCGCCTACCAGGGCGCCCTGGACGCCGCCAAAGAAGACGCATTCTACAAAGACGCGTTCAAAAATGACCCGCTTGCCACGGCCAAGGAAATCCTGCGCTGGCGCGACCTGCTCGTGATGGAGGGTTTCGATGCCGACACCCCCTATAAGAGCCCGCGCCTGCAGAAACTGGCGGAGGTGGAGCGGGAGTTCCGCAAGAGCACACCCGCCGGCATGCCGGAGAGATGGAAGAAGGTCCGCGAGAGCATAAGCGGAAGTCTGCCAGGCGTAACGATTTCCGTCCACTACAGCCTTGAGCTCCTCCCCAGGTTAATTCGGGAAGTCCTGGAAAAGCATGGAGCGAAAGAGGAGCCCATTAAGGGCGGGATTGCGTTTTCTCCAAAACATCCAGAAAAGATCTCCATCAAGTGTTTCGGCACAGTGGCCGAGGCCTGCCGATGGGCTGTGGACAATCATAAAGACGAGACCGTCATTTGTCCTGACACTTTCCGGCTGAATGCTCTGCTCCGGAATCGTGAGCAAGCACCCGTGGCCGCTTCGGCCAGCGGCGACTCCCCTATTACGCAACTGTTCAGGCAAGGCTTGTTGCTCCTGGAACGCCCGATAAACATCAATAACCTGCTCGAGTACCTCAGGGCCGGGTTCTCCCCCATCCCCGGCAAGTATAGATATGCCCTTGCGCGGGCTTTGAAGAGAGACGGAGGTCAAGGGCCGGAATGGGAGAAGGCCCTATCCATCTGCAAAGAGGCACCGGAGATAAAAACACATCTGCTTTCCCTTCTGGACGCCGAGGTCACCGAGATCAGCATCGACGTCAACAAAAAAGTCCATATGGTCCCCGCGTCGGTCATCACTGGCTGGTGCGAGGCACTTGTCGAGTGGTCGCCGACCGTAATCACGGAGAAGAGAAAACCGTATCAGTTCGGGTTGACCGCATTGTGCAACAGGATGTGCCGTCTGATCAAGAATTCAGGGTCGGACAAGGTCGCGGTCGAAGACATCCTGAAGGACCTGAAGACCTTGTATGAACCGACGCCGGTCAAGTTCGACAAGGCGATGGCCGGGAGTTGGAATGTCGTGGACAGTCACCGGTGCTTTATCGACGCCCCTGAACATTTGTGGTGGCTCCCCTGCAACGGCGGCCTTGGCACACCCTACCCATATTCTTTTCTGCTGAAGGAAGAGAGAGACGTACTGGGGATTAATGAGATGACCAATTACATCCAGTATGATTACAGGCGGATGGTGGATTTACTCAATAATGTGGACGATATTGTCCTGCTCGCCTGTGATTTTGATGGCACGGAAGCTTTGGTGGAGCATCCGGCCGTTACGGTGTGCAAGCAGGCCGCACCGAAATCCGAAACGGATTTGCGCAGAAAGGCCTCCGGTTCCGAATACAGTATCTTCAAGCCCCTGCGCAAGATTGAGATGAAAACCGATGTGGACTTGTATCCGAAACGAAAAGACGGGAATGATCCGGAGAAAGAGACGAAGGACATCCAGCTCAGTGCGACCAGTACCGAAACGCTCATTGCTTTCCCCTTCGATTTCGTAATGGAGAAAACGCTGAGGTTCGAAGACGTATCGTCACTTCGTTTGTCTGATATCACGCCAACCTTGGGAACGGTGGCACACTACGTGTTCCAAAGAATGTTGGAAGACAGTTCAGAAAAGAGCGTCCGCGAGATGATGGCTATGTTGGGGAACGGTTTTGATGAGCGTGTCAAGTCGGCCGCAAAGGCAAAGGGCGAGATCTTGTTACTGCCCGAAAACGGAACCCTGCTCAGCAATTTCAAGAGAACCATACGGGAAAGCATCGGCGTCCTTCTAAACATATTGGAAGCGTGCAATTTGAGGCCGATGTACAGCGAGGAGGCCCTTAACGAGACGCTTCAGGGATTCTCCGACATTACCGGCAGCGTCGATTTCCACGCCGAACTGCCGGACGGAAGAATAGTCGTGATTGACTTTAAGTATTCCAAGGGGAAATCATACATCGAAAAGCTGGAGGACGACAACGCTATCCAGCTGGAACTCTACGCGGAGGCGCTTAAAGAAAAGTGGCACAATAACGTTGTCGCGAGAGCTTACTATTTCTTCCCGATCAATCAATTGCATACGGATGACGAGTCAGGCATCTTCTCCGAGAAGGTAAATGGGGTGGTTCTGCATAAAAAGGATGCGAACGCCCTCCCCCTTTCAACCCGGATCCGCAACTCCAAGTCATTCCGTCAAGGCCAGCTGGAGGCCGGGACGCTGGAGATGGCTGAAGGAGAAGCGTTGGATAGAATTGACTACCACTGCAAAGTTGATGTTAATGGCCTGATCGATATTCCTAACAAAATGGTCAATGGCCAGGAAGTCAAGGCGACCTCGCCTTTCGCCAATCCCACCAAGTATCCGATTCTCAAGAACATAATACAGTAACCTTATGGGAGCAACATATTACTGCGCCGGCGCCGGATCCGGCAAGACACATAAACTGACCCACAAACTGGCCGACAAACTGGTCAATGCATCCGTCGATGCCTCCGGGGTCATTCTGACCACTTTCACGAAAGCGGCTGCGGCCGATTTTGTCCGGAAAGCACGGGAAGTGCTCATCAACGAAAAGCACAGACCGGACAAGGCTGCCGAATTGGACGGGGCATTGATAGGAACCGTCCACTCGGTTTGCGAGCGGTTTATCCGGAAGTATTGGTTCGAGTTGGGGTTGACCCTTCCGCTGAATGTCCTGTCCGATGAGGACAGAAATCTTTATATGAACCGGATTGCGGAAATCGTTGCAAATGAAGATGACGTCCTGTTCTTCTCGGAGTTCGCACGGGAGTTCAAAATGAACGAAGACTTCTGGAAGCAAGCCCTCACCAGTATAATCAATGGGAAGTATAGTTTTGGGATAGAGAGTCTTGATAATAGCCGGGAGACATCACTTGAGTATATTGACAGTGTATTCTCCGGATCGGAGGTTACTCCGGACGAAAAAAAAAGATTTACCCCCTTTATAGACCGGGTCTTGAAACTGGTTCTTGACCAAAATGTCATTAAAGAAACTAAAACAGGAAAAGACAGGGCGGCTGTTTTGAAAAAGACTCTTTCCGAATCGGTGTTTTCTCAAGCCGGCCTCATTCTTTCTATTGTTAACTTTGACAAAGAGAGCGTCTATACGAAAGACTTTTGGGATAGTTTAGAAAAAGAAGGTACCGACCTTATCGGAATCACATCTACCGCTAAGCGATATGTTGTTTCTCACGAAATTGGCGACAGATTAAAAGAGTGCACCCGAAAGCTTTTCGCCCTGGCTGAAGCTTGGGAAAAAGAGTATAGGGATTTCAAGACGAAGAACGGTTTGCTTGACTTCAACGACTTGGAGCAACGGTTCATCGATCTCCTGACCGAGGAAGAGTTCGAGAATGTTAGGAAGGACATCCAGGACACTTATAAGCTTTTGATGGTAGACGAGTTTCAGGATTCCAACCCCGTGCAGATCAGGATCTTCCGCAAGTTGATGGCGCTGGTGGATGAGACCATTTTCGTCGGCGATGACAAGCAGGCCATCTACGGCTTCCGAGGCACCGAACGATCCCTTGTAAACGATTTTATCACAAAGGAGATTCCCGTTCGGAAATCCCTTAGATCCTCCTACCGTTCACGTCCCGAACTGGTCGAAGCTGCCAGTGACATTTTTTGTGATGCAGTTGGACAGGAAAGGCTCCCGGTTGACCCGAAAAACGATTCCGCGCCGTACGACGGCATTTCCCTTAATCCCGAACGCAAAAAGTGGGAAGAACTGAATCCTGCGCTGCAGCATTGGACCGTACCGTTAAAGAGTCAGAAATCAACAAAACTTGACTATTCCGCAGTGGGCAAGAAGATCCGCGAGCTCAAGGAGTCCGGAGCCTGCAAGGTGGTCCGTAAAGTAAAGGATGAGAATGGCAAAGAGAAGGAAATCCTGGACCCGATCCGCTACGGAGACATCGCTATCCTCCTCCGTTATGGGACCAATATTGGAGAGATCGCCCAAAAGCTTCGGGAGTCCGGCATCCCGGTCTCCATCCAGGAGAAGGACTTCCTCGGCTGGGCGGAGGTTCAACTGGTCCTTTCCCTCATCCGCTACATCATTAATCCCGAAGACGGGTGTGCAAAGGCGGACATTATGCATCTGATCGGCGGGATGCCCACCGAGGAAATCATCATTAATGCCGTGAAAGGCCGGAAGGATTCCGAACTGTTTAAGCGGCTGGATTCCATCCGTTCACGCATTTCTGTCCTGTCGGTTTCCGAAATCGTGGATTCATTGGCTTTGGTGCTGGATATGTATGGGAATACGGCTTCGTGGGGCCTCCCGGATACCCGGATCCGGAACCTTGATTTCCTTACCCGGCTGGCACGAGACTATGAGCAACTGTGCGCAAATATGAATACCGCCCCATCCCTCCCCGGGTTCATCGGCTATGTGTCCGATTATAAGACAGATGGGCATAAAGTCGACAGGGCGGATACCGTGAAGGTCATTACCTGCCATGGTGCAAAGGGGCTTGAGTGGCCGATGGTCATCCTGGACGAATTAGACAGCCTGGATGTCAGCGCTCAAGAGATTGCCAAGAAGGAGATCCGGGGCGTCCACAGTTTCCGGAAAGAGGAAAGCGATCAAGTCCAACTTCTTGTATTTCCTGAGATTTACTGTAAAAAGACCGATAGTTTCACGGCATCACCCAACATCCCTGAACCGATCGTGGCGCAATTGAAAGAAACTGACTTCTTCAAGTATGTCACCGAACGAAAGATAGAGGAAGAAAGGAACCTGCTTTATGTCGCCTTTACCAGGGCAAAGGATTACTTGATAACGTTGGGATATTGGAAGAAGAGCACGGACAAGAAGACTTCGGAAAAGAAGAGCAGTTTTTCCTGGCCGAAGGAATGCAAAGCCTGTGTCGACGGCGGGCAGGTCGGGGATCAGTTCCTGCTGTGGCACGCCAAGCACCCCTCCAACTATTATGAGCTTCCTTTGCCGGGAGAAGAAATGACGCAACAGATTATTCCGCTCACTCCCTGGAGAGTTCCCGAAGAAAAGACGTATGGTGACAAGTATATCAGTCCCAGCCAGCAGAAACCAGCCGCCGGAACCCCCACCATTCCAGTTGTTCTCACGGAACTCTTCCACGGCGAAAAGCTGATGCAGAACATCCAGGGCGAAGCGGAAGAGGACGAGGCCGCGGCCGGAACGAACGACAAGAGCGCCCGCTGCGGGACCTGCATCCACCGCATCTTCGCCGCCTACGATCCCGCCAGGGATCGGGCGGAACTGGTGGCGGTGGCAGGCAGGATCATTGCCGGGATGGGCCTGACCGCAGAGTTCCCTTCCCCGGAATCCGTCGTCGACTCCGCCGCGCAGTTCTTCGGCTGGCTCCGGCAGACTTACGGGGACGCCACCGCGCTGCACGAACTCCCCTTCGTGAAGCGGCAGCCTGACGGAACCGTCGTCCGGGGCGAGATGGATCTCGTCTGGGAGCTTCCCGGAAAGAAATGCATCCTGGTCGACTACAAGAGCTTTCACGGGAGCGAGGAACTCGGCGGCATCAAGGCCCACGCCGTCCAGCACGGCTATCCTGCCCAGCTGAAGACCTACAAGGAAACGCTGGAAGCCGGCCGATACGAAGTGCAGGATGTCCTCATCTACTACTTCGTCCAAGGACGTATTGTCAAATATGAGGTATAATTGAATTGTTGCGATAAATATGGAAGTGTATGTTGTAAGAAAGCGATTTGTCATCCCCGTAGGAGAGGACGATGAGGACTATAAGGTCATTGAGGAAACCCGGACCTTTGCCACGCATAATGAAGCATTTAAACAATTCAATGAATACCGCGGCGAACTTGCTGATGAAATAGAGGAGGAAGAACTTGAAGACTACATCAAGGATGATGATGTATTATCTGCCACGACTATTTCCGGAAAGGAACTCGCGGTATGGATTGCGGAGCAAACTATTAATTAAACCTGTTATATGTTACAACTCTCTTTCGCAAAGGATCTCGATTGTTATCATCAGTTAGACAATGAGGAAATCCGTTCCATTGCTTTGGTCATTACAGAAGAGGCTTTGTCTCAAAGTGTCTACGACGTCGACAATGTGCGTGGAATAAAAAAGTGTTCCAGAAGTATTAAAGAGTATCTTGAGAGTAAAGGGATGCAATTTGAACGGGCCATTATCACTTTTTACGATGTTGATTCGATTTGTCTGTCATTTGATCCGAACGCAACGGCAGAATCACCTATAGATGTTTCCATCCGGACTTGGGACATATATGGCGACTGGGAGAATAATCCTGATTCAGTTCATGTTAATTGGACATTCCACATCTTCGGAGACTACCCGGATTTGCCAAAGACTAGCGCTCGAGTTTTGAATGACATCAAAAATGGCAATGGCATTCTTATTGACGGATCCAGTGATATCCTGGTTCATGGTGTTTTTTACGGTTTGGATTCAATAGGAAGTGACGACGGGTTTGAAAAATTGACCAAGGATGATCTTGATCGCTTACTGGCTGCGGCACGCAGCGGTCGTGGTGGACTTAGGAATGAGCGATGGTGTAAGATTTGGTTCCAGGCGATGTGCAGCAGGCCTGATTTGTGCGGAATCGATGAAACCGATGATGAAATAAGGATCTTGTCCATCATCAAGAACAACTTCCAGTGCATTAACGAGTATTATCAGCTTAGCGAGTATGTCCTAAATTACATTGGAGACAAGTTCAGACAAGAATGGTACAAGGACTACATTGGCACAAAGAGAATCACTTTTGACGGGCCAACGAATTACAAGGAAATCGGTGAAATCACTGATGAGGATATCTCTGACTTTATGAATGGCGCATGGAAGACTTTCCTTAACAATCGTCTTAAAGTTGGCCATACCGAGCGACAGGACAGGGTTACCCGGTTGATGCGTAATTATCCTTTGGAGATACTGGATTGGATGGGGCAACGACTACCTTCTATCATTCCTTTCTATTTTTATAAAGGACTTGCCAAAGGGGGTGAATATGAATTGTATGGGTGTTCAAAGGATGAGTTTATTGAAATCTTGAGAGGGAAGGATTATGATGAGCAAGACGAGGAGTTTGAATATGCAGCGGTCCTCGAAGACAAATATGGAATTGACTACGCCGTGGAGTACCTTGTTGCTTTGAATTGGCAGTATGCGTTTTGTGAGCTTCCTAATAGCACAGCTAATTACATCGTTGATTTGTTTTCTAGATCAGTTAGTTTAGGTGATAATGAAGGCGCCCTAAGGGCGATGGGAATAATAGCGATGGGGACTGCGGGAATTGGAAAAGATCATAGTTTTATTGTTTATAGTCCGGATCTCTCGATCGAGATGTATTCTCGATTGGCCGCTATGTGGAAGCAAGGACTCATTAATGATAACTGGCTTACAGACGATTACGGAATTGCAGGCATATTCGATTGGGTATGGGGTACCTTTTGGGAAGAAGATGACTATCCCGAATACCCAGAAGAAGATGATGATAGGATCTGGCTATTGAAGCTTCTCGAATCAGTTTTTGCTGATGACATTGCAGATTACTTGAAACCTCTCCTTGAACAAGTCCTCGAACGAGAGAAGAACCATAATTGGGAAACCGGCAAAAAGGCCATTGAATCTTTTTTGGAAAGGACATCAAACAAAGATTGACCCCACATACTAGTTTTCTAAGCACATATCTGATATGATTATCGATCTATTTGAAGAAGAGGACGTTGTCATATCCACCGAAAGGCTTTCGCTTCGCCTAATGAAAGAGGATGATGCCGCGGACATCTTTGAAATACGCGGAGACTCGAATACGGCAAGCGACGCAGGAATCCCTTGTATGAAGAGTATAGAAGAAGCGAGAGACTACATTCATCGATGGATTGAAGACAGTATGATCATTGTTCTCGAAGATGAAGTTATTGGGCTGATAGAAAGCTATACGGACGATGAATTATTGTATGATTCTTATTTCCTTGGCTATTATATGAAGAAGAAGCATAGGAACAAAGGGTATATGACTGAGGCGCTCACGGCTTTGAAAAACTGGTGGAAAGAAAAAGGTGAAGAGATTCCCATGCTTTGGATTATTCCGGGAAATGTCGCCTCTGAAAGAGTTGCGACAAAATGCGGCTGGACTTCGCTGGGATGCCATTTAGTAGATATGGACGGCTTTAACCAGTTTGTAGAGTTTTGGAAATAAAGACATCTGTATGTTCCGACGAAATAGTATACAAGGTTATTAGCCATCAAATTACACTTGATATGAAAGAAGGATTTGTTCCACACCTCGTTGAGGACGACGCCGTTGTTGATTCTTCTAATTTGAAGGACAAACATACCAAAGATGCCTTTGATCCTGACGGTGGCATAAGTAGGATTCATTTCTGCATATCACGTGTTGTGATATTATTGATAGGATATATCTATCCACCAATCCAGAAATACTGGATATAATTCCAAGCAAGTCGTTTCTTGGAAAAAACAAGAGCGGGTTGTAACTTTACAACTTGGATTTTGCCGACTATCTGAAGCCTCTCCTCGAACAAGTCCTCGAACGAGAAAAGAATCATAATTGGGACCGGCAAAAAGCCATTGAGTCTTTCAAATAAAGAATAAAAGTACAAAAATCAACGGAATAATCCCTTTAAAATGCAAGTACGAATTGAACTCCCTTTCTTCCCCGGCTTTGACGATGAAGCGCCCTTATCCCTTTATGAACACTATGATCCTGAAGAATGGGTCATCGAGGTGAAACTGCCGGAAATACAGGAAAAGTTGCATGCCAAGGAACTTACATATTCTGACTTGACCTTCAACCAAAAGGATTACGAAAGAGACGCAAAAATCACATGGATAGAAGAATGGGGAAAGCGTGCACCGAAGGATGTCGTTGAATCAGTTGAAGCCGAAAACGGGTACAGTTTCAGCCCTAACGTGGCTTGGGCCAAGGTTAAACTAAAGGATGGCTGGCAAGACGTGATGAGAGCATTTATGCGGGATAATGAAACCTGGTTGAAGGATAACTGCGACCAGGAACATTATTGGGAGTCACAGGATTTCGAGAATTGGCCTAAATATCTTTTCCAAGATTATGCCGAGGGCGCAATTGCCGATATGATTGGCCTTATGATGTTGCGAGATTATGACGATATTGACGAAATTAGTTATAATCTAATCGCGGACGCGTTGAATAACATCGATATCCGTTCTTATGTGTTCCTTACTAAGGAAGGGCTGGTGAAACTGGTGGAAAGACAACTGGTGGAGAGTGAGGGCAATGAGCAGGACGAGGAGATAAGGATACTTAGTAACATTAAGAAGTGGTATGAAGTATTGACCACGGATTGTTCCAATAAGGATTACCTTAGTAGTCTGATCGACATTGACAGACGGGAAGAGTATCTTGATAGCCTTCGGACTTTTGTGGAGAGAATAATCCGTGAGAAGTATCGGCAAGAATGGTACAAGAACTACATTGGCACCAAGAAAATCACTTTTGACGGACCAACCAATTACAAAGAGACAGGTGAAATCACTGATGAGGATATCTCTGCCTTTACGCATGGCTACTGGAAGGACTTCTTAAATTATCGTCTCAAGGTCGGCCATACCCAGAGGCAGGACAGATTTACCGCGCTAATGCGCGATTATCCCCAGGAAATCCTGAATTGGATGCGAGATGCCATACCATATTGCTTTTATGAAGGCCTCGCCAAAGGTGGCGATTATGAATTATGTGGGTATTCGACGGAAGAGTTTCTTGATGAAATGTGGAATGCCGATGACTTGCCCATTGATCCTGTTTATGATGAAAAGGAGCCATTTGAATATGCTGCGGTTCTAGAAGAAAAATATGGGATTGATTATGTCGTGGACTACATCGTGGCATTGAATTGGGAGTATTGGATAAACGATGTTCCTGTTGGTACTGCTCGCTTTATCGTTGATGAATTCTATAAAGATGTTAGTTTAGGCGATAATCCAGAAGCTACACTTACTATGGGATACATCCTAATAAAATATGAATATAGACTTGAAGAAGTAAAACATAGTTTAAAAGATAACGTCAATCTCTCTATCGAGATGTACTCTCAATCAGCAGCTATGTGGAAAAGAGGGCAGATAGATGATAATTGGTTAACAGATTTCAACGGAAACGGATTACCTGCAATTTTCGATTGGGAATGGGGGGACGATAATTGGGGTTGTAACTATGATGAAGATGGTTATTACGATGAAGACGGTTATCCCAAATGCCCCGATGAGGATAAATACAGGATTTGGCTCTTGAAACTCCTGGAATCCGACTTCGCAAATGATATCGCCGACTACCTGAAACCCCTCCTCGAAATGGTCTTGCAGAAGGAGAAGAATCACAACTGGGAAACCGGCAAGAAAGCCATTGAATCTTTCTTGGCCAAGACTTCTAACAAATAATAAAAGATACGAAAACCATGGGAAGACAACTCAAACACTTTACCTGTCCAATCGAGACTGCAAGCGGAAGTTCCACTCTGTCCGTTGTTCATCGCTATCGTGGAAGTAAAAAAGGTTTTACTGATTTTGTATTGCAAGAATCAGGACAACCTATGCCAGCATTTGCGTTGACCTCCCCAGAAACCGCATTGGAATTGGCCCGTTTTCTCGAAGATGAGATCAACCACCAGCGTACTTCCTCGCAGGCTGCTCCCTCTTTCGATATTACTGGATTTGCCATCAAAGTCCTTTGTGATGGCAAGGTCATCAAGACCTATACCCGTATCGAGACCAAATCTGACGACATCGATTCTTTCTCTTATCCTTCTCTAAAGAAATCGTATCCTGATTACAGTTCCGATGAGTATTACTTCATCGTCTACAGCCTTAAGGATAACGGAATTGCTCGGGAGACAATCGAGAAAATAATCGAAGCGTGCGCCGAGTATCAGAAGGCCGTTTTGGTTTCCGGGGATTTAAGAGTATGTAGGCCTATGGGCCAAAAGGACATAGAGAAGATTACCGGATACGACATCACAACTGTTTCCAGAGCGGTGAGAAGCACGCGTTTTTTCACCAAGTACAGGAATTATTCTCTAAACAGCCGCGACAATGTATCCATCGCTTTTCCTTCGCTTTTCAACGAGGGAATTCAGATTGATGGAGAGAAAGTCTGCACCTTCGGAATCAAGGAGAAGATTCTGGCTATGATAGAGGTGGAGGATAAGTCTAAACCTCTGACTGATGATAGTATTACTGAAGCGCTTCAGCATTTTGGTTACAAGGTGGCAAGACGTACCGTCGTCAAGTACAGAAACGCTCTTGGAATTCCCAACAGCAACAAAAGGCGTATTTGACGACTATTTCGTGGTTCGGCAGTCTTTATTAAGATTACAGAGTCGGGTTTGGCCTAGATCTTAATCAGTCCTCCCTCACCGCTATTAGCCTTTATTCCTCCCCATAAGTCAATAATACCGTCGACATACCCTTCCTTTGTTTTAATTTGGCATTCTGCATACCCCGATCTAAAGGTTGTGATTTTCTTCAATTTTGATGTCAGCGGCACTATGAAATTCCCTTCCGTATCAATAACACCAGAGCGTGATTTTTGCTCTACGTACGCCCTGTTATAAAAAAACTCGCTTATATGAGTGAAAGATTCGGTTAAAACATTTCCTGCAAGATCCACCAAACATCCAGAAGTCCCCCTCCCCTGGTCGCCCTTTACTACCGTGCAATGAGCGGGCAGGTCGGTTTTCGTGATTTCCAAGCCTTCCAGCGTGAAGTACTTGTTATAGTTTTCTCCATACTCCAAAGACTTCTGGGCGATAATGCTGCCGCCAATTAGATTAAAAAACGATCCCGCTTCCGGGTCAAAAGAAAAGCTACAAATAAGTTCTCCTTTCCTGTTAAGAATATCCACTCTCGACAAATCAGTTAACGTACAGGCAAAACAGGCAATGGGATTATGCAGGGCGTCAATTCTACAATATTTTTTGTACGGAAAAAACATCCAGCCATAACTCATATTATCGTGGGTCGTTTTACAGTATGCGAAATAACCTCCATCTCCATAGAATAAATGCCACATTCCTCCACTAAACTTGAAATCGTTTGTTGGAAACTTGTATAAGGTGCCATCAGAAATAGCAAAACATTCGGTTTCGCCATTTGCAACGCACTTAAGGATATCATCAAAAAAGCCTCTTCCAAAACCACCTTTACACTCTCCCACGACATCTATAATATCATACTTTGCGGCAAGAACGACCTCGCCATTTTGATTCATTATCCCTCCTTTTCCGTCCTGAATTAAAGGGAACCAGCCATTTTGCACAATAGCCTTAAAAGCTTTATCGGAGACATTCGCCTGTGCCGATCGCCAGTCGTAAGGCAATTCCGTTCCATTGATATTCCTCAGCCAGCAATGACCGTCTTCTTTGTGGAAAGGCCACCAGCCGTTAGCCGTCAAAACGCCAAAACGAGGCGCATCCTTGATTTCCTGCCAGTCATCACTGCACAAATTGATAGCGTGACTCTTCGTTTCCAGAAGGAAGCACTTTCCCTCCATTGACTCAAATACCACGTATGCCCCACGCAAATATGCCTTTTTCAATCCTCCGGGGAGCATTCCCCTTTTGAGAACCTCATTGCCCCGGCTGTCCATTATTCCAAACTGATTATCAAGAATATATGGAACAAGATTCTTATTGAAAAAGAATGTGAGTGCGTTTTCGTTCCATTTGGGGAAAGGTCTCTGTGGAACATCCTGCCGGGTCACATAATTGAAGAGATGCTCTGTCTCGTATTCGGGCCCATCATACATATGACTACGCCAATCGGGGCTATCAAGATACTCCTTATATTCACAAGTCGCATCCTTAATCAAGATCAGTTCATCATATACGCCTTTGATATTCCGATATGACGGGGACAGCATCAACTTACCCGTTTCATCAGCAAGCCCCAATTTGAACAAGCGACTGTCGCAACGGTCAATTAACTCAAACAGGACCCGATCGTTTGGCCAATACTTTCTGACCTTTATTTCGTCGTACTCACAAGGGACGGTATAGTCGCCATTCTCGTCAATAATTCCCCACTTGCCACCTTTTCGTACGCGGGCAACTCCCGTTTCCTTTCCAGGGATGTCGGACAAAAAACCGGCAGTATACCCGAAATGTTTGGCAATATCCCATTGAGCAGGAATTCTGATATTACCATCGAGGTCTTTGTAGCCCATCAATCCATCTTCCGCGATGAATGGAAATAAATCTCTGGTCATATTTGCCTATACTATAAAGTGATATTAATATCAGTCACTTGGCATTTAGAAAGCAAAACGCACTCACCAGGATGAAGACGGGGAGGCACTTGCCCATCTATACATCGTACTACAAGTATCATCCTTCTCCTTGAGAGGAACCGTAACTGCAGAGGCCATACCGGCATATACAGGATTCCCTTCCCGGAATGAATCAAAGTCACTTTCGTCGCAGACAAAGATTCCGAAAACCTGCTGAACCAGGTGCTTGACCACATTATCGACACTCCTGAAACAATCAACAATCATATAATTATCCGGATTGTTATCGCCGAGATCATACTCCAGCAACAAATACATTGAGGCATAGAAATCTTTGATCTTAGGCCAAGGAGCACCCATACAGACAATGAGTTCTCCTTCTGGCGAACCGGTTTCCTCCAACTGGTCGTGGAAGACATCCATTTCTTCATGATCTTCAAATGTTTGATAGGGCTCAAAAAAGAACAGTCCATTTTCCCGGTAGACCCGAATAGCGCACAACGGCGAATTAATATCAACTTTCATAATAATATAGATTTGTTTCCTCTAAGATAACTAATAATATCAAAAACTGCAAAAAGGGATGAAAAGATTTGCTTCCGGCTGGGTATAAATAAGAAAATCAAGTCCTATGGAGTCAAGCAAGTTTATCCATTTTACCGAAGAAATGGCCGGAGCCATCGCTTCCGCGACCCATGAAATCAGGCAGGCCTTCCGGCGCGCGCTGACGGAGACATCCTGCCTTGGGAAGGACTTCTTCGAGGAGGCTTTCGTCAAGCAATTGGGCGATTTCCTGTTTATGTCCGTCGTCAAGCAGGTGGCCGACAGGCAAGGGAAAGAACTCCCCGCTTCAAATCCTGAGGTGACTATGGCTGAACTGATCCGGCTGGGCGTCCCCAAAGAGAATGTCTGCGCCCGTTGCAGCAATCTGACGGCGAAACTCCCCAATGCGAGCTACCGTCTGTACCGGAAGGACTTCGGTTATCCGCACGGTTCGGTTCAGGTTACCTGGAAAGAGTGCGGCATTCTCGTCCATCCCGGGCTTTCCCCGACGGATCTTGCCCGTTTCATCTTCCTGCTGGATTCCCACCTGCCGGAAATCGACAAGGCGGCGAAGACCATTCTCGGAGAAATGCAGGACGATGTCCGGGTGAAACAAGCCGAGGAGAAGGCGCTGGAGATCGCCAGGAAAACCGTTGGGATCCAGCTCTCCGACGCTCTCCCCGGGATGGGAATCTCGGGTCATTACACGGTTTCATCCGACGGGAAGGTGCGGCTGCATATCTCCCGTTCGTTCCATGGCGAAATCGAACTCCCGATCGAGGATCTCGCCGATTTCCTGTCCGACACCGCGCGGGTTGAATCAACCCTTGAAGCCAACCCCAACCCGACAATAACAGAACTGAAGGGGAACGCCGGGCAGTCTCTCTTCCCCCAGTCGTTCTTCTCGAAGATTAAAACGACACACTAGTCGAACCTGATGACACTGAACTTGTCGTCCTGTTCGTTTTTCTCGATGCGGATCTTGTAGATGCCGTCGTCCCGGAGAAGGGCGGCGGTGTGGCTGATGATGCCGATCCGCTTGCCCTGCGTCCGGAGCGAATTGAGGGCGTCTACCACGACATCCTGGGTATCGCCGTCCAGCGAACCGAAACCTTCGTCAATGAACAGGTTCTTGATGGAGACGGATCCGGAAGAGATGTTCGACAGGCCGAGGGCCAGCGCCAGGCTGACCATAAAGGTCTCGCCACCCGACAGCGACGAGGCGTAACGCTCGCCCAGTTCCCCGTCCACGACCATAATCTCGAGGGTGGAGTCGTTCTGCTTCTTGAGGGAATAGCGATTATTCGTGTACTTCCGCAGTTCGATGTTGGCATAGTCGAGGAGCAGGCCCAGGGTGTAGTTCTGTGCGATCATCCGGAACTCTTTCGCATCCTTGTCCCCGCGATGGGCGCCGAGCATCTTGTAGAAGCGGTTCCAGAGTTCCAGTTTCTTCTTGGCATCAGCCAACTGGGTCTTGTACCCGGCGATGGTCTTCTCGGCATTCACGTGTGCAACAAGCCGGCCACTGACAGCTGCCAGGCGGGATTCGACGCTGTTTTCCCCGGGACCTTTCAGTTCGCTGTTGGCGGTGTCTCTTCGCATTTCCAACTCGTCTTTCGTCTCCGACGGCTTGTCCTCTTTTTCCCGGTGCCCTGTCAACTCCTCGTCCGCCCTTTTGAACAGGGCCACGGCCTCGATGCGGGCATTCTCCGCATTGTTGATCCTGTTCCTCAGACTCTTCCAGTCCGTTTTATCCTCCTTCAAGGCCGCAAGTTCCTCCCGGGAAACCGGGGTGTCGGCAGTAGCATTGAATGCCTCCATCCACGCAGACAGCGCTTCGACAGCCTCGTCATAAGGCTTCTTTTTCTCCGCCTGAACGTGCTGTTTCTCCTTCAACTCTTCCTCCAACCCCGGGGTCAGCCCGCTCAAGGTTTCGATGTCCCGTTCGATTCCTTTTACTTTCTTATCAGCCTCTTCGAACGCTTCTTCGGCAGAGACATAATTGCGGATGTCCGATTCCAGTGACGGAATAAAAGCAGCCCTGTCGGCAAGCCTCCGGGCGTACCAACCATCCGGAAGGTTCTTATCGAGGATATCCTTGGAAGAAGCGGCCTTCTGAAGCAGATCGCGTAAGCCGACCCGGGACAGAAGTCCTTCCGCCTCCGCCTTCTCGTCTTCCCATTTCTTCAATTCTCCGGCCTTTGACTTCAATGCCCGGATCTGCTCTTCGGGGTTATAACTTAAAAAGACGGTACGGAACGAATCATCGACAAGCAAAACCTTATTCTTCAGCCCGTTGATGGACGCATTCAACGTTCTTCGCTCTCCTGCCCTGACGTTGATGGCTTGATTGGCGGCATCAATCTTTCCATCAACTTCCCAGAATCTCTTCTCTTTCTCTACCAACGCCCCTTTGAGCGTCTCGATCTCTTCGTTGAAGACGGATGCCGTCGCGTACGGATGGTGTGTGGCCCCGCAGAGTTCGCAAGGCTGTCCTTCCACGAGCAGGCCCCGTTTAATGATGTAGTCGTTGTCTTCCAGGGTCCAGATATGATTGGCCAGACTCTTGACATCCCCGTCCAGTTCGTCGTGCAAGGGCGTGAGCGAGTTGATCAAATCCTGGTCCTTCGCATCCTCGCCATCCAATTGCCGGACCTGTTCCATCTGGCCGGAAAGGGTTTCAGCGTATCCGCAAAGATCCATTTCCCGCTGCGCCCGGGTGACACGGCCGTTCAAAGTGTCCGGGTTCATATCGGACTCAAGACCCTCGGTCCAGCGGCCTGCCGTTTCCAGCAGGGACGCCTCGTCCAATCTGCCGTATCCGCTTTCAGGAGCATAACGATCCGCAGCGGACCGGAGTTCCCGCACGGCCTGGTCCAGCCGCGCGTATTCGTTGCGGATCAACCCGATGTTTTCTTTGACCGGCTTGATCCGGGCGAGTTTATCAAACACGGACTTCTTTTCATCCAACTCCTCCTGCGCCGCCTTCTTCTCAACATCTTTCTTATGTTGAATACTCCGCTTATTCTCGTCAAGCCTCCCCTGGGCTTCAGCGGCATTTTCTTCCGCAGTGGAATGCTCTCTCTTTGCATCATTTTCCCTGCCCAGCAGCTTCAAGCCATCAGAAAGGCCATCATACCGGTCCAACCTCGACTTGTCGGGAAGAAGAAGCCGCTCGGCATCTTCCTTCTCCTTCTTTTCCTTTTCCGCTGCCTCCCTGTTCGTCGTCAGGGTCTCAAGCGTCTGCCACCAGCCCAATCCCTTCCCAATCTCTTCTATTTCTTTTTCCAGGGCGGTCTTTTTATTCACCAATGCCTCTTTCTCCGCCTTGACGCTATTCAGCACACCCTCATCCTCAATCAGATGAATCTTCTGCTCTCCGATTTTAGTATCCCATTTCGTCTTCTCATCTTCCGCAGCCTGACGCTTCCCGACAATGACATCGGCGATGCGGCCATAGATGAAGGTCCCGGTAATCTTCTCCAGGATTGCGGCCTTCTCATAGTCATCGGCCTTCAGGAAACTCGCGAAAGAATTCTGGGCCAGGATGCAGGCCTTGCAGAACTGGTCGTACCCGAGCCCGATCAAATCCACGATTTTTTCCGAAACAGATCCTTCCTTGGGTGCTCCGGAGCTGTTGAATTCATTGACCAGATTTCCCGTCGAAAGCACCCTCATTATTTGCTGTCCGGATTCGTTCTCGATCCGGTAAAGCGAATGGGTTCCGGAGAAATTCTTTGTTTTCAGGGTACAAATCCATTCCGCCCGGTAGTTCTGACCGGATGCTTCGAAATCGACTTTGGCATATCCTTCCCTGGTCCCCCTGGAAAGGGAATTCATCGTATCTTCCGGTTTGAGACGCTTGTAGGGGTCATCGGATTTTTTGTCGGCGTCGCCGGACTTGCCGTCCAGCCGGGGCACCCGGTTGTAAAGGGCCAGCGTAATCGCGTCCAGGATGGTGGACTTGCCGCTCCCCGTGTGGCCGGTAATGGCGAAGATGTCCTGCTGCCGGAGCTGGCCGGACGTGAAATCGATGCAGAATTCGCCCTTGAGCGAATTGAGGTTGCAGATAGATATCTTTCGTAATTCCATACACTTATTCCTTCTCGTTTTCTTCCTCGTTGCCGCCCCTGGCCAGGGAGATGATCTCTTCCAGCAGCGCTTTTTCTTCGTCGCTCATGATTTCCGCCCCGTCGGCGGAGGACCGGTCGTTGGCGGCAGCGAAACGACGTCGGATCACCTCCCGGACGATTTCGTCCGACGACAGGTCCTCGGGCTTGGAAATCGTTGAATACTTCCCGCCGTCGCTGTTCTGCGCCTTCCATTCAGGGCTGTATACGAACTCGGCCCCTATCCCCCTCACCAGTTTCTCCAGTCTGTCCCGGACATCGGAATCGGCCGCTTCGAGCAAAACCCGGGTTTCGATGAACATATTGGCATCCAGCTTCGGGCGGTCTGTTTCAATCTCCTTCTCAATGTCCACCGGAGAGGCCGGCCCATAGGATACGAACTTCTTCAGCGGGGTATATTCAAGAACATCGTGGACCATTTCCTTGCCCGCTTCGAACGTGAGCAGGTCCGCGCCGTGAACATAGTCCATCTCCGCAAACGACATCGTCAGGGCGCTGCCGGTATACTGTGCCCAGGGAACGCCGTTGATCTCCATCCGCTTGTGGATATGCCCGCTCAGCAGGAAATCCGGCCGGTCGGTCAGGGAGGACATCCTGATCTCGGGCTCCCCGCCCACGTAGATGGTCTCGGAGTGGCCGTCGTCGTTGCCCCGGAGCGATCCCGAAGCATACAGATGCGCCATCATCACGACGGGCTCCCCCGCACCGCTCTTCTCCCGGGCGGCCCGGACGAGGGCGGAAAGGTAGTCCGCCACGCTTTTCTCATAATTCTGGTCGAACGGGAAATTGCTCCGCCGCAGATATGGGACCGCGATGATCCAGGCCCGTTCTCCGCCGGAGCCGTCTACGGGGATGATGAGCGAACTGTCCGACTGGTCGGCCGCCTGGCTCTCCTTCGGCTCCACGGAGCCCCGGACCTCCACGTTGTGGCGCTTGAGGATGCTCTGGGGCGCTTCCAGGAGCGACGGGTTGTCGTGGTTGCCCGCGATGACGATGATCCGCAGGTCGGGGCGGATATGGGAAATCTCGTCCAGGAAGTCGTAATAGATTTCCTGGGATTCCGGGGTCGGTTCCTTTCCGTCGAACACGTCGCCCGTCACCAGCAGGACGTCCGCCCGGGTCCGGACGGCCCGCTCCTTAAGCCAGTCGAGGAAGTGACGGTGTTCCGCCGCCCTGTCCACTTTCCCATATCTCTTCCCGATATGCCAGTCTCCGGTTGCCAGAATCTTCATAGCCGAATGCTTTTATCGTTTAAGCAAAACTAATAATAATCCTTGACTTTTGTATAATTGTATTGAAGCTTAAGAATTACGCCGCAGAGGCGACGCTTGCCGTGGAATAGAAGGTCTTTCCTCGACGCTCCCACTCGTAGTCACCACGCGTAATGAGGAAAAACTCTTCGCTTTCCGCGCGACCATAAGGCGAATAGATACATTCGCGATAATCCTCATATTGAGGATAGAAGCCACACTTCAGTGCCACGTTGCACGATGCGTCGTTACCACTGTATACGTGAATCCCAATCTCGTCGCACCACCAATACTCGTCAAAAAGATATGCTTTGACCGCTTGCACGGTCTCCGTCATATAACCCAATCCACAGTACTCTGCGGAGAGCAAATAGCCGATTTCGGCTCTGTCCCACCCCGTACGGGGAATCTGAATGATTCCAATCACCGTGTCGCTTTCGCGCTCCGTGATTGCGTATGCGAGGAATCGCCAGTTGTCCATAAACTCCCTCGTCTGATCGAGGGAAGTGAAAGGCCTGAAGCCAATCCACTTGCAAATGTAATCATCGCTCATCAAAGCGAGCACATCCTCCTCATCACCTTCGTCAAAGCGGCGAAGGATCAACCGTTCCGTCACGATACAATCTCTGAAACTCATAAAACCTGTTTAGTCTTGAAAAGAAACAACCGCCGCCCGGAAGGGGCCGGCAAGAATAGATACTGCTTCATACCGGATTTCTTTCGCGCCGGTTGTAAAAAAAACCGCAGTTTTTCTAAAAGTGGTTATTATTTGCATAGAAAATCAATAATAACTTGATTATTTATTCAGAAATTTACTACCTTTGTGGTATGAAGGATGTCTTGGACATACTTGGCAACGTTCCCGCCACCACGGCGGCCATCGCTTCGCTGTATCCGGACGTATCCGGCATCAACCAGAAGGTGTCGGCGCTGGAGCGCAGCGGAAAGCTGTTGCGGCTCAAGCGCGGCCTGTACATCGTGAACCCCGAGCTGAGCGGCAAGCGGGTCAGCACGGAACTGGTGGCCAATCACCTCTACTCCCCTTCCTATGTGTCGATGCACACGGCGCTCCGCTGGTACGGGCTGATTCCGGAGCGGGTGTTCCAGGTGCAAAGCATCTCGCTCAAGCATTCCCGCAAGTTCGAGAATGCCCTGGGCACGTTTTCTTATACCAGCGTGAGCCGGGACTACTTCCCCATCGGCCTGCGGCAGGAGACGGCGGACGGGGCGTCCTTTGTCATCGCCGGTCCGGAGAAGGCCCTGTGCGACCTGATCTGCACCACGCCCGGCGTGAACCTCCGCTATCGCAAGGAGGCGCTGGCCTTCCTGGAAGAGGACCTTCGGCTGGATATGGAATCCTTCCACGGTTTCAACGCCGACATTCTCCGGCAATGTGCCCAGGCAGGCAAGAAGTCACAATCCATCAATACCATCATAAAACTGCTTAGACCATGAATGAACTGTATGAAAAGATGCTCTCGGCCTATGACCAAAGCACGGATGCGGCGCGCAGAAACGCCATTTATGAAGTGAGCCAGCAGATCGTGCTGGCAGGACTCGCCGACGGAGGATTCTTCGACAAGGCCGCCTTTTACGGTGGCACCTGCCTCCGTATCTTCCACGGGCTGAAGCGGTTCAGCGAGGATATGGACTTCACGCTCCTGAAGGAGGACGAATCCTTCCGCTTCGAGCAATACTTCCAATCGGTCATCGACCAGTTCACGCTGGTCGGACGCCGGGTGGAAATCCGGAAGAAGGACAAGAAAGGGTTCGGCAAGGTGGAGTCGGCCTTCTTGAAGGACAATACGGATGTCTACGACCTGTCTTTCCAGACCGAAAAGTCCATCAAGGTCAAGATCGAAGTGGATACGGCTCCCCCGCTGAAGTTCGCAACGGAGCAGAAGCTCTCGCTGCAGCCGAAGTCCTTTATGACCCGCTGCGTAGCATTGCCGGATCTGTTTGCCGGAAAGATGAGCGCCCTGGCGTTCCGGGCCTGGAAGACCCGCGTCAAGGGGCGTGACTGGTATGACTTTGAATGGTACGTCCGGAACGGTATTCCTTTGGGCTGGGATCATCTTCAGGAACGGATCCGCCAGTCCACGGGGCAAGAGATGACCTTGGAGCAGTTCCAGGCCGCACTCCGCGAACGCCTGGGCGGCACTGATATCGAACTTGTCAAGAAAGACGTGCTCCCCTTTGTCATCGACCCGCACGAACTGGACATCTGGTCCAACGACTACTTCCTGCAGTTGGCGGACAAGATAAAGTTCGTACTCCCGTAATCATTCCTCCGCCGCGCTGGCGGCGGGAAGGGGCTCGGTGCCCGTCGGACGCCACGTGAGGCGCTCGTAGTTGAACTGCGCAAACCGATAAATCTTTCTGTCCTACTCCTGAAAATCTTCCAGTACGCTACCGGCCAGGCGGCGGATGCCAAAACCGTCGAACTGCACGCGGACGGTGCCGGCGTCGGGGTCGGATTCGAGCACCGTTCCGGCGCCGAAGACCGGGTGGGAGACCTGCGCGCCGGGGGCGAAGAGCGGGGCGGCCGGGGGCGCCGGGGCGTCGAGCCCGGCGATCAGGCGGCCGGTCCCCTTCCAGAGTTCCGGGCTGAAGGGCCCCTCGACGTCGTAGAGCGGACCGCACCCGTCGGCGGCCTCGCGGATGAAGCGGCTGGGATACTTGGCCAGGGAGTTCTGCACGTTGAACCCTTCCGAATCGGAGAAATACAGCCGGTCCATCGCGCGGGTGCAGGCCACGTACATCAGGCGCCGCTCCTCCTCCAGACCGGCCTCTCCCCTTTCGCGGATGGTCCGGTGGCTGGGCAGCACGCCCTCGTTCAGGCCGTAGATCCACACGGCCGGGAACTCGAGGCCCTTCGCCTGGTGGACGGTCATCAACTTCACCTTGTCGTCGTCCTTGCGGTAGTCGGCGTTGGTGTACAGGGCGACGTCCTGCAGGTAGGTCCGCAGGCCCGCGTCCTCCTCGTTGCGGTTGTCCTCCTCGTACAGGCGGACAGACTTCACCAGTTCCTGGAGGTTCTCCAGCCGCTCCTCTTCCGTGTCAACGCGGTACTGCTCCAGCAGGCCGCTGCGGTCCAGCAGCCACTCCAGCAGGGCGGCGATGCTGCTGGCGTCCATCAGCGTGCGCGCCTCCGCGACCAGCGCCGCCAGGCGCCCTGCGGCCGGGTTGCGCGCCGCCACACCGCTGCCGCCCAGCGCCGCCAGCAGCGAGCAGCCCCGGGCGGAAGCGTAGCCCTGCAGCAGTGCCATCGTCTTCTTCCCGATTTTCCGCGACGGAACGTTGGCGATGCGTTTGAAGGCCACGTCGTCGTCCAGGGCCACCAGGCGCAGGTACGCCAGCGCGTCCTTGATCTCCTTGCGCTCGAAGAAACGCACGCCGCCCCAGATGACGTAGGGCACCTTTTCGGCCATCAGCGCCTGCTCGATGGCGCGGGAGAGGTAGGTCGCGCGGTAGAGCACGGCCGCGTCGCTCCAGCGGAAGCCGTCCCGGTCGTGCAGGGCCCGCAGGGTGGCGGCGAGCGTCGCGGCCTCCAGCCGTTCGTTGCGGCAGTGGTGCCAGGTGGTCCGGAAGCCGGCGGCGGGGCGCTTCGTCACGGACGTGCGCGGAAGGCGGTTCTTGTTATTACAGATGATCGCGTCCGCGAGCGCGACGATGTTCGGGCGCGAGCGGAAGTTCTCCTTGAGGTAGATGTCGGTGTCCGGGGCGTAGCCGACGAAGAGCTCGGGATGCGCGCCCTTCCACTCGTAGATGGCCTGGTCCGCGTCGCCCACGATGAAGAGGTTGCCGTAGCCGCCGCTGAGGATGGTGAACAGCACCCACTCCGGCTTGTCGCAGTCCTGCACCTCGTCCACCATCACGTACTGGAACTGCTGCTGCCAGTGTTCGCGCACGGCCGGGAAGTTGTTGAGTATGTGGAGGGTGAAGAACAGCAGGTCGTCGAAGTCCAGGGCGAAGTAGCGCCGCTGGCGGAGGATCATCTGCGCAAGCAGAGGCACCTCGCCGGGGAGCTGCGTAGGCGTGACGTAGCGGACGATGTAGGGCGTGGCTGCCTTGAAGACGGCCAGCTCGTCCAGGTAGTTGCCCACGATGCCGCTCCGGCGGACGATACCATTCTCCTCCAGGACCTCCTTCACGACGGTCTTCATATCCTCCCCGTCGAAGATGAGGTAGTTCTGCGGGTAACCCAGGCGGTAGATCTCCTCGCGCAGGAACTTGACGCAGAAACCGTGGATCGTGGTCACGAAGTCGCCTACGCTCCCGCCGGGCGTGAGGTCCGCGATGCGGGTGCGCATCTCCTGCGCCGCCTTGTTGGTGAAGGTGAGGCAGAGGATGTCGGACTGGGGCACGCCCAGCGCGGCCGTGAGGTGGGCGTAACGGGCGACGAGGGTGCGCGTCTTGCCGGAGCCGGCGCCCGCGACCACGCGGACGTGGCCTTCGGTGGCCTGCACGGCGCCCAGCTGGTCCGGGGTGAGCGTTTTGAGGAGGGTCTTGAAAGTTTCCATATCTTCCGGAGTATCTACTGTCAAACGGCAAAGGTACGGCGCTGTTTTGACAATTTTTGTCAATCCATCCCATCCTGTGCACCATTTTGCATCCGATCGAAAAAAACTGCCCGGGGTGCGAAAGAATCCGGAATCCGGACGGTATTTGTAAGTGTATGACAGAGTATGATATCAAGATGTCCCTTGGCCACGTGCTGATAGACAATGGCGAGGGTTGGGTGTAGGATGAGCAGATTGTACAAGGGCATCCTCTTCAATTCCGCCACCGTGGCGGCCCTGTGCGGGCCCCTGGCGGACGCGGTCCGGGAGCGCCGGATCCGCACGGCCGTCGTGTCCAACCACAACAGGCGTGAGGTCGCGGAGCGCCTTGCGGCCCGTGGTCTTGCCGTCGACGTCGTCGTGGGCGGCTACGACCTGAGCCGCTGGGGCGAATACCGCAAGCCCCTGCCCGACCTGCTGTTCGTCGCCGCGGCGAAACTGGGTCTGGACCCGGAGGAGGTCCTCTGCGTCTCCGACTGCCCCCGCGACGGGCAGGCCGCCTGCGCCGCCGGAATGGACTGCGTCCCGTACGACCCGGCGGGAATGGACGCACTGGTGCAGCGGCTCGGCGAGAATCCGCCGGCCGGCGCACCGCGTGACTTCAGCGGCATCGCGGCCCCGCTGACAGGCCTGATGGGCGTCGTCGTGGGCGACGTGGCGGGCTCCGTGTACGAGCATCACCGCACGACGGACTACAACTTTCCGCTGTTCCCGCCGCGGTCGAAGCCTACCGACGATACGGTCGGCTCGCTCGCAGTCGCGCGCTGGCTGTTGGGCGAGCGCAGCACGGAGAATCTCGTCCGCAGCATGGTGCAGTTGTGCAACAGCCATCCCCGCGCGGGCTACAGCCACCGCTTCAAGGCCTGGCTGCGCTCGCCGGAGCACCGCCCCTACGGGGGCAACACCAACGGCTCCGCGATGCGCGTGGGCGCCTGCGGCTGGGCTGCGGACTCCCTGGAGGAGGCGCTGGACCTGGCCCGGCAGACGGCCGCGGTGAGCCACGACTCCGACGAAGGCATCGCCGGCGGCCTGGCCGCCGCCACGCCCGGGATGGAGATCCCGAAGCCCTGGGCAGACAAGGTCTTCGGGATGCTGAAACCCGACCTGAAGGCCATCCTGGTGGACTTTTATGACAGTTTACGTTAGGCGCGCTTTTTGTTGGAAAACGCCCGCCTTTCTATGATTTCCAAGCATTCTTCTACCACTTTGACTGATAACCGTACTGAGATTCTGACGCTGCTGCGCAGTGTCAAGCGTCCGGGGATGGACGCCCTTATCGACTATATCGAGAACTCCAACTTCTTCACGGTCAACTGCTATGGCCACCACTTCATCGGCGAGGGCGGCGTGGCGCAGCACTCCCTGGAGGTCTTCCGCTTCATGCAGAAGGCCAACTTCGGCCGTTTCTCCGAGGAATCCATCATCCTCTGCGCGCTGACGCACGACCTCGGAAAGTGCGACCGCGCGAAACGGGACTTCCGGGGCATCCGCGGGCACGACAGGCGCTCGCTGAAGGTCCTTCAGCAATGTGGCATTCCCCTCTCCGACGAGGAGCGTCTGGCGGTCCTGAACCACAGGCACGTGGAAAGCCGTATTGCCGAAGCGAAGGCGCACCCGCTCTACGGGCTTCTGGGCGCGGGCGACTGCGCCTCCACGGGCACGTGGAAGGCCTTGCATCCGGGGGAAATCCGGGCGCGCAAAGCCGCGAAAGCCGCGCGCAAGGCGGCTCGCAGATAGCACTTACAACTTTTTTCACTTTTTTTGCAGACGGCTGAAATTTTTCCGGATTTCCATCGTATATAGGAATGCATGGAAACGAAAAACCCTTTCCGGATATTTATTGTCAAAAAGACACAAATGGCACAGAGTTTGATATGATCTAAGCCATATGTCAGTCTTGTCAGTAAGTTAACCTTTCGACATAAGCTTCCCTCACGCTCTCACCGGGCCTTCCCCGGCGGATCCTTCATCGGCCTCCGCCATAGGTCATCTTCGCGTAACTTTTCCTTAACCTTAAGTGTAATCATCTTATGGTCAATACTTTTGCTATGTCTGAAACCGAAATGGTCGAGCTCTCCAACAAAGCCGTCAGGGGCTTCATCAACAAGAAATTTTCAGCGTTCTTCTCCGAGGATGACATTCAGGACATCGTTCAGGACACGCTCGTAAGTATGTGGGAGCGTCGCGACACGTACGACCCCGAAAGGGGGACCAAGTTCGCGTGGGCGTGGATGATTGCGAAAAGCAAGGTGCTCGACGCCGCGGCGTCGAAAGCACGCAGGAACGGTCGCTTCACGCACTTCAAGGACGGTGAGCTGCCTATCGACTGCACGCCGTACATGGTCAGCGCGGACGACTACGCCGCGGACGGCGAACTCCTCCTCAACGAGTTCGTGGACGGCATGTTCGACACGCTCACGTCCGACAGGGACAAACTGCTCCTCTCGTGGATGATGGACGGCGTGGAGCCCAAGGAAATCGCGGAGCGTTTGGAGATTCCCCTCAGCGCGGTCTACATGGCAAGGCATCACCTTCGCGAGCGTCTCGGCAAGAACGCCGCTTAATATATTGGAAATCAATGCAACAGATTAAAATCACACCGTCCGTCACCCAGCGGGGGCGGACGGTAAACCAATACCTTTCCGACATCAACCACTGCCCGATGGTCTCCCCCGAAGAGGAGAGCGAACTCGCCGCGCAGATCCGGGCCGGCGACGAAGAGGCCTTCCGCCGGCTGGTAGAAGCGAACCTCCGCTTCGTCGTAAGCGTGGCCAAGCAGTACCAGGGCCACGGCCTGGAACTCTGCGACCTCATCAACGAGGGCAACGTGGGCCTGATGAAGGCCGCCCGGAAATTCGACCCTTCGCGCGGCTTCAAGTTCATCTCCTACGCCGTGTGGTGGATCCGCCAGAGCATCATCCAGGGCATCTCCGACCAGGGAAGGACCATCCGTCTGCCCCTCAACCAGATCAGCACCCTCAACCGGCTCGCGAAGGCGCGGGCGGAGTTCCTGCAGGACAACGAGCGTGAGCCCACCGATGCGGAACTCGCCGAGTTGACGGACCTCTCCCCCGACAAGATCGGGGATTCCCTCCGCAGCGACGCCGCCCCGCTGTCGTTCGACACACCTTTCGGCGAGGACGGCGACGGCACCCTGCTGGACGTGGTCCCTGACAATATGTCACCCGCGGCCGACGCCAGCCTGTGGAAGGAGTCGCTCCGGAGCGACCTTACGGAGGTGTTGCGCACGCTCGCGCCCCGCGAACGGGAGATCCTCCGGCTCTCCTATGGCATCGGCTGCCAGGAGACCACGCTGGAAGAGATCGGGGAGAAATTCAGCCTCACCCGCGAACGCGTCCGCCAGCTGAAGGAGCGGGCCATCAAGAAGATCGCCCGCTCCCCCGCCCGGAGCCGCCTCGCGCAGTATCTCTAGTCTGGGTGTACGGGGAACGGATAATTTGATTATCTTCGCGGTGCAGATTGTTAACCCACAGTATCATATGAAGAGAATCACCGTACTCCTGGGCGCCTGCGCGGCGCTCCTGACCCTGGCGGGATGCAGCGCCCAGCCGGCCGCCACCGCCCCCTGGACGAGATCGTCAAGTTCTACTAGGCTGCACTGCAGCCCATGAAAAAGCGGCTTCCGGATATCCGGAGGCCGCTTTTCCGTATAAAAGGATGACTTCTAGATCGTCCCCTGTTCGAGCATCGCCTGGGCGACCTTCATGAAGCCGGCGATGTTGGCGCCCTTCACGTAGTCCACCGTGCCGTCCGGCTGGGTGCCGAACTTCACGCACTGCTCGTGGATGCTCTTCATGATGAAATGGAGCCTTTCGTCCACTTCCTTGGCATCCCAGGAGATGTGCTCGGCGTTCTGCGTCATCTCAAGGCCCGAAGTGGCCACGCCGCCGGCGTTGACCGCCTTGCCCGGGGCGAAGAGGATGCCGTTGTTCTGGAAGAAGTGGATGGCGCCCGGCTGGCAGCCCATGTTGGACACCTCGCAGCAGCACCAGCAGCCGTTCTCCTTCAGTTCGCGCGCGTCGGCCTCGGCCAGCTCATTCTGGAAGGCGCAAGGCAGGGCGATATCGCACGGGATGCTCCAGGCCTTCTTGCCCGGGGTGAAGACGGCCTTGCCCGGGAAGCGGGTGGCCATATCCTCCACGCGGTCGCGGTTGGAGGCGCGCATCACGAGCATATAGTCGATCATCTCCTTGTCGATGCCGCCCGGGATCTCGCAGACGCCGTCCGGGCCGGAGATGGCGACCACCTTCGCGCCCAGTTCGAGGGCCTTGATGCAGGCGCCCCAGGCCACGTTGCCGAAGCCGGACACGGCGACCTTGCAGCCCTTGATGTCCTTGCCGGCGTGGTGCAGGAGGTTCTCCGTGAAGTAGAGCGCGCCGAAGCCCGTGGCTTCCGGACGCAGGATGGAGCCGCCCCAGGTGGCGCCCTTGCCGGTCAGCACGCCGGTGTTGTACTCGCGGGCGAGCTTCTTGTACATGCCGTACATATAACCGATCTCACGGCCGCCCACGCCCACGTCTCCGGCCGGGATGTCCTGGTCGGGGCCGATGCACTGCCACAGTTCCAGCATGAAGGCCTGGCAGAAGCGCATGATCTCCTCGTCGGTGCGGCCCTTCGGGTCAAAGTCGCTGCCGCCCTTGGCGCCGCCCATCGGCAGCGTGGTGAGGGCGTTCTTGAAGGTCTGCTCGAAGCCGAGGAACTTCAGCATCGAAGGGGTGACCGCCCGGTGGAAGCGCAGGCCGCCCTTGTAGGGGCCGATGGCGCTGTTGAACTGGACGCGGTAGCCTGTGTTGGTCTGGACCTCGCCCTTGTCGTCCACCCAGGTGACGCGGAAGGTGAAGATGCGGTCCGGTTCGACCATGCGCTCGACGATCTTCGCGCGCTCGAACTCGGGATGCTGGTTGTACACGTCCTCGATGGACTCGAGCACCTCCTGTACCGCCTGGAGATATTCGTTCTCGCCGGGATACTTGGCCTGGAGGGTGGCCATGATGTCTTGTGTCTTCATAATGACGATTATCAGTATTAGTGTTTACTCTACTTCCCAGGTGGAGCCGCTGCGCAGCAGGTCGTCCACGCAGTGGATCTTCGACTTGGCCATCACTTCCTTGACCTGGTCGCGCACGCCGTCGTCGTAGGTGATGTCGCGCACGTCGCGGATGACGCCCAGGGCCACCGGGTAGTCCGGCCCCTTCATGTCGGCAAGCGCCATATGCAGGCCGATGTTGTCGTTGTGGGCGTCGTGCACGAGGATGTCCTCTTCGGTAAAGCCGCCCTCGCCGATGTGGACGGCGCGGATCTTCTTGCCGTCGTAGATCAGGCCGCGGTCGCGGTTCTTGCCGAAGATCATCTTCTCGCCGTGGCGCAGGATGATGGTGTGGTCCGCCTTGACGGCGGGGTCGGACAGGGTCTTGTGCGCCCCGTCGTTGAATATCACGCAGTTGGTGAGCATCTCCATCACCGAGCAGCCGTCGTGCAGGGCGGCTGCGGTCATGATCTCCTCGTTCAGCTTGAGCTCCACGTCCAGCGAACGGGCGAAGAAGGTGCCCTTGGCGCCCAGCACGAGGGATCCCGGGTTGAAGGGATGCTCCACGGTGCCGTAGGGCGAGGTCTTGGTGATCGCGCCGAACTTGGAGGTCGGGGAATACTGCCCCTTGGTGAGGCCATAAATCTGGTTGTTGAACAGGATGATGTTGATGTCGATGTTGCGCCGGATGGCGTGGATGAAGTGATTGCCGCCGATGGCGAGGGCGTCGCCGTCGCCGCAGGCCTGCCAGACCGTCAGCCAGGGGTTCGCCACCTTGATGCCGGTGGAGACCGCCGTGGCGCGGCCGTGGATGCTGTGGAACCCGTAGGTGTCCATATAGTACGGAAGCCGGGAGGAGCAGCCGATGCCGGACACCACCACGTAGCGTTCCTTGTCATATCCGAGCGCCTGGCTCACCTTGGGGAGGGCGCGCTGCAGCGCGGCCAGCACGGCGTGGTCGCCGCAGCCGGGGCACCAGCGGACTTCCTGGTCGCTCTTGAAATCCTTGAATGTCAGTGTTGCCATAGCCTACATCTCCTTTTGGATGGCCGAGACGAGCTCGCTCACGAGGAACGGCTGGCCCTGGACCTTGTTGAACTTCTTGATCTCGCTTCCGGGGAACTTCGCCCGGAGGTAGTCGGCGAACTGCCCGCTGTTGAGCTCGCACACGAGGATCTTTTCGAAACGGCCGAAGACTTCCCCGGTGTTGGCGGGCAGCGGGTTGATATAGTCGAAATGGACATAGGAGACGGCGTCCCCGATCTCGCGGACGGCGGAGAGGATATGCCCGTAGGTGCCGCCCCAGCCCACGACCAGCAATTTGCCGGAGTCGGGGCCGTTCAGCATTTCCAGGGCGGGCAGGTCGCGCGCGATGCGTTCCACCTTTTCGGCGCGCTCCGCGACCATCAGGGCGTGGTTGGCGGGGTCCGTGGAGAGCACGCCCGCGTGCGTCTTCTCAAGGCCGCCCACGCGGTGCTCGAAGCCGCGCTGGCCGGGCAGCGCCCAGCGACGCACCAGCGTCTCCGGGTCACGCTCGAAGGGCTTGAAGCGCTCGCCTTCCGCCAGCATGCCGCGGGCGAACGGCGGCTTGATTTCGGGATAGTCGGCCATCGCAGGGATGCGCCAGGGCTCGGAACCGTTGCCCAGGAAGCCTTCCGAGAGCAGCAGGACCGGGGTCATGTGCTCCAGGGAGATCTTCGCAGCCTGGAAGGCGGCGTCGAAGCAGTGGGCCGGGGAATGGGCGGCGACGACGGCCATCGGGCATTCACCGTTGCGCCCGTACAACGCCTGGTTCAGGTCGGACTGCTCCGTCTTGGTGGGAAGGCCCGTGGAAGGGCCGCCGCGCTGGACGTCCACGACGACCAGCGGGAGTTCGGCCATCACGGCAAGACCCATCGCCTCGGTCTTCAGCGACAGGCCCGGGCCGGAGGTGGTGGTCACGGCGAGGTTGCCGGCGAAGGAGGCGCCGATGGCGGTGCAGATGCCCGCGATCTCGTCTTCCGCCTGCAGGGTCTTGGCGCCCAGGCTCTTGTGCAGGGCGAGTTCCTCGAGGATGGCGGTGGCCGGCGTGATCGGGTAGGAGCCGCAGAAGAGGGGCAGGCCCGATTTTTCGGAGGCGGCGAGCAGGCCCCAGGCCACGGCCTGGTTGCCCGTGATGTTGCGGTAGGTGCCCTTCTGCAGGTGCTCCGCGGGAGCGACCGTGTAGGTGTTCGGGATCACCTGGATGTTCGCGGCGTAGTTGAAGCCGTCGAAAAGCACCTTCTTGTTGGGTTCGATGACCTCGGGGTGCTTCTTGGCGAATTTCTTCTCCAGATAGGCGTAGATGTACTCCAGCGGCCGGTTGTAGATGTAGCAGGCCATGCCCAGGGTGAACATGTTCTTGCACTTGAGGATGGCCTTGTTGTCCATCCCGCTGTCCTTCAGGCTTTCCTGCGTGAGCGTGGTGATCGGGGAAACGATCAGCGTGCGGTCCTCGACCCCGAGTTCCGTGAAGGGATTGTCGGTGGTGAAACCGGCCTTCTTCATACCGGCCTCGTCGAAAGCGTCTTCGTCCACGAGGATCATCGCGTGGCGCTTGCACCACTTGGCGTTCGCCTTGAGGGCGGCGGGGTTCATCGCCACCAGCAGGTCGCAGAAATCGCCGGGGGTGTTGACCTTCCCGCTGCCGATGTGGACCTGGAAACCGGAAACGCCGGAAACCGTGCCGTGCGGGGCGCGGATTTCGGCGGGATAGTCCGGGAAAGTAGAGAGTCCGTTTCCATAGATGGCGGACATATCCGCAAAAAGAGACCCGGTGAGCTGCATGCCGTCACCCGAATCTCCTGCGAATCTGATTACAACATCTTTTGCGTCAATGACTTTATGTTGCATCGCGTATGTTTAGTGTTAAAAATGTGGTTCAGGTTAGAAATAAAGGCCTCATCCCGGACAGGTTCCGGGATGAGACATATGGGTGCAGGCTTACTGCTGGGCGGCCTGCTGCTGGGCCTGAAGCTCGGCAGCGAGGGCCTCGAGCGTCCTGTCGGCCGGGATGTTGAGGGCCTTGCGGGCCTCCGGCGTCAGGTCGTGGCTCTGGGCGGGATCGACGTACAGGACGGCACCGGTGTCGAACACATAGATGTATCCGCCCTTCTTGGCGAGATCCTGGACGACTTCGTTGACCTTCTGGTAGATCGGCTGCATCAGCTGCTCCTGCTGCTGCTGGAGTTCGACCTGCACGGTCTGCTGGAACTCCTGGATGCGCTGCTGGATCTCGGTCAGTTCCTTCTCCTTGCTTTCACGGACGGCCTGGGTCCAGGTGCTGCCCTTGGACTGGTAGGTCGACATCTTGGTATTGAACTCCTCGACCATGTCGTTGAAAGTCTCCTGAGCCTCGTTGCTCGCCGTGTTCATCGTCTCGCGGGCCTTGTCCATCTCAGGGCAGAGCTGGACCAGCTCGGTGGAATTCACGTGAGCGAACTTCGGCTGGGCGAAAGCGCCAATCGCGGCAAAGGCCGCCACGGCAATCAAAAGAATCTTTTTCATATCAAAAACCTAAATTTAAAATTGTTATCGTTGAATGTCCTATATGTTGTTAAAACTGTTGTCCGATCACGAAGTGGAACTGGCTCTTGCTGCCTTCCGGGCCGTCGAAGCCCCAGCCCCAGTCGACACCGAGCAGACCGATCATCGGTAAGAAGATGCGAACACCGGCGCCGGCGCTGCGTTTGATCTGGAAAGGATTGAAATTCCGGATGTCCGACCAGCAGTTGCCGCCTTCCACGAAGGCCAGTGCATAGATGGTGGACGAGGGCTGCAGGATCACCGGATAGCGCAGCTCCACCGTGAACTTGTCGTACACGTTGCCGGCGTAGGCGTAACCGTTGGTATTGTATTTCGACGGCTCGCGCGGGGTCAGGGAGTAGTTTTCGTAGCCGCGCAGCGAGATGACCTCGGTACCGTAGGAATAGTAGCCCGACATGCCGTCGCCGCCCACGAGGAAGCCCTCGAACGGGGAATAGCCCCAGTTGCGGTTGTAGTAGCCCAGGTAGCCGAACTGCGCGCGCGTCATCAGCACCAGGTCGAAGTTGCCGAACGGCCTGAAGTAGTTGGTGCCGGAGAACTTCCATTTGTGGTACTCGATCCACTTGTAGCGGTCGCGGCCCGCCCAGTTGTCGTAGTTGACGTCCTTGTAGCTGGCGACGGGCACTTTCTTGCCATTATCGTCGAAGTCGTACTTGCGGAAGATGGAGAACGGCGGGGTCAGCTGCAGCGAGAAGGAATACTCGGAACCGGAACGCGGATAGATCTGCTGGTCGGAGGAGTTGCGGATCAAGTTCAGGCTGTAGTTGATGTTGTGCGCCATGCCGTCATCGAAGATGAAGGACCCGGAGTACCAGTTGGTCAGCTTGTAGGTCTGCCAGCTGAGGCCGTTGTAAAGGACGAAGTAGTTGTCCGGCCACTTCAGGCGCGTACCCAGCGAGGCGGAGAAGCCGAAGACCTCCATCTCGCGGTCGTGGTTGAGGATGTTCAGGGCCAGGTAGGAGTTGGTCTGGCGCGTGTAATAGGCGTTGAGGTTCAGCGAAGTAGGTTTCTTTCCGAACAGCCAGGGCTCGGTGAAGCTGGCCGTGAGGGCGGTATAGTAGGTTCCGTTCGTCTGGAAGCGGAACGCGAGGTTCTGCGCGTCGCCCAGCGGCACCGGGCGCCAGGCGCCCTTCTCGAACATCCGGCTCGTGGAGAAGTTGTTGAACGCAACGCCCACGGTGGCCACGAAGGTCCGGCCGCCCCAGCCGCCGGAGACTTCCAGCTGCGAGGAGGGCTTCTCCGTGACGTTGTAGACGATGTCCACCGTGTTGTCCATCGGGTTGGGGATCACGGACCAGCCCCGGTTGGGATCCATGATCGCCTCCGCGTCGAACTGGCCCAGGGACGCGATCTCGCGGATGGACCGCTCGAAGTCGGACTGGCTGAACAGGTAGCCCGGACGGGTGAAGATCTGGCGGCGGACGACCTTCTCGTTGGTCAGGTCGTTGCCGTTGATGACGATGTTGTTGAGCGTGGCCTGCTTGCCTTCGGAGATGCGCAGCTCCACGTCCACGGAGTCGTTCTGGATGTTGGTCTCGACCGGGGTGATGTTGAAGAAGAGGTAGCCGTTGTCGCGGTAGAGCTTCGTGATGTCCAGGTCGCTCTGCTTGCCGCCGCCGCGCAGGCGCTTCTCCATCGTGACCACGTCATAGACGTCGCCCTTGCCGATGCCGAGCACCTCGTCGAGCACCTCGGAGGAATAAACCGCGTTGCCGGTCCAGGTGACGTCGCGGAAATAGTAGCGGTCACCCTCTTCGAACACAAGGTCGATGCCGAGCTTGCCGGGCTCCACGTAGTAGATGGAGTCGCGCACGAGGCGTGCGTCGCGGTAGCCGGCCTCGTTGAAGGCGCTCAGCGCAGCCTTCTTGTCGTTGAGATACTCCTTCTCGTTGAACTTCTTGCTGTGGAAGAAGTTATAGATCTTGTTGGACTTGGTCTTCTTCATCGCGCGGGCGAGCTTGAACTCCTTCACGTGCTCGTTGCCGATGAAGTTGATGTCCCGGATGCGGACCTTCTCGCCCTTGTTGATGTCGAAGTTGACGCGGATGGCGTTCTTGACCACGGAGTCGCGCTGGACCTCGGTCTTCACCTCGCAGAGCAGGAAACCCTTCTCCGCGAAATAGCGCTTGATGATGTCAGTGGTGGTCTTCTCCACATAATCCGAGAACTCCCCGCCGCGGCGCAGGCTCACCCGCTCCTCGATGTCCTTGCGTTCGCTGGACTTGATGCCGGAGAAGGACCAGCGCGAAACGCGCGGGCGCTCCAGGATGCGGATTTTGAGCCAGGCGGAATCCCGGGACGCATTGAGGCTGTCCAGCTCGATGGAGACGTCCTCGAAGAAACGCTGGAGCCAGAGGCGGCGCACGGCGGAAGAGACTTCCTCACCGGGTACGGTGACCCGCATGCCGGGGTTCAGGCCGGTCTGGGAGATGATCTGCTGGTCAGCGAAATAGGTATTGCCTTCGACCGAGATGCCGGCGATATAGTATTTCTGGGGATGGGTGTAGTCCACTTCGACGCCGGAGTCCTGCGCCCGCATCAACGAGGGGGCCAGGAGCAGCGCCAGAAGGGTCAGGATCCGTCCTATTTTCATTTCCATTCGATAAATATGCAAATATACCCAATTATTTGATTTTTCCGAAACGCCGGTCCCGCGCCGCGTACTCTTCCAGTGCTTCCCGGTAGGCTTCCTTGCGGAAGTCGGGCCATAGCGTGTCGGTAAATACAAATTCGGTGTATGCCGTCTGCCAAAGCAGGTAGTTGCTTATCCGTTTCTCCCCCGAGGTGCGGACCAGCAGGTCCGGCTCGGGAATGCCCGCGGTCACGAGGTGGCGTTCGAGGTCTTCGGGAGCCGCCGCGTGCCCGGGATGTTCAATCAAATCGTGTGCCATCTTTTCCGCCGCCTGCAGGATATCCCAGCGGCCGCTGTAGCTGAGGAACAGGATCATCGTCATCCGCTTGTTGCCGGCGGTGGCGGCCATCGTCCTGTCGATGTCGGCGTTGAGCGCATCGGACAGGCGCGCCCGGTTGCCCAGCACGATGAAGCGGATGTCCTGCTCCATGAAATTGTGGAGCTCGTTGTACATCGCGCGGCCCATCAGTTCCATCAGGGTCTGCACCTCGGCCTCCGGCCGGCCCCAGTTCTCCTCGGAGAAAGCGAAGAAGGACACGTACGGGATGCCCCACTCCACGGAGGCTTCCATCACGGCGCGGACGCTCTCGACGCCCTCGAAATGTCCGTAAACCCTTTCTTTTCCCCTTTCTTTGGCCCAGCGGCCGTTGCCGTCCATGATGAAGGACACGTGCGTAGGCAGTCTGCCCGGATCTGGTTTCATACGGTTTGTCAGTCTTGGGTACCGGCGTTGCGCACATCCTCGCCCCAGAGCAGGCGGGTGCGCAGCGCATTGATGAAATTGGACCGGCCCAGGCGCAGGCGGCGCAGGCGCATCGGCGCGGGGCCCACCTCGATCACGGCGCCGGCCGGGACGGTATGGTTGCGGTTGTCCATCGTCAGGACGGCCCGGTCGTCGCGGGAGCGCAGGGAGATGCGCAGGTGCGAGGACTCCGGGACCACGAGCGGACGGACGTTGAGGTTGTGCGGCGAGATCGGAGCCACGATGAAGACCTTGGTCTCCGGCAGGCAGACCGGACCGCCCACGCTGAGGCTGTAGGCCGTAGAGCCGGAGCTCGTCGCGACCAGCAGGCCGTCGGCCCAGAAGGTCGGGAGGGCGCTGCCGTCCAGGGTCACGTCCACGCCGAGCATCGAGGCGCTTACGCGGCTGACGCTCATCTCGTTCAGGGCATAGGGCCAGTCTTCCGAGACGGGCAGGGCGTCGCAGCGGATCTGCAGCAGTTCCCGCTCCTCCACCAGGTAGTCCCCCCGCCCGAGCGCGTCCACCAGCGTGTCGGGATCGTTCTCCGACAGGAAGCCCAGGCGGCCGAAATTGACCCCGAGCACCGGCACGCCGGCGGGAACCGCCAGGCGGGCGGCGGACAGGAAGGTGCCGTCGCCGCCGAGGCTCAGCAGGGCGTCGGTGCCGGGCAGGACGTCGGCGGGCTGCCGGACGGGGTAGATCCCGTGCCCGGCGGCACGCAGCGCGCCCAGCAGGGCTTCGACGCGGGCGTCGCCCTGGAGGCGGTCCTTCTTGATGTAACAGGCCAATTCCATATCGGGCCCCAAATTTAGCACTTAATTTACAATAATTCTACAGAATTGCTTACTTTTGTGCGATTTAAACTACGTTTAGGAATGACAAGACTGAGTGTAAACATCAATAAGATCGCCCTCCTGCGCAACGCCCGCGGAGGGAATATGCCGGACGTGCTGAAAGCCGCCCTGGACTGCGAGCGCTTCGGCGCCCAGGGCATCACCGTCCACCCGCGCCCCGACGAGCGCCACATCCGTTACAGCGACGTGCGCATCCTGCGCTCCGCGGTGACCACCGAGTTCAACATCGAGGGCAATCCGACCGGCGCCTTCACGGCCCTGGTCTGCGAAGTGGTGCCGGACCAGGTGACGCTGGTGCCCGACGCGTACGACGCCCTGACCTCCGACGCCGGCTGGGACACGGTGCGCAACTACGCCTTCCTGAAGCGCACCTGTGCCTCTTTCAAGGAACGCGGCATCCGCACCTCCATCTTCATCGACCCGGACCCGAAGATGGCCGAAGGCGCCGCCCGGTGCGGTGCAGACCGGGTGGAACTCTACACCGCCCCCTATGCGGCCGGCTACGCGGAAGACCGGGAAAAGGCCGTCGCACCCTTCCTGGAGACGGCCCGCGCCGCCCGGGACCTCGGGCTCGGGCTGAACGCCGGGCACGACCTGTCGCTGGAAAACCTCGCCTACCTGATCCGGACCATCCCCTGGATCGACGAGGTCAGCATCGGCCACGCCCTCATCTGCGACGCACTCTATATGGGACTGGAGACAACTATCCGGGATTATTTATCGCAGATTCAGAATTTTTGACTACTTTTGCAAACTTGAACGGATTCGCCGGCACGGCCGGCCCAAGACGGAAAGAAAATAAACAAAACAATAACAATGAAGAAATTACCCCTTATCCTCAGCATTCTCGCCTTCGCCGGCGTGATCGCTCTCGCCATCGTCGACCTCACCAAAGGCAACACCAAGAAGCCCGCGGCCGTGGAGACCGAGGCCGACGCCCTCAAGGGCGCTACCGTCTTTTTCAACATGGACCGCGTCCTGGCGGAATACGATATGGCCAACGACCTTCGCAGCGTCTTCGAGACCAAGGCGAACAGCATCAACCAGGAGGTCCAGCGCCGCGTGAACAAGTTCCAGAAGGACCTCAACTCCTTCAACGACAAGATCAACAAGGGCTTGATGACCCAGTCCACCGCCCAGGTGCAGAGCCAGAAACTGCAGGAGCAGCAGACCAGCGTGGAGAGCTACGCCAACCAGAAGCAGCAGGAGATCCTCGAGGAGCAGCAGGTGATGCTGAACCAGATTTCCGACGCCATCAACAACTTCATCACCGAGTTCAACGCCGTGAAGGAGTATGCGATGATCATCGCCACCCAGGGCGACATCCTGCCGATGCCGGTCGTGGCCGCCGATGAGTCGCTGGACATCACCGACGCCCTGATCGAAGGCCTCAACGCCGCCTACGTCAAGGAGAAGGGCAAAAGCGAATAAGGGTTGAGAATCGCCATACTGTCCTGCTTCTACCCTTACCGCGGAGGGATCGCCCAGTTCAACGCCAACCTTTTTGAAGAGCTGGGCAAAACGCACGACGTCCGCGCATTCAATTTCAGCAGGCAGTATCCCGATATCCTTTTTCCCGGCAAGACGCAATACGTCACCCCTGAAGATGAAGCCGTACCCGTCGAGGCGCAAGCCTTGCTGGATACGGCTGATCCTTTTTCCTGGGGGCGTACGGCCCGCGCCATCCGCGACTGGGGGCCCGACCTGCTGGTGATGCGCTATTGGATGTCCTGGTTCGCCCCTTCCCTGGGCTCCGTGGCCCGGAAGATGGCCCCCGGCTGCAAGGTCGTCGGCATCCTGGACAATGTGGTCCCGCACGAGCGGCACTGGTTCGACACCCCGCTCACCCGGTGGTTCCTGCGCGGGCTGGACGGCGCCGTCACGCTCTGCGAGGAGGTCGGACGGGACCTGCTGGCCCTGCGGGCGGACATCCCGCATACGGTCCTGCCCCACCCCATCTACACCCATTTCGGGACGAAGCTCCCCCGCGAAGAGGCGGAAGCGCGGCTCGGCCTGCCTTCCGGGCGCCGGACCCTGCTGTTCTTCGGCCTCATCCGCGAATACAAGGGCCTGGACATCCTCCTGCACGCCTTCGACCTGCTGGACGAAAGGTACCAGCTGGTCATCGCCGGCGAGCCCTACGGCTCTTTCGAGAAGTACCAGGCGCTCATCGACGCCGGCCGTGCCCCGCAGGACGTGCACGTGTTCCCGGACTACATCCGCGACGCCGAGGTGAAGGATTTCTTCTCCGCGGCGGACCTGACCGTACTCCCCTACCGCAGCGCCACCCAGAGCGGCATCAGCTCGGTGTCCTGCCACTTCATCGTGCCGATGGTGGTCACGGACGTGGGCGGGCTCCGCGAGACCGTGGGCGCACGCGGCACGGGAATTGTCTGCGATGAAAGCACGCCCGAATGCATCGCCGAGGCCATCGGCCGGTATTTCGACGACCCGGACCTGCAGATCCACCTCTGCGAGTGCATGGGCGCCGAGAAGGATCGGCTCTCCTGGAGCCGTTTCGCACAAGATCTGACACAGTTTGCAGCCTCGCTGCCGTAAGCCATATGAAGAGATTCAGCATTTTCCTCCTGATGATCTGCGCGCTGTCTACCAACGCCTGCGCCCAGTGGTACCTGTTCCCCGGCAAGAAGAAGACCGTAGAGGAGCGCAAGGATTCCGTCACCCTCAAACCCGACCCGGGCCGGCGCCCCGGGGGCGGCATGGAGGTCACGGACCAGGGTGACACCCTGCACGTGGACTGGTTCGGCGGCCCCGAACCGGAAGAAGTCTTCGAACTGGACGTCCCGTCCACCATCCATATCGGACTGGTGCTTCCGCTGCAGGCTTCCGGCAAGGCCAGCGACAATTTCCTGGACATGTACAGCGGCGCCCTGCTGGCGCTGCGCCACCTGGGGAACGCCGGCCTGAAGGCCGACCTGCAGGTGTTCGACTCGGCGGACGGCAAGACCCCCGTCCCGCAGACGCTGATCGACGAGTGCGACGTGATCCTGGGACCGGTGTCCTACAACGACCTGCGGAACACCCTGCCGCTGTGCGGCCGGGGAAAGGTGCTCGTCTCGCCGCTGGAGCCGAAGGCGGCTGAACTGGCCGGAGACGGCCACCTGGTCCAGACGCCTACGCCCTGGACGGCCCAGATCGACGACCTGGTCCGCTGGGTGCGCGAGGAACTGCCCATCGGGGATGAGGTGTACGTGGTGCGTGACACCGCGGCCGCCGGAGCCGGCGAGCAGTCCGCCTACCTCATCCGCCGCCTGCAGGAGGGCTCCGTCCGCTACCGGAGCGTGCTCTCCACCCGCGAGATCGGCTTCCACAAGGACCGGAAGGCCCGCGTGCTGATCGCCTCGGACCGCGAAAGCTTCATCACCAGCGCCATCCGCAACCTGAGCATCGAGGGCGCCCGCAACAACGACGTCATCCTGTACGGCACCACCCGCATCCGCACCAGCGGCACGGGCCAGGCCGACCTGCACAATACCAATGCGCACGTCACGGCGGCGTATTTCATCGATTACGAGGACCCCGCGGTCAAGCGTTTCATCCTCGAATACCGGGCGCTCTTCCAGAACGAGCCCGGCTCCTTCTCCTTCCAGGGCTACGACACGATGAACTACTTCGTGTCCATCTGCGCCAAGTACGGACGCCAGTGGTACAAGATGCTGCAGGAATACAGCGTCAAGGGCCTCCAGTCGGACTTCCTCTTCCGCAAAGAAGCGGCGGACGCCCGGGTTAACCAGGCCGTCCGCCGCATCGTCTACAATTCCGATCTTACCGTCGACCGGATGAGTTACTGAGCCGGATTCCCGGGCTCTGCAGGCAGCTCCGGTTCGGCCGGGGCGGCTGCCGCTTTCTCCTTGTTCTTCTTCGCCAGGAAGAAGATCAGGGCGCCGGCCGCTGCGAGCAGGATGATGCCCAGCACCGGCCTGTACACGATCCAGGCGATGGCGATGACCACGAGGCCGATCACGAAGGCCAGCACGCCGCACACCAGGTTGACACCCATATTGGCGATGTTGGACAGGAACGGGAGCACCTTGAGCAGGGTGACCAGGATGTCGAAGATGTTCTTGAAGCCGAGGTAGATGAGCAGGATGCCGAGCAGACGGAGCACCCAGGCCATCATCTTGTTGCTTTTGTGCTCCGACTCGAACATGCTGTCCGCGCTGACGGAACCGTCGGTCAGAGCCAGCAGGGTCTTGCCGTTCTTGGCGGTATATTTCTCGAAAGTGTCGCCGATCACATTGGCCAGGATGGAGACCTCGCCCGGATTGACCTTCTCGAAGGTCACGCGGACGTCACCCACGCGGGGGTTGTTCGGGTCCAGGCCCACATAGATGACATTGTTGGAGGGGTGCACGAAGCTCTCGCTTTCGGCCACATCCCAGTTGCTGTGCATCTGCTTCTCCATGTAGGCGGCGAACTCGGGATCGAGCTCGACGTTGAGCGGCACGCGCTTGTTCATCTGGCCGACGAGGCCCTCCGGGAAACGGTAGGCGCCGAAACGCACGTTCTGGGCCTGGACGTTTTCGTCGTCCAGCTGCAGGAGCACGGTGTTGGAGATGCCCTTGTACTCCGGATCCTCGAACGTGGAGGAGTTCACCGGACTGCCCGTCCATTCCTTGCTATACGTATACGTGGTGACGGTTTCCTGGCCGCCGCCCACCTTGTCGCGCGTCTGGGAGCTCTGGTGCTCGACCCACTGGAAGTACTCCACCTTGCGGGCGAGCTTGATGGCGTTGGCGCCCACGCCGAAGTAGTTGTCGCGAAGGACCTCGTCGGTGGTGGCCAGGCCGGTGGCGTGGACCAGCTTGCCGTCCAGGTCGGAATGCAGCTGCGCGACGTCGCCGAGTTCAACATATTCTTTCTGCGCACCCTTGAGCATACGGGTGGTCTTGACCGTGCGTCCTTCGTTCCAGAAGAGCAGGACGATGCCGGCGATGATCATGAGGAATCCCATACCCACGCCTCCGAGGCTGTTCTTCAGCCGGGATCCATAGGAGGTGGTCGTTACTTTTTGGTAAGCCATTTTGAATAGTATTTAGGAATTAGTAATTGCACTACAACTCAACAAAAGTATAAAAAACATTACAATATTACAACTATACCGCTGTTTCTTCCTGTACTTGCTGAAGGGTACCCCCCTGCCTCCAGAACCCTTCCGCTGCGCTCCATCCCACCGCTGCGCTGCGCTTGCGGTCCCCCCGTTCATGGGCCACGGGCGGCCACGGGTTCCCGGAGGCAGGGGGTACCCTTTCGGCGAAAAGGCAACGTAAGTTAAAGAAAAAAGAAGGTTTCAGGGGGCTGGGGTACCCTCCGGAAAAAAGGTAAAGAGCAAGGGGGATGTCGGGAAAGTCAATTTCCCGACAGGAGTGATTCGGCGTTGGCGATGGCGGCGGGGGTGATGCTGGCGCCGCTGAGCAGGCGGGCGATCTCCATCGTCCGTTCCCGGCCGCACACCTCACGGATGGAAGAAACGGCACGCCCGTCGGGCAGCACCTCCTTGGAGACGACATAATGCGCATCGCCGCGGGCCGCCACCTGCGGCAGGTGCGTAATGGAAAACACCTGCATGTCCCGGCCCATCTCGCAGATCATCCGGCCCATCTTGTCGGCCACGCTGCCGCTCACGCCGGTGTCAATCTCGTCGAAGATGAGGGTGGGCATCCCGACGAACTTCGCCATCATCGCCTTGAGGCTCAGCATGATGCGAGACACCTCGCCGCCCGAGGCGCACTTCGCCACGTCCACCGGATCGCGGCCGGTGGCGGAGAAGAGGAAACTCACGCGGTCCGTACCGGCGGGGCCCTCCGGCGCGGCGCTCACCGCCACGTCGAAGACGGCGCGGTCCAGCTCCAGGAAACGGAGCGAGCCGGTAACGGCCTCGGCCAGGCGCGGCGCCGACTGGCAACGCGCCTGCGTAAGGGCCGCGCAGCACAGGCGATAATGTCCGGCGGCGGCTTCCTCCGCCTTCTCCAGTTCGCGGATGCGGTCATCCGCCCCGTCGGCGTCGGACAGGCTCGCGGCAAAGCGCTCGCGGACAACGATCAGTTCGTCCACCGTCGTACAGCCGTGCTTTTTCAGCAGGGAATACAGGCGGGACATCCGCTCCTCGACCGCCTCCAGGCGGGCGGGAGACAGGTCCACGCGGGCGTCCATCGCAGCGACTTCGTCGCAGATGTCGTCCAGCTCGATGCGCGCGGACTCCAGGCGCTCACGCAGCGCCCCGGCGGCAGGAAGGAAGCCGGAAACGTGCTCCAGCTGGCGGCCGGCTTCCTTGAGCGAAGCCGACAGGCCCGGCTGGCCGTCTTCCGGCATCAGCAGGGACAGGGCGCGGCCGAGCGATTCCTTGATCTGTTCGGCGTGGGCCAGGCTGCGCTGCTCCTCCTCCAGGGCCTCCAGCTCGCCCGGGACGAGTTTCGCCTCGTCCAGCTGGCGCCACTGGGCCTCGTTGTAGTCACGGTCTGCCTGGAGGCGGCGCTGCCGCTCGCGCGCCTCGGTGAGCTGCGTGCGCAACTCCTGCAGGGAGCGCCAGGCAGCCCGGCATTCCTCCAGCTGCGCGGCGTCGCCCGCGAAATGGTCCAGCAGGGAAAGCTGGAAACGCGGGTCCGTCAGCAGCAGGCTCTTGTGCTGCGAGTGGATGTCCACCAGGCGTCCGCCCACCTCCTGCAGGAGGGTGACGGGCACGGGACAGTCGTTGATGAAGCTCCGGGAACGCCCCGAACGCGACACCACGCGCCGGATCAGCAGGCGTCCGCCGTCCGGCTCCACGCCGGCCCCGTCCAGCAGCGCCTCCAGCGCAGGGTCGCCGCCGGCGTCGAACAAGGCCTCGACCACGCAGGAATCGGCCCCTTCCGAAATCACGGACGCTTCCGCCCGGGCGCCGGAAAGCAGCGACAGGGCGCCCAGCAGGATGGACTTGCCGGCGCCCGTCTGACCCGTAACAATGACAAGACCCTCCGGAAATTCGACATCCAGAGCGTCTATCAGTATGTAATTCGCTATGTGAAGACTACACAGCACCGTCTTCCTGGGCTACCCGGTAATAGAGCTCGCCCGCCTCGAATTCGGCGATGGCGACGAGATCCGGCTTGGGCTGGCGCTCGTAGTATTTCGAGATTTCGATCTGCTCCTTGTTCTCGAACACTTCGTCCATCGTGTCGCGCTCACCGCGGAAATCTTCCAGCTTCTTGGCGAGTTCCTTCTTCTCCGCCAGGGCGATCTGGTTGGCCCGCTTGGCGAGGATGACGACGGTTTCATAGATATTGCCCGTGGGGGCGGCGAGATCCTTGATGTCCCGCGTAATGGTGTTGACAGGTATTTTCTTTTCCATACCTACTTTACGGATGCCGCGTGTGCGGGAGTTTCAATTTTTTTCTTTCACTTTCGCGTAAAGCGGATCGAGCTCCTTGCGGTGCTCGGACTGCGGATACTCCCCGACGAAATTCAGATAGTCGTCCATAAAGATGAGGAAACGCTCCTTCTGCTTCGACGGCACGCTCAGGTCGGCGTACTTATAGGAAGACATGGCCGAGTAGTAGAGGATCTCCTCCCGGTAGACGTTGTCCGCATCGTCCTTGAGGATGTTCTTGAAAGCCACGCGGGAAGCGCGGTAATCCTCCATCTTGTAGTACAGGCGGGCGCTCTCGAAGGCCTTGCGGTCCAGCCGCTCGCCCAGTTCCTCCAGCCAGTGGCGGCAGATGTCGGAATTCGCCCCGACCGGGTGCTCCAGCAGGTAATCCGCCATCGCGTTCATCGCGGTGTAGGTCGGCGTCTGGTCCAGCTCGTAGCGCAGCGTGGCCCGGTAGAGGCAGTCGATCCGGAGGAACTCGGCCATCTCGGAGAAATTGCCCTGCGGGAAGTACTTCAGGTACTGGTCGAAGTTGGTCTCGGCAGTGTAGTAATCCTTGTAGGAGTAGTTGCTCAGGCCCAGGTAGTACATCACCGTATCGTAGCGGTCGGTGCCGTTGGTCAGCAGGGTCAGCGACTCGAAAAGCTGCGCGGCGCGGGTGTATTTTCCGCTGTTGAAATAATCGAAGGCGGCCTTGTATTTCGCATTCACGTCGTTGCTCTCCAGCATGCGGTCGTACTCCGACTTGCAGGAGGACAGGGCGGCGAAGGACAGCAGGACGCCCAGGCAGAGGAATAAGGTGGATCGTTTCATCGTTTCAAATATTTTTCGGCATCCAGCGCGGCCCGGCAGCCCGACGCGGCGGCGTTGACCGCCTGGCGGTAGACCGGATCCTGCACGTCCCCGGCCGCGAAGACGCCCTCGACGCTCGTGCGGCTGCTGCCGCCCTCGGTGAGGATGTAGCCCTCCGCGTCGGTCGCCACCCACGGCGCGAAAAGTTCGGAAGCCGGGTGGTGGCCGATGGCCAGGAAGAAGCCGTCAACCTGTATATCAAAAACCTCGCCATCCTTGCGCAGAAGGCGCGCCCCGGTGACGCCGGACGCATCGCCGAGCACTTCCTGCGTGTTGCAGTTCCAGAGGATCTCGATGTTCGGGGTGGCCTTCACGCGCTCCTGCATCGCCACGGAGGCGCGGAGCACGTCGCGGCGCACGATCATATAGACCTTGCGGCACAGGCCCGCCAGGTAGGTCGCCTCTTCGCAGGCGGTGTCTCCCCCGCCCACGACCGCCACGTCTTTCTTCCGATAGAAGAAGCCGTCGCAGGTCGCGCAGGCCGACACGCCCATCCCGCGGAACTTCTGCTCGGACGGCAGGCCCAGGTAGCGGGCGGTGGCGCCGGTGGCGATGATCAGCGCATCGGCTTCCAGTTCCACGCTCCCGTCCACCGTCAGGCGGAAGGGACGCACGCCCAGGTCCGCGGCCGTGACGGCGCCCCGGCGCACGTCGGCGCCCAGGTTCACCGCCTGCGCCCGCATGTCGGACATCAGCTGGTTGGCGTCCACGCCGTTCGGGAATCCGGGGAAGTTCTCCACGACGGTGGTCGTGGTCAGTTGGCCGCCGGGCTCCGTCCCCTCGTAAAGCACGGGAGACAGGGCCGCGCGGGCGGCGTATATCGCGGCTGTATAACCGGCGGGACCGCCGCCGACAATCAGGCATCTTACGTGTTCCATATCCATTCGAAAGTGCAAAGATACACAAATTTACGTTATTTGACGGGCCCCTTGCGGGTCGGCCGGCAGAGCAGCTGGACCTCGAAACCCTCGATCTTGTAGCCGCGGAAATGACGGCCCTTGAAATGCGCTTCCAGCCAGCTGAGCAGTTCCTCGTCGTCGAGGTCCCGCCAGGCCTCGCTGCGCGTGTCGTACAAGTGCAGGTGCCGCCCGGCGCGGGCGTCGAAATACATCTTGTTCGAGCGGCCGGAGCAGCGGCCGTAGATCTTCAGGTCGGCCAGGGCGGAAAGGATGTTGTACACGGTGGCCGTCGCGACCGGCGTCCCCCGCTCCGCGAGGTACTTCGACACGTCCTCGGCGCTGGCGTGCCCCAGGTCGATCATCGCCTCGTGCACGGACAGGCGCTGGGGCGTGGCCTTCAGCCCCTTCTCGCCGAGCATGCGGCGGAATTGCACGAGGTTGGGAATGCCGGTGCCGCGCGTCTTCATCCTACAGTTCCTTGCGCCAGCGGGCCAGCGGGATGCCGAGCTGGCCGCGGTACTTCGCGATGGTGCGGCGGGCGACCTTGTAGCCGCGGCGGCCCATCTCCTCGACGAGCTGCTCGTCGGTGAGCGGTTTCTTCTTGTCCTCGGCGTCCACGCATTCCTGCAGGGCCTTCTTGAGCTCGCGGGTGGACACCTCCTCCCCTTCCTTGTTCTCCATGCCTTCGGAGAAGAAGTACTTCAGCGGGAAGATGCCGAAGTGCGTCTCGATGTACTTGCTGTTCACCACGCGCGATATGGTGGAGATATCGAACCCGGTCTTCTCGGCTATATCCTTGAGCACCATAGGCTTGAGGTCCGCCTCATCGCCGGATACGAAATAGTCGTGCTGGTAGTCGAGGATGGCGGACATCGTCCGGGAGAGGGTGTTCTGCCGCTGCTTGAGCGCTTCGACGAACCACTTGGCGGAGTCGAGTTTCTGCCGGACGAAGGTCGCGGCCTCCTTCTGCGCCCGCTCCGAAGAGCCCCTGGCTTCGATGAGCAGGTCCGCGTATTTCTTGTTGACACGCAGTTCGGGTACGGAGAAACGGGGCATCGAAAAGCGGAGCACGCCGTTTTCCTCTTCCAGGACGAAGTCGGGGACGATCTGCTGCGCCTGGTCGGTGTAGGTGTAGTCCGTTTCGCCGCCCGGTGCGGGGTTGAGCTTCACGATGCGCGCCATCGCCCGCTTGAGGTCGTCCTCCGACAGGTTCAGGCGGGTCATGATCTTCTGGAAATGCTTGTTGGAGAACTCCGGGAAGTACTCCTCCAGGATGCGCTCGGCGTTGACGGTGTCGCGGGTCTGCTTGCCGGAACGCAGCTGGAGCAGCAGGCATTCACGCAGGTCGCGGGCGCCCACGCCGGAAGGTTCCAGCTCCTGGACCACCGCCAGCATGCGCAGCACCTCGTCCACGTCCGTGCTGATGCCGGCGCGGAAGGCCATGTCGTCCACCAGCGACTCCAGGTCGCGCCGCAGGTAGCCGTCGGCGTCGAGCGAGCCGATGATGAAGGAGGCGATGGCGTATTCCTCGGGGCTGAGGTCCCGGTAGCCCAGCTGGTCCATCAGGGACTGGGTAAAGCTCTGGCGCACCGAGAAGGTGTTGTATTCGGGCCGGGGGTCCTTGCCCCAGTTGCTCACGCGGGTGCGGTAGGAAGGGATGTCCCCCTCGTCGGTGATCTCGTCCAGGGAGACGTCTCGGGCCTCTTCCTCCTTCTCCGGGTCGGGCGTGTCGTCCAGCACCGGATTCTCCTCCAGCTCCGTACGGATCCGCTGCTCGAGCTCCTGAATGGGGAGTTCGATCAGCTTGATCGTCTGGATCTGCAGCGGGGAGAGCTTCTGCTGCTGCTTGAGTTCGAGGCCTTGCTTGATCATCGCATTATTCGGTGACGACGGACATCCGGGTGTCGGGACGTCCGATGGAAGGGTACTTGAAACGTTCGCGGACGATGAACGCGTCCGGGAAATCCCCGCTGATGCGGCGCAGGAACGCCTCCGCGTCCAGGCGCGAGCGGAAGTTCCCCACCGTCACCTTGAAGTTCGGCGAGGCGTAGGTCCGGTAGGCCTGGATGTAGGGATACATCGTGTTGAAGCGGCGGATCACCGCGGCGGATTCCTCGCGGGCGGTGCGGCTGCTGGCGAAATAGAGCCGGATGCGGAAGCCGCTGTACCCCTTCTCGGCATTCGCGTTTATCTGCTTGTTCAGCGCGGAACGGACGGCCGGCGTCTGCCGCACGACGATCCGCTCGGGCAGGGCGGAGAAGATGTCGCGGCCGAGCAGGGTGGAGTCCACCTGGGTCTCCAGGCCGGTGTGTTCGATTTCGTCGGTCCCCTCCTCCTCGAAGTTCTGCCCGCGCAGGCACAGCGCCGGCGCGAAAAGGGTCAGGAGCAGGACCGTGCAGGTCCGTATGACAGTCTTTTTATCCATCTTTTATTTGATTTCATCGAGGAGGGCCCCCAGCGGGATGTCCTCCAGTTCAATATCCTTGCCAATCCCGCCGCGCAGGGCCGCACGGCCCCGGACGGACAGGGTCAGGTCGTCCGCGCTCAGCGGTCCCTCAAGGGTGCGCAGCAGCCGCAGCAGGCTCATCCCTCCGGAGAGGCGGCAGCGGACCGGCAGCCGGTACAGGCTGTCCGTCCGCGCGGCGATCACCACGGGATCCGCGCTGAGGTCCAGCAGGGGTTCCCCCCTGAACTTCGCCAGCCCGGTCAGGTCCGACAGCGTGACGCTCACGGACGGATTGTGCACGCCCACCTCCAGTTCCGCGGAGGCGGAGGTCAGCCCGTCCGGCACGATCGAGACGACGCGCGCCGACGTGACCGCGATGTCCCGAATCCCCTTGGGGGCGCAGCCCGCCAGGACCAGAAGCAACAGCAGAGGAAGGAGTTTCTTGCACATTTCCATCTTACAAAGATATGAAAAATATCTCTATCTTTGCGAAATCTTATGGGAAAGGTATACATAGAGACATACGGCTGCCAGATGAACGTGGCGGATACGGAGGTCGTCTTCGCCATCCTCGGCAAGGAAGGCTACTCCCGCACGGACGACCCGGCGCAGGCCGACGCGATCCTCGTGAACACCTGCTCCGTGCGCGACAACGCCGAGCAGCGCATCCGGGGCCGCCTCGAGCAGTTCAACGTGTGGCGCAAGGCGCGCCCGGGCGTGCTCGTCGGGGTGCTGGGCTGCATGGCCGAACGGCTCAGGGAGTCGCTCCTGGAGTCCGGCAAGGTGGACGTCGTCGCCGGACCGGACGCCTACCGGAGCCTGCCGCGCCTGCTCGCGGCCGCCGCGCCCGGGCATCCGCAGATCGACGTGCTGCTCTCCCGCGAGGAGACCTACGGCGACATCGCCCCGCTCCGCCTGGACGGCAACGGCGTCTCCGCCTTCATCTCCATCATGCGCGGCTGCAACAACGTCTGCTCGTACTGCGTGGTCCCGTACACCCGCGGGGCGGAACGCAGCCGGTCCTGGCGCACCATCATCCGGGAGGCCTGCGAATGCGCGCAGCAGGGGTACAAGGAGGTGACCCTGCTCGGGCAGAACGTGGACTCCTACCGCGACGGCGAGGTGGACTTCGCCCGGCTGCTCGCGCTGGTCGCCGACGCCGTCCCGGGGATGCGCGTCCGCTTCTCCACCTCCAACCCGCAGGACATTTCGGACGCCGTACTGGAGACGATGGCCGCCCGCGGCAACATCTGCCGCCACATCCACCTGCCCGTCCAGTCCGGTTCCGACCGCATGCTGGAGAAGATGCGCCGCCGCTACACCCGCGCCGGCTACCTGGAGCGCGTGGCGAAGATCCGCAGCCTGATGCCCGACTGCGCCATCTCCACCGACGTCATCGCGGGCTTCTGCTCGGAGACCGAAGAGGACCACCGGGACACCCTGGCCCTGTTCGAAGAGGTGGGGTTCGACGCCGCCTTCATGTTCCAGTATTCCGAACGCCCGGGCACCCTCGCCGCCCGGAAATATCCCGACGACGTACCCCCCGAGGTCAAGAACCGCCGGCTGGAGGAGATCATCGCCCTGCAGAACCGGCTCTCGCTGGAAAGCAACCGGCGCGACATCGGCAAGACCTTCCGCGTGCTGGTGGAAGGCCCCTCCAAGCGCGATCCGGAGCGCCTGTGCGGCCGAAACAGCCAGAACAAGATGTGCGTCTGGGCCGACACCGCGCACAAGGCCGGCGACTTCGTGGACGTGACCGTCGAGGATTGCACCCAGGCGACCTTGCTTTGCAAGCTCGCCTAGCCGTGGTACATCCGGTCGTCGGAAAAGGAGAAGAAACAGTCGTCGCTCACCACCACATGATCCAGCAGTTCCAGGCCGACCGAACGGACGGCCTTCCGGACGGCGTCCGTCTGGGAGATGTCCGCCCGGCTCGGCGTCGGATTGCCGCTGGGATGGTTGTGCACCAGGATGACGGAAGAGGCGTAGCGGTCCAGGGCCATCCGCACGATCTGCCGCACGTCGATGACGGTGTTCCGGCCACCGCCGGAAGTAGCGAGTACCTTGTCTATCAGGTAGTTGTGGTCGTTCAGCAACAGCACCCAGCACTCCTCGTGCTGCAGCCCCTTGAGCCGGGGTACCATCAGCTCCCAGACGCCCCGCGCCGTGACCAGCGGCGTTTTGACCACGGCGGTCTCCTCCTGCAGGAAGCGCCGTCCCAGTTCGAAGGCGGCGAGCACGCTGGCCGCCTTCCCGGGGCCGATGCCCGGCAGGGAGAACATCTTTTCGCGCGGCAGGTTGAACAGGGTGCCGAGCCGTCCGCCGGCAAGGCCGAGCAACTGCCGGGCCAGGTCGAGGGCGCTCCCCGCCCGGGTGCCGCTGCGCAGCAGCACCGCCAGCAGTTCGCCGTCGCTGAGGGCCTGCGGACCGCGGGCGAGCATTTTTTCGCGCGGCCGTTCGTCCGCGCTCAGTTCCTTGATTTTCATAGCGGAGCAAGGATAGGCAAAAGAATCGTCAAAAACGAAAAGAAAAACGCACACCCCCGAAAAAGCGCGCTTTTTTATCTATTTTTGCAGTATGAATCCTTCCGCAGACCCCGTCCAGCTGATGCAGGAGCACGGCATCCGGCCCACCGCCGGCCGCGTCCTGGTGCTGCGCACCCTCCTCGCCGAGGGGCGTCCGCTCTCGATGACCGAAATTGAAACCGTACTGGAGTCGGTGGACAAGTCCACGGTCTCCCGTGCGCTCGCCGCCTTCCGCGAACGCCGCCTGCTGCATTGCATCGAGGACGGAAGCGGGCAGCAGCGCTACGAGGTCTGCCACTGCCCCGAAGAAGCGGACGACGACGACCGCCACGTGCACTTTCACTGCGAAACCTGCGGGCGGACCTTCTGTTTCGAGGATCTCCCCGTCCCGGCCGTGACCTACCCCGCGGGCTTCCGCGTACAAGAAGTCAATTATATGGCGCACGGACTCTGCCCCGACTGCGCCGCCGCGGACACCCGCTGACGGCGGGTCACTCTTCTTCTCCCGACTGGATCTTGTCGATCAGCGCCTTCGCCCGCCGGATGCGGGTGCGGACGGTGTTGAGTTCGATGCCCGTCTCTTCGGCGATCTCCTTGTACTGCAGGCCGTCCAGCAGCCGCATCCGCGCGATGGCGCGGTACAGTTCCGGCAGGCCCTCGATGCATTTTTCCAGCGTCTGCTCGTCCTCTTCCTTGACAATCTGCTCGAGCGGGGTGTCGGCTTCGTCGCCGATGTGGTCGAGCATCTGGCCCGTCACGTCGCTCTCCTTATCCAGCGAGACCAGGCGGCTCTTCGCCCGCGTCTCGGCGTCGATGGTGTCCAGGGCCGTGTTGTGGGCGATGCGGTGGAGCCAGGTGGAGAACTGGCTCCGGGACGGGTCGAAGGAACCGATCTGCCGGAAGGCCTTTTCGAAACTCCGCGAGCAGATGTCGTCGATGTAGAAGTCGTCCAGGTTCTTCATCTTGCTCTTGAGATAGCTGCGCAGGGAGCCGATGTGGGTGTCCCACAGCTCCGTGAAAGCGGTGCCGTCGCCGATGATCGCGCGGCGCACCAGTTCGTCAATGGGCTTCGAGCCAGGTGTTTCCATCATTGCATTCAACGGTAAGGGGTACGGAAAGGGCGATGACGTTCTCCATCTCGCGGACCAGCAGGCCGCGCACCGGCGCGATCTCTTCCCGAGGCACCTCGAGCAGGAGTTCGTCGTGGATCTGGAGGACCATCCGGGCCCGGAATCCGCCTTCCCGCAGGCGGCGGTCCACGGCGGTCATCGCCAGCTTGATGATATCCGCCGCGGTGCCCTGGATGGGGGCGTTGACGGCGTTGCGTTCGGCCAGGGCGCGGACGGTGGCGTTGCCGGAGCTGATGTCCGGGGTGTAGCGGCGCCGCCCGAAGAGCGTTTCCACATAACCCCGCTCACGCGCCTGTGCGACGGTGGCGTCGATGAAGCCGCGGATGGCGGGGAAGGATGCGAAGTAATCGTCGATGATCTGCTTCGCTTCCGTCCTCGAGCAGCGCAGTCGTTCGCTCAGGCCGAAGGAGGAGATGCCGTACATGATGCCGAAGTTTGCAGTCTTGGCGATGCGGCGCTGGTCGGCGCTCACCTCCCCGATCGGGATGCGGAAGATCTTTGCGGCCGTGGCGGCATGCACGTCCAGCCCGTGCCGGAAGGCGTCCACCAGGTGGGCGTCGCCGCTGAGGTGGGCCATCAGCCGCAGTTCGATCTGCGAGTAGTCCGCGGACATCATCACCCAGCCCTCCTCGCCCGGGACGAAGGCCTTGCGGATCTCGCGCCCTTCCTCCGTGCGGATGGGGATGTTCTGCAGGTTGGGGTTGGAGGAGGACAGGCGGCCGGTGGCGGTCAGGGCCTGGTTGAAGGTCGTGTGGACGCGGCCGTCCGCGGGAGAGATGTAGCCCGCGAAGGGCTCTATGTAGGTGGACAGCAGCTTGCGCAGGCCGCGGTAGTCCAGGATGGCGTCGATGATGGGGCTGCGGTCGGCCAGGTGCACGAGGGTCTGTTCGTCCGTGGGCCAGTTGCCGGATTTGGGTTTCTTCGCCTTGGGATCCAGCTTCAGTTTCTCGAAGATGACGGTCCCGATCTGCTTGGGCGACAGGATGTTGAGCGCCGGATCTCCGGCCAGGCGGCGCACTTCTTCCTCGCGGACGGCCATCTTGCGGCGCAGGCCGTCGGCGAAGTCGCGCAGCGAATCCAGGTCCACCTTCACCCCGACGGCTTCCATCGCCGCGAGGACACGGATGAGGGGCTCCTCGATCTCGTCGTACAGGCGCGTGATGCCTTCCGTGGCGGCCATTTCGCGCTGCAGGCATCCGGACAGGTGCAGGATGGCAGCCGTCTCCAGCAGGAAGTCGCGGCCCGCATCTTCGGGGACTTCATCGAACAAGGAGGCGTCCTGCTGCGGGGCCGCGGCCGCGAGGTCGAGGCCGAGGTAGCTGCGGGCGAGCACGTCCAGCTTGTGGCTGCGCTCGGGGCCGAGCAGATAGTGCATCAGTTCGATGTCCTCGAGCCGGCCCGCCAGGGTGATGCCGCGCCGGCCGAGCGCCTTGATCTGCGCCTTCAGGTCCGCGCCGGCCTTGGCGACCTGCGGGTTCTCCAGCAGCGCGCGGAACGCCTCCGGCGCCCCTTCGGCCACCCCCGCCTCGCACGCCACGAACAGCCGCTCCCCCTGCAGGTTGATCGCCACGCAGTTTCCTTCTATCTCCTTTGCTTCCAGCGCCCGCAGCGGCAGCGGGCAACTTGAGAGCAGCGAAGTCCGCACCAGCGGACCGGCCGACCCCGGGACTTTGTCGGCAAAGTCGGAAAGGGGGTTATGGCCGCTAGGGGTTACAGGGGGCGAAGCCCCCTTCATAGGAGAGCCGAGGGTGGCAGGGTTTCCGGAGGCAGTTCCCGCTGCCGTCTTTGCGGCGCCGCCGGGAACGGCGACTTTATGCAGGAGGCGCTTCAGGGACGGCATTTCATAGAGGTCTAAAAGCGCCAGGATGCCGGGCGTTTCGGCGGTGTCGTAGGCGAGCTGCTCCGCCGTCACGTCCAGCGGGATGTCCGTCTTGATGGTCACGAGCCGCTTGGACAGCGCGATGTGGTCCTCCGCCGCGCGGAATTGCGCCTGCTGGCGCGCCGTCAGCTCGGCCAGATGTGCGTAGATCCCCTCCACGGAACCGTACTTGCCCAGCAGCTTCGCAGCCCCGACGGGCCCCACACCCTGCACCCCCGGCACGTTGTCCGACGAATCCCCGCAGATCGCGAGGATATCGATGACCTGCGCGGGCGAAGCGATCTGCCACTTCCCGCACACCTCCGCCACGCCCAGCAGTTCGTTCTCTCCCCCGCCCTTGCCCGGCTTGAGCTGCCAGGTGCGCGGCGTCACCAGCTGGCCGTAATCCTTGTCGGGCGTAACCATATATATTTCGAAGCCCTCGGCCTCGAAACGGCGCGCGGCCGAGCCGATCACGTCGTCCGCCTCGAAACCCGGCAGCATCAGCACCGGGATGTCCAGGGCCTCCACGATCCGGGTCAGCGGCTCCAGCGCCTCCACCACGAGGGAGGGCGTCTCGCCGCGGTTGGCCTTGTACTCCGGGTAGAGTTCATTGCGGAAGGTGCCGCCCGGCGGGTCGAAACTCACGGCGATGTGCGTAGGACGCTCGCGGTCGATGAGTTCGAGCAGATACTTGGTAAATCCGAAAAGGATGGAGGTATCCACGCCTTTCGAGTTGACCATGGGCCGGCCCAGAAAGGCATAGTACATCTTGAAGACGAGCGCGTGGCCGTCGATCAGAAAAAGTTTCATGGGGCAAAGATGAAACTTTTTGGCGAAAGTTTCAAATACAATTTTCAAATACGCGTTTATTCGATAAATGCGACATGTTATGAATACGTGCGTATTTGTTTGAAATTATGTTGCGGTTTTACTTTAGGCAAGTACTTTAAATTATTTGAAAACGAGCCGATTATACTTGAAAACTTGCACGTTTCCTAAAAGGAAACTATACTCGCCATAATAAAAAGCCACAATTAGAAAAGGAAACACCAAACCACAACCATTCTAATCAACTTCATTTTATTCTATAAGATTTTGCATATTTTTTAGTAAAAAATGCTTTTATGTAAAAAAATCTTCCTATTTTTATACCCGATATGCTTAAAACGACACCACAGAACAGGACAAAACACCAATCCATATTAACCCTTAATTAAAACGTACATGTTCAAACATCTGATCAAAGTAACGGGTATCGTCATGATACTCCTTGCTTCACTGGGATCCCTCCCGGTGTCCGCCCAGAACCGGGCCATCAGCGGTAGAGTGGTCGATACGGCCGGGGAACCGGTCATCGGCGCCGGCGTGGTGGTTCCGGGTACTACCACCGGTGCCACGACGGACCTCGACGGCAAGTTCGAACTCCGCGTCGCCCCCAACACCATGCTGGAAGTCTCCTGCATCGGTTATTCCACGCGCCGCGTAGCGGCCGCGGACGGCATGGTCGTCACCCTCGAGGAAGACACCGAGATGCTCGAAGAGACCGTGGTCATCGGCTACGGCGTCCAGCGCAAGAGCGACCTCACCGGTTCCGTCGCCTCCGTCAGCGAGGCCGACTTTACCAACCGCTCCACGTCCGACGCCGCAGCAGCCCTTATGGGTAAGGCCGCAGGTATCCAGATCCTCACCTCCTCCGGTGCTCCGGGTGCCTCCTCCTCCATCCGTGTCCGCGGTTACTCCTCCAACTCCGGCAACATCGGACCGCTCCTCATCGTGGACGGCCTGAAGGTGGACAACATCCAGTACCTGGATCCGGAAATGATCGAGTCCATGGAGATCCTGAAGGACGCCGCCTCCGCCGCCATCTACGGTGCCGAGGCCGGTAACGGTGTCGTGCTCATCACCACCAAGACCGGCAAGGGCGCCCGCGACGGACGCGTGTTCTACAACAACCAGTTCTCCCTCTCCACCCTGGCACACCCGCTCGCCATCATGAACGCCGAGCAGTACAAGGCCTTCGGTTTCGAGTACGGCTGGCTGAGCCAGAACATGCTGGACTCCATCAATTATAAGGACGGTTTCAGCGTCGACTGGGGCAAGGAAGTCTTCGAGCCCACCTGGAACTCCCGCCACACCGTCGGCTTCCAGGGTGGCAACGACCGCGGAAACCTGTTCATCTCCCTCAATAACGTCAGCAACGACGGTATCTTCGTCGGCAAGAAGGACAACTATCAGCGTCTCTCCGTCCAGGTGAACGCGGATTACAAGATCAAGCCCTGGCTGACCGTCAGCAGCAACACCTCCATCGAGAAGTGGAGCACGCAGTCCATCTCCCAGCACTCCGACAACGGCTCCGTGCTGCTCGCCGCCATCACCTCCTCCCCGCTCGAGGCCCCGCGCGCCCGCAAGGAGGACCTGCCCGGCGACATGCAGCAGGCGCTCAACAACGGCATCAAGGTCCTTCAGGACCCCGAGACCGGCCTGTACTGGACCGTCTCCCGCCTCGGTGAGACCCAGGGAGGCAGCCCGTTCGTCCGCCGCGACGCCACCGATTCCACCAACGAGGGCATCAACGTCCGCGGAACCTTCGCGCTGAACCTCACCCCCATCAAGGGCCTCGTGTTCACATCCCGCTTCGGCTACCGCATCAACCAGAGCAACAGCCACAGCTACACCGAGCCGTATTACTGCTCCACCTTCGTGAACGCCACCAACTACAGCATCTCCGCGAACAACAGCACGAGCCACTACTATCAGTGGGAGAACTTCGCCAACTACAACACCACCATCGCGAAGAAGCACGCCATCGGCGTCATGGCCGGTATGTCCTACATCGAGAACAACAGCGACAACCTCAACACCAGCGCTTCGGGTCCCGACATCCTCACCGGATACGAGCCGAACTTCCGCTATATGAGCTACCTGCTCTCCGATGCGCCCAAGACCATCACCAATGCGCCGAGCAAGTCCACGAGCATCTCCTACTTCGGCCGTCTAACCTACAGCTACGACAACCGTTACAGCCTGCAGGCCAACTTCCGCGCCGACGCCTTTGACTCCTCCAAGCTCTCCAAGCAGGCGCGCTGGGGCTACTTCCCCTCCGTGTCCGCAGGCTGGACCGTCAGCAACGAGCCGTTCTTCCGCGACAACGTCAGCCGCAACGCCATCAGTTTCCTGAAACTCCGCGGATCCTGGGGTATCAACGGTAACGTCAACGTGTTGAGCGGCTACCGGTATGCCACCAGCATCAGCTACGGCAGCGCCTGGTACCAGTGGGACATCGACGATCCCGCCCTTTCCTATGGTTCCCGTCCGGCCGGCATCGCCAACCCGAACCTCAAGTGGGAGACCTCCAAGCAGCTCGACCTCGGTCTGGACGCCCGCTTCCTGAACAACCGCCTCACCCTCGGTGTGGACTGGTACAAGAAGACCACGGATGACCTGCTGGTCAACGTGAGCCTCTCCGCCGCCCTCGGCGTTTCCTCCACCACCATCAACGCCGGTTCCGTGGAGAACTCGGGTCTCGAGCTCGAGCTTACCTGGAAGGACAGCATCGGTGACTTCAACTACAGCGTGTCGGGCAACTTCTCGACCCTGAAGAACATGGTCACCTACCTCGACCCGACCATCTCCCGCATCGCCGGTACCGGCCCGCAGGGCTCCCTCCTCCGCACCTACTTCGAGGTCGGCTACCCGATCTGGTACATGCGCGGTCTCAAGGGCACCGGTGTCGATCCCGCAACCGGCAAGCCCGGCTTCGAGGACCTGAACGGCAACGGCGAGCCTGACGACGAGGACTACCAGAACATCGGTCTGGGTATCCCCAGCAGCACCTTCGGTCTGACCATCAACCTCGCCTGGAAGGGCTTCGATATGGTCATCTTCGGCAGCGGCGTCGCCGGCAACAAGATCTTCCCGTCCTCCTGGCGTACCGACCGTCCCCACTGTAACACCTACAGCTGGTATTGGGAGAACGCCTGGAAGAAGGACGGTTCCAACAAGAACCCGCTCTTCCCGGGTACCACCTACTGGGACCAGAACACCTTCTCCTCCACCTACAACCTCTTCAACGGTTCCTACTTCAAAATCAAGCAGATCCAGCTCGGCTACACCCTGCCGAAGAGCCTGGTCAGCAAGATCAAGATCAGCAGCCTGAGAGTGTATACCTCCCTCGAGAACTTCTTCTGCTTCACTTCCTATCCTGGCCTCGATCCCGAGACCGCGACGGCGAACTCCGCCTCCTCCATCGGTATCGACATGGGTACCTATCCTACCGCGAAGCAGTTCATCCTCGGTCTCAACCTTTCGTTCTAATTGCTAACAGACACGTATTATGAAAAAGATATTGCTTCCTTTTGCCATTTGCGGTCTCTTCCTGTTCGCGGGTTGTAACCAGAGCCTCCTGGACATCCCCCAGAAGGGCGTCATCGCGCTCGAGGACTTCTATCAGACCGATGAGGATGCCGAGCAGGCCCTCGTCGCAGCCTACGAGGCCATCGCGTCCAACTACATGACCCCGCGCTACAACGACAACTGGGTCATCTCCCTGTGGAACTACATGGGTGACGACATGTACGCGGCCGGCAACAACAAGACCGACAACGCCAACCAGAACGAACTCAACTCGTTCCGTTACCTGACCACCAACGGCATCATGGGCAGCGCCTACCGCGGCCTGTATTCTTCCATCTACTCCGCCAACCTCGCGATCGACCACTTCAAGGACGGTCTGCCGGAAGGCGGCGTGACCCCCACCACGCAGCGCGTGGTCGCCGAGGCCAAGGTCCTCCGCGCACTCTCCTACCTGTACCTCGCTCTCGGCTGGGGCACCCCGCCCATCGTGGACCACGTGCTCGACGCTTCCGAGAAGCCGGGCAACGCCGCTTCCCAGGCCGAAGTGCTCGACTTCGTCATCAAGGACTGCAACGAGGCCCTGCCGTACATCGAGGACCGCAAGGGTCCGGACGACAGGAACGGCGCCATCAAGGTCACCAAGGGACTCGCGAACACCATCAAGGGCAAGGCCCTCGTCTGGAAGGGCGACTACGCTGCCGCCCAGGAAGCCCTGGCTGCCGTGATCAACTCCGGCAACTATGCCCTGGTTCCGTCCGAGCAGCTGGAAGACTGCTTCCACCTCAAGGGTGACGGCAACTCCGAAAAGATCTTCGAGCTGAACCTCGTGTTCGATCCCAACATCCCGGGCTACAACAACCACGCGGGCGCCAACATGCCCTGGCTGTGGAACTGGAGGAACGACAAGATGTATCTGCCCGACGGCGTAGGTACCGAGGTGTACAAGACCGGTTGGGGCGCCTGCCAGCCGACCGAGAAGTTCATCAAGAAGCTCATCGAGAACGACGGCATGGATTCCTACCGCCGCAAGGCCTGGGTCAAGAACTATGACGAGGTCCTCTATGAGATGCCGTATGCGTCCGACGGTCCCGAGCCCGTCATGGGTTACTCCGATTTCAAGGCTTCCGATCCCACCCGCGGCATCTGGAAGGACGACGGTCTGTACGGCCACTGCGGCTGGTTCATGTGGAAACTCAACATCCGCAGGAGCGACCTGTCCAACAACAACCGTACGATGATGAACACCCGCATCTTCCGCTACACCGAAGTCCTCTTCCTGTACATGGAATGCGCCGTCCAGACCGGCAAGGACAAGGACAAGGCCCTCCAGTACCTGAACGACATCCAGAAGCGCGCCGGTGCCAAGCACATCTCCACCGAGCTCACCATGGATGAGATCAAGAACGAGAAGATGCTGGAGTGCTGGCTCGAGGGCCTGCGCTTCCTCGACCTCGTCCGCTGGGGCGACACCGACGAACTCGCCGGCAACGGCAAGAGCTATCCGAGCTTCCGCGACAAGCTCTTCACCGAGGGCGCGCCCAAGCACGAGGGCTTCGTGGACTACAGTGACGCCGACTGGTGCATCAAGCTGTATCCCAACTGCGGCTTCCAGAAGGGCAAGCACGAACTCTTCCCGTTCCCGTTCTCCGAGACCTCCGTCAACGAGAACATCGTCCAGAACCCCGGCTGGTAGTCTTCATTGACCGCTGGTTTCTTCAGGCGGGCCGCTTCGGGCGGTCCGCCTTTTTTGTTGCCGGCCGTTCTTTCAATTTTCCGTCATCAATTTAAAATTAACACCCATATATTATGTAATTAATCGCATTTATTCAGAAATTTTGCGCAGTTTTCAAAGTTTTGTTTAAATTTGTACCGATGTGTTTGAACCCAAAACAGCAATACTCAACACCAATCCTATATTAATCCTTAAACAAAAACGTACATGTTCAAACATCTGATCAAAGTGTCGGGTATCCTGATGATACTCCTCGCTTCACTGGGAACCCTCCCGGTGTCCGCTCAGAACCGAACCATCAGCGGTACGGTGGTCG